>Ga0102831_1001213_pt1 | contig 10998 bp, 19 predicted proteins | sample ColrivemetaGS747_FD_84508 | JGI IMG/M metagenome (GOLD analysis project Ga0102831, IMG submission 84508) | Estuarine microbial communities from the Columbia River estuary - Freshwater metaG S.747 | ecosystem: Environmental > Aquatic > Marine > Intertidal zone > Estuary | place: USA: Columbia...
CATTCATTACATTCACAATCATTATATTCATTTTTTACTAGGAGACCTCTATTATTCATATAAACGTTTTCTGTTAGATTATTTTCTACAAATTCGTCTTGTATAAGTGAGTCGATTTCTATTTTTTCTTCACGGTAATTATTAATTTCTCTTAAAACTTTATAATTTAGATAGTTAAATGTTTTTAAACTATCGTATTTATATTTTTTAAGATTTGATGGTATGGTATCATCTGTTATTTTTTGATAGTCTATATAATAATAGAGTTTATTATTATCATCACGTGCGGTATCTTTGAAATAAAGAGTTGGAGCTTTTTTCAGTTTTTCAATTTCAGCGGTTTCAATTGAATCTTGAATTCTATTTCTTTCTTTTTCGTATATTTTGAATTGTGCGGTATTTATAGAGTCAATAACTCCTTGAATTTGTGATACATCTTTTAGGTGAATAGTATCTTTTCCAAGAATAACTCTTAGTTGTGATAATGTTAAAAAGGGTATTAACATTAATAGTGTAATAATAAATTTCATTTTTATAAATTTTAAGAATTAAAAACAGCCAGTTAAACTGGCTGTTTTATTAAATAGTAATTTTAGGATATTCAGTATATCCAATTGTTTTCCCGGTGTAGATTGGATCTAAGCCCATAGTCATTCTTTCTCGACCAAGTTTACAACAAATAGATCCTTCAGTTCTGTTTAATGAGTTTGCTAAAAAAGTTACATTTTCAGCATTGTTTAAAATAGCTGCTCTAAGTAAAGCTATTTCATTTTCGTTCCATTTTTTGTAAGTTTTCATTTTGTATATTATTTAGGTTTGGTTATTATATTTCTAATAATATTAAAGTTTAATCTTCATCTGAATCTTCAACAACTTTTTTAGGTGGGTTAATCCATTTATATCTTTCACCATTTAAGTATGCGTATTGTTCATATGAATTTGTACCCTTTTCCCAAGTTTCAGTTTCACCGTTATAGGGATTTAAAATAAACCCATTTTCAGTAAATTTAATTGTTCCTTTTACTTCCATATTTTTTAATATTTTTTTGTATATATAACAAAAAAAATATTAAAAAAGTCACTTTTTCAATTCAAATGATTTTTTAGCCTTTTCAAATGATGATTTAACACTAAATTCATAGGGTGAATCATCAATTGTATAGGACCAACCTTTCTCGCATTCTTCAATTTTAGTTAATAATTTACTATCTATTTTTGAGACATTTTTTATAAAATTGTATATTTCTATATTTTCTTTATAAGTATCAATTATAATTTTATCATCGATTTCTTCATCTAAAAGGGCAGTTAATAATAGGACTCTATCAATAAATGTATTAGACTTAGATATAATATATTTAATATTATCTCTATTAACTTCAAAGTTACTGGGTATACCTAAATCATAATAGATATCTTTAGTACCTTTAAAAGATTTCAGTTGATTAATTAATAAATATAAATCTCTCATATTACTTTTTTAAATTCCAAGATCATTTAATTTTTTAGTTCTAATAAATTGTACTATATCACCATAATTTATGGTATAGTTTCCTCTTCTACAGGAACTACTAGGATCTTTATTTTCAGATCCCCATTCATACATTATAGTTATTTTATTTCTTGAATCACTTATATCCATATTTAAATACTTAATAAAAATACGTTTAAACCTAGAATTATGGGGCAAATTCTTTTTAATAATATTAAAATATTCTTCACACTTTGGTAATAATTCTTTCTCGGTCATAATACTACAAATATAATAAAAAAATATTTAATATATAAACTATGAAGAGAATAAAAAGTTTTAAATTATTTGAAAGTAAAGATGGAATGGACGTAATAAATTATGCTGAGGAATTAATGCAAGATTTATGGGACATTTCACTTTCACAAGAATTTTTTGATAGGGGATTTGGTTTAAGAGTTCAAGGCTATATTAATCACATATATGGTGGTGATATGAATAGAGGTGGTGAGACTGAATGGTTTTTAGATACTTCATTTGATAGTGAAGTAACACCAGACCACTATACATTTGATCTTAATAATTTCCAAGAGATTGAGGAATATTATAATATGGGATCTAAACCAATTTTTAAAATTGGTATTATTAGTATTGATGATAATGATGAAGCTTATCTAAATGAGGAAGCAACTAATAAACTTTATGAGATTATTATGAAGAGTTGGAATGAAGTAGATGTTATCATAGAAAAATTATCACATTATGATGAGTTTTAAGAGAATAAAAACATTTACATTATTTGAAGCTAATGAGTTTGGTAATATTCAATTCAAAGATGATATTAAAGATGTTTTCTAAATACCCAACTCATTTAATTTATCTTCTCTAATTTCTTTTTTAGAAAGAGTAAATTCATAACAACCACAATATTTACAACCACAAGCTACCATATCTTCATATGTATCAAAGTGTCTATAATATGGATGTCCGCATTCACATTCCTTATCATCACCAAATTTCGGATTATATTCAAATTTGTAATCTTCTTTTGAAATCATATTAAATTCCTAATTGGGTTAATTTTTTATCTCTTTCTTCTATTTTAATCATATTCTCTAGATTTCTATCTGGGTTTGATGTATTCCACATATTATCATAAAGTCGTTGAGCTCGGTGTAAGTGATCAAAATTACCAACCCATTTACCGTTAACTTTTTTAAAGGTAATTATATCATTAGTCCAACTCGATGTTACTTTATTCACAATCTCAATATAGATAGAATATCCACCATCTGTATTTTCGAACTTAGATCCAATCTTATTTATTTCCCAAAGTGGATGTAATCCTGAATTTTGAACATTTCTCTTTACACTCCTAACTAATAAGTAATTAGAAATAGGGTTTGAAAACATATCAAATCCAGTGAATGTATTTACACCAGTTAATACAATAATAAAAAGAATAAGTGATAGTGTTAAAATCATTTTTTTCGACGTTTGATTTCTAAATCATTTAAATAAACTGTTACAAACTCTTCTACTCCTTTAATTAATAACTCACCTCTTTCTAAATCTAAGTCAACACCTTTTCTTTCATAAAGATGAATTAATAATAATTTTTCGTACTTTTTTAATGATTTTCTCATCAGTAACTCTGGTATTAAGGTCGGAAGCTCTTCACCTTCAGGATTACCGATTTGAGTTTTATCATTAGTAATAAGCTTGTTTTTCTGTTGATTATCATTTTTTGCGTCATCTAATTCTACAATTTTTGATTTATCAATCACCCCTAATAAAACCCCAAACCAAGAATTATACCATTTTCCTTTAGTTTGGACATTTACTAATTCATAACTTTTATCACCAATTGAAAACTTTTTAATTGGTTTTCTTGTTGGATCATAAGCAATTTTTGTTAAAGCTTTAACAGGTTCGAATCCTTTACCACTTGATTTTGAAATTACTACACCTTTATTCTCTAATTGTTTTATACTTAAAACTATTTCTTTAGGATTTACTGTCTTAAAAGAATTAAAATCTTTGATCATTTTTTTATTTTTTCTTTTATATATTAAATTCCTAACTTATTTAATTTATTTTCTCGAGCTCTTTGTAAAGACATATATTCTGGACAATTATTTAAATTTCTCTGTGATCTTATACCATAATAGTTTGCTATATTTCTATCATTTCTTTGGTGATTTGATTTACCAATTATTTTTGTATCAGTATGATAAACAAATTCATTATCAATAAAATCACAACTAACAAAGTAGGAAAGTGTTAAGGAGTAAACATCATCCATTTCATATTCCATATCTGAGTCATTTGCGAAAATAGGAATTACTATAAAAAGTGCTGATAATATAAATACGAACCAAATAACGATATTACCATCATTATATCTCATATTAATAATTTTATTATTAACAATTTTTGGCTTTTTAGTAAATGTCTCTATATCATAATCAATTTCATGATTATTTATTTCACTTGTGATATAAGCATACTTAAATCCTTCTAATTTTATTTCTTTGTATATTTGAGTATAATCTTTATAATCTGGGATTGAATTAAGAAGTGGGAAAGTTAAAACAGCTATAAAAATTGCTACTGATTTAACTTTATTAACTTTGATAAAGTTAAAAATAAATAAGAAGGGTGCTATTAAGTAATTTTTCATGATTATAAGTATTTATCGATTAGTGGTAATACTTCGTACATCTCCATTGTTAATAATTTATCTTTTAAGTGTTGTATAGAATTTTTATCACCTTTTGATAATAAATTTTCCATTTCAGTTGTGTCTATTTCACTAAAAATAAAATCTGATTCTTTATCATCTTCAGACATTTCGCTCTCTAGTATTGTTAGAAAGTCTACAATAAATTGATTTAATTTTCGTTGATTTTCATTTTTATCTCCAATTCTATTTTGAAAGTATCTAAATGCGTCCATTAAAATTTCGTCTTTTGGTATATCATCTAAATATGTGGATATTATATTAATTATGGAACCTTTATCCACTTCCCAATCTACGGAGTTTGTGTATAGGTTAGTTAAAAATCCAACTACTAATTTTCTATCTTCTATTTTGTTTATAAGTAATTCTAATTGAACTTCATCTTGATAAGATTTATCAATCAAACATTCCCATATCAAATCCACATCTTTCATATTCCTAATATTTTTAATTTTTCTTCTCTAATATGTGATATTAAACACTTAACATATCTTGGACTAAATGCTTCTCCAGTTAATGTTGCGAAACTGGGTATATTTGTCTTTTTTGAATGTTTTTTAAGAGCTTCTATTGACTCTTCATCATAATCTACATAAACATACCCATCTTCTACCTCTCTAACATATCCTGTTAATCCAAAACTATTTGAAAGTGGCTTTAACACCACCACTCGATCTCCCGCCTTCACCATTATATTAATCGTTTTCGTACCAACTTCCGTGTGTTGTTCTTGCGGTTCTTCTGTGATCATCATCACATAAACCAGAGTTATTTGTACAAAACTTACTTTTTGTATCAACATAACAAAGTGTGTCCATATATGGAAGTTTACCAGTTTTAGATTTCTCTAAGTGGACTTTAATAGTTGGTCTTTTTCGTTGGATACCATTAGTTACATAACCATTTGGTTCCATATCTTGATTTTCTTTGAACCACCATCCATTATTCTTAGCGAACTCTTTAAATAAGTTTGTATCTGAGTCAAATCTGGTGTAAACACGATCCATAAATGTTGCAGATTCCCCATCTATTTCACAATTCCATAGAATTGCTCTACCCTTAATCTTTTTAGATTTGTAAACATCATCATTTACTTTACCATTATCATCATAAAGAATAACCATTTTAACATTTGGATTTTTAACATAAATGTTAAAGTATGTTTTGGCAACTTCAGCCATACATGAACTATTAAGTGTTCCACCACCTTCTAAATAGTTTTCTTTATTATACCAGTGAATAATATCTTCACCTTCAACAATTGAAAACTTATTAAACGCATTTGAAAGAACATCATAAGTTGATTTGTATGAGTTAACAAACTTTTCTATATCAGAGTCTTTAAATTCCGATTTAAGAAGTGTTCTTACAAGACGACCAACTTTAATGTTATTTCTTGATGTGTTAATTGTATCAACATGAACATCAGTTGCACCATACCAAGGTGAAATTGATCCAAAATCATCATCATAATATTCGTCAGTGCTATTATATTTGTAAAATATATCGTTGTGTGGTCTAAGTGCTGATTTGTTGATAACACCTAATCTCTCAGTTCCATTTTCTTTGAAAAGGCAATAAGTTTTACCACTTACTTCAGAAACATATTCTTTTAGAATATCACCAATTGTACCAGTCGGAATTTGAAATGCTGTTGGTGCGGTCATATCAAATCCTAAAAAGTCAAATATTTTTTGGTTGCTACTTTTGAAAAGTAGGTTACCATGTGTATGTACAATAAAATGTGATGGAATATTATCTAACAACTCATTAGCTTTTCTATCAGGTGTAAAGCTAAGTGCATCTTTTGAAGGAGTTATATCAACATAGTTGTTAACTAACTTCATTTCTGTGTTAGTGTTATGTAAAATTTCTCTGGCAATTTTATCACCACACATTGCTTTTAGGACATTAGCAAATTTAACTGATATTCTAAGTTTACTCATATTTAATTTTTTTGATAAAACAAATATAATAAAAATATTTTATTATTTAAATATTGATTTTAATTTTTTTAATAAAGAATTTACTTGTCTAGCATTTTCAAATGGATACATAAATCTCCCAATTGGTTCCATTGTTGTAAAAATTGTTCGTGTAAAGAAACCATCTTCAAAGAAACGAGATTTACACGGTTCTAAAATCTCTGTACAAGTTTTTTCTGATGTAATTAAACCACATAACCACATTCCTTCTTTTTGTTCTAATAGTATGTATGGGTGTTGAAAGATAGGGTGCATAAGTACGTCACCCTTTTTATATTTTGTTGGTACATTCTTTTTTGGTGTTGGTTGAGGAATACCTTCTGGTTTTGGACCAGGTTTATTCATATCTTCTAAAATCTTTTTCAATTCTTCGCGAGTGATACCACTTTTAACTTTAGGTAAAAAGAATTCTCTTTCTTCTTTTGGTAGACTTGAACACCATTTATTTAAGTTTTCTTTAGAACATTCTTTCTTTTCGTCATTAACAAACTTGATTAAGTTTTCGATTGCTGGATGTAAGTTCATAATGTTTCTATTTTGTTTTACAAACATAAAAAAAATATATATACAATCAAAATAAAAAATAAAAATATGTGCGGAATAGTTGGTTATGTAGGTGAAAAAGATGTTTTCCCAATTCTTATAAAAGGCTTATCTAGATTAGAATATAGAGGATATGATAGTGCAGGAATTGCTATCTTAAATAAAAGTAAACTTAATGTTTATAAGAAAAAAGGTAAAGTAAATGACTTAACCAATTGGATTGGTAAAAAAAGTAAATCTGGAAATATTGGAATTGGACACACTAGATGGGCAACTCACGGAGAACCAAATGATACAAACTCACATCCACATTCATCTACAGACGGTAGTTTTGCAATTATACATAATGGTATAATCGAAAATTATTCATCTTTAAAAACAGAATTAATATCCAGAGGTTATAAATTTAAAAGTGAAACAGATACTGAAGTTGTTGTTCACCTAATTGATGATATTAGAAAAACATCTGGTGTTACAACTGAAGAGGCATTTAAATTGTCATTAAATAGTATAATTGGTGCTTATGCCTTAGTATTGGTTTCAAAAGAAACTCCAAATCAATTATTAGCTGCTAGAAAAAGTAGTCCCCTAGTTATTGGTATAGGTGATGGTGAATTCTTTTTGGCATCAGACGCTACCCCAATAATTGAATATACTAATAGAGTTATTTATTTAAATGATGGTGAAATTGCAGTTCTTAATACAAAGACTGGGTTAAAAATAACAGATTTAAATAATGATGAAAAAAATCCTTATATACAAACGCTTGAGTTAAAACTCAATCAAATTGAAAAAGAAGGTTGGGATCATTTTATGATAAAAGAAATATTTGAACAACCAAGATCTATCTATGATTGTTTTAGGGGGAGATTAAATTCATCCGAAAGTTTCGTACAATTAGGGGGATTAAAAGATTATGAAAAACAAATATTAAAAGCAAATAAAATAATATTTGTTGCATGTGGTACATCATGGCACGCTAGTCAGGTTGGTGAATATCTAATTGAAGGTTTAGCTAGAATTCCAGTAGAAGTAGAATATGCTAGTGAGTTTAGATATAGAAATCCTATTATAAATGAAGGTGATATAGTTATTGCGATATCACAATCTGGTGAAACAGCTGATACATTAGCAGCTTTAGAATTAGCTAAAGCAAAAGGAGCCCTAATATTTGGAATATGCAATGTTGTTGGTTCATCTATATCTAGAATAACAGATGCTGGTTCATACACACATGCTGGTCCCGAAATAGGAGTGGCATCAACTAAAGCATTTACTGCTCAAGTAACTGTATTGACTTTATTAGCTCTTAGATTAGCACAATTAAAAGAAACAATTAATTTAGCAGATTTTAGAAGAATTTTAACAGAGTTAGAAACTATACCCGAAAAAGTTAAAGCAGTTTTAGAAAAAAATGATGTTGTAAAAGAAATATCAAAGATATATAAAGATTCTAAAAATGCTCTTTATTTAGGTAGAGGGAGTTCTTTTCCAGTTGCGTTAGAAGGGGCATTAAAACTAAAAGAAATATCTTATATACACGCAGAAGGTTATCCAGCTGCTGAAATGAAACATGGGCCAATTGCTCTTATAGATAACCAGATGCCGGTTATAGTTATTGCAACTAAAGGATCTTCATATGAAAAAGTTGTTAGTAATATTCAGGAGGTTAAAGCCAGAGGTGGTAAGTTAATTGCAATAGTAACTGAGGGTGATAAACAAGTTAGTGGTATGGTGGATCATATAATTGAAATACCTGAAGTAGATGAGAATTTAGTTCCACTTATAAGTACAATACCCCTGCAGTTATTATCTTATCATATCGCAGTTATGAGAGGTTGTAATGTGGATCAACCAAGAAATTTAGCAAAATCGGTAACGGTTGAATAAAAAAAGAGTAGTCAAAATGACTACTCTTTTTTAGTTATTATTACTTTTCTGTTTTAGAATTTGATAAAGATCATCTTTTAGATGAATTCGTTGGCTTCTTAACTTATTAAGTTCGGAATCTGTATAAACTTCATTGGACTCTAATCTATGAATATCTTTGTTTACTTTATGATATTCATCAAATAATCTTCTAAAGTGATTATCTGATACTTTAAGATCATGAATTAATTGATCGTATTCTACAAATTCGTGGTGTAAATCGTGATTTTCCATAGTATAATTTTATTTTTTTTAAGCATTAAATTTAATATCTACAATATGATCTATTGGTATGTATTTACCACCTTTTAAACAGATGAATTTAGATCCAGCATACCATATTGTTGTTTCTATTTTTTTGGGACCATCATCATCATAGAAATATATTTGGACTTTTGAATGGTGTTCATTACCGAGTATCATTGCTTTTTGCAATTGGTCAATCAATTCAGATGATTGTTCGATATCTACACTTTTTTTGAATGATGTTTCAGATACCATTTCTTTCTCTATTGTTTTATAACTTATAGTTTCCATGGCTTCTATTTTTATTTTTTATTACTTATCTATAATTTTTATATAGATTTAATTTTAAATAGTTTTAAAAATTTTCATATATTTTATCAATTCCAAGTGATTGATTTTTAATTGACTCTACTGCTATTTGATCACATCTTTCATTTTCTGGATGTCCATTATGTCCTTTAACCCAGTGATAAGTTATATCAAATTTATTTTCTACTTCTAAAAATCTTTTCCAAAGATCTTCATTCTTTTTTCCTTTAAAGTTTGTTTTTACCCAATTAAAAACCCATCCTTTTGTAATTGCGTCAATTACATATTTAGAGTCTGAGTAAATTTCAACTGGGTATTTATCTGTTGTTATTTTTTCTAAGGCAACAATTACTGAAAGAAGTTCCATTCGGTTATTGGTTGTTTTTCTAAAACCTTCTGTTATAATTTTTTCACGACCATTAAATTTCATAATAACTCCATAAGCGCCAGGGCCTGGATTACCAGAACAAGCACCATCAGTATAAATTTGTATAATTTTCATATTCCTAAATCGTTTAATTTTTCTTCTAAACTCATTTTATTTTAGATTTCATTTTGTTAGCAACATTTTTATATGTTTCTAATTCATTAATTAGTGATGATCTATTTGGATCATTCTTAGACATTTTGGATAATTGATCTTCTCTTAGTTTAATTTTTTCTAAAATTTTATCTAATCTCTGATTACCAGTTGACTTTACTTTTGGTTCTTCTTTAACCTTTTGTTGATAATCTCTTTTATAATATTGTCTTGAGTTTTGATTATATCTACTTTTTGATTTTTGGTTAATTTCTAATACTAATTCTAAAAAAATTTTATAATAGTGTGGGCTTAACGTATATGATGATATTGATCTATTATTTCTATCATATATTGATATGCAATCGCTAATCATTTTAAAAGAATATCCATTATCAAATTTATAAATGAAAGAAATATAATCAAAACTACTTATAGATTGAATTTCATATTTATCATTATAAGGACTATTGTTAAAGTCTTTAACTATTAAATTAAAGATCTTTTCTATTTTCGAATGATTGGTGGATTTATCATACCAATCATCATGTGTTTATCATCAGACGTTAGTGATAATTATCGACTTCTTAATATAAAACCATGTTTCTTATCATTTACAATTGTAAATTCTATATAATAGTCTTTATTAAAATTTTCTTTTATATTATTTATCAATTCTTGAGCTAATTCTATCATAGAATTTTTCACTTCATCTTTATTAAGATTCATAACAGCTGATGATTGAAATTTTGGATTAACCATTGTTCCCATACTTATAACCTCACGGTGATAATCTACATAATATGCTGGATTTCCCTCGGGATCAAATCCAAAATTATCCTCAGCGAATTTATAAAGAAAATTTTCAAAATCGTAACTATCACTAACATCAGATATACTCGAAGAAGTATCCTCTTCCAAACCTGTCTTAGATTTCAACTTAAACACATTTCCACACATCCAACACTCACAATTGCCATAACCAATATCCCCAATCCAAGAACTATTACACTTTGGACAACTAACTATATGTAATTTTTCATTACTTTTATCCAAGTTTTGTTCTAAATTTTTATCTTCTTCCATTTTATTAAATTTTATGTTAAAAACTACATATATCTGAGTATCGTTAGGTTCAATTAAATTATTATTTTGAGTTTTTTAATTTTTCTATCCACTCATTTTTGAACCAATCAAGGTTTTTGATTTTTTCCACAAACATAACTTTTGTCATTGGTTCTGTATCAAAGGA
>Ga0102831_1001220_pt1 | contig 10937 bp, 11 predicted proteins | sample ColrivemetaGS747_FD_84508 | JGI IMG/M metagenome (GOLD analysis project Ga0102831, IMG submission 84508) | Estuarine microbial communities from the Columbia River estuary - Freshwater metaG S.747 | ecosystem: Environmental > Aquatic > Marine > Intertidal zone > Estuary | place: USA: Columbia...
ACTATATTTGTGGTATGAAAATCACATTTATCTCCGATACTCACAACAAACACGCTCAGGTGACATCAAGTCTTCCTGGTGGTGATTTGTTAATTCATGCGGGTGATATGAGTTCTATGGGTTATAAACACGAAATCCAACAGTTCCTGAAATGGTTCAATGGTTTGGATAACTATACCCACAAGATTTTTATTGCCGGTAATCACGATTGGGGATTCCAAAATGACCCTAAAATGTGTCAGGAACAATTGGAGTTTTACAATAAGGTGACTTATCTTCAAGATAACCTTGAGGTGATTGGTGAGGACTATGAAACTGCTGTGAAGGTCTATGGGTCTCCATGGCAACCTGAATTTTATAGTTGGGCATTCAATCTTCCAAGAATGGGTTGGGAGTTGGAGGTGAAGTGGAACGATATTCCTATGAATACCGACATTTTGATAACTCACGGTCCTGCTTGGGGTCATCTCGATACCATCAAAGGACATAGTGTTCCTCTCGGATGTGAGATATTGTCTGAGAGAATCAAAACTGTAAAACCGAAAATTCACGTATTTGGTCATATCCACACAGGATACGGATACAAGTTTGATGGTGATACTCATTTCTTTAACGCCGCAGTTTTGGATGAAAGGTACAACTTCACTCAGAAACCAATGACTGTTGATTGGAATCCTGAAACAAACGAAATGGTGTTTGTGGATTAAAAGAAAAAACCCCCATCTTTCGGTGGGGGTTTTGTTTTTACATCATCTCTTCTTCGTTATCCTCAGATTTTTTGTTTTTGTTATTAATCCATTTGTCAATAGATGCAATACCAAAAGAACCCAAAGTGATAACCAAGAAACCATCGAAGATAAATTCGTTAATTAAAAGTTCTTTACCCATATAACCTGTTACCAAGTCAACAAATAAGGAAAGAACCATCATGAAGAAAGCAATAAAGCCAACTACAGATTTTTCGTTGATTGTGTTGTTATCATCGAAAAGTTGTTTAAAAAAGTTTTTCATAATTCCCTTGTTAATTTTGTTTATTACCTATAAGTATTTTTTTATTAAAGAAAATTTGATTTGAATTTATTTCAGCCATATATTTGCCGTATGAAGAAATATAAACTACTTGTTAATGGTTGGGAGCTTAATGCATCCGGACATGAACTTACTGACGAAGAAGTTCAAAAACTAAAAGATATTCAGGATGAACGTAAAATTGACGATTTATCTGAACTTGGATTTGAGTTAGAGGAAATACTAGATGATTATTACGCTTACTCAACCAACATGTGGGTTATTGACAAACCCATGAATAACACAAGTTTGAATTTTGTTCTTGTGGAGGTAGATGAGATTGGTGATGAAAAAGTTTTGTTGAATTTTCCATACAATGAAATGAAAGACCACACGGAAATCGATGAGGATATGGAACTTACAACATTAAACGGTTACCCCTTCGAAGAAGGTCAAAAAAATATTCTTTTGTTTTTTGAAGAGAATAAAGGTACTGTGTGTGGTTACAATTTTGAATCTGAAGAAGAACCTAAATCTTCAGACTTCAGTATGGTTAGTGGTTCAATTGAAACTCCCGATGGTGATTGGGATTATATGGACAAACTATTCTTCAAAGGTCAAGAATTAGAAATTAGTTATGACGAACAATGGACTCGTGGAAAAGCCCTGACAGTTGAATTGTGGACCTTGGCGGATGTTAATTATGATGAATACGACCCAGCAGACGACAACGAAACTGGTGAACAATAAAAAAAAATTTGACAAGTTAATTATCTTTTTTATATTTGTAGTATAATTATTAGACAATGAAATCACTCTATCAACATATGCCAGTTGTAACATTTAACCAATTTATTGGTAAGTGGGAGGCATGTGCTAACAGTTCGGGTGGTATCTAAACAATACAAAGATTTAAAAAAATAAAATCACCCGAACTCACAAGGTTCGGGTTTTTTGTTTTATCTTTGTAGAGTTCTTTGACATATTGGTAGCCAAAAATGGTGTAGTGGCAGATGAGGTCATTGCGGCGGACTGAAAATCCGTAGGAACAGGTTCGATACCTGTCTACACCACAAACGGGCATTTAGCTCAGATGGTTAGAGCGCCTGACTGATATTCAGGAGGTCGTAGGTTCGAATCCTACATTGCCCACTAAACTACCCTCTCGTCTAACGGCAGGACAAGTGGTTTTGGTCCACTTAATTGGAGTTCGAATCTCTGGGGGGTAACAATTGGTTCCTTGGTGTAATGGATAACACGCCTTGCTACGGACGAGGTAATGAGGGTTCGAGTCCTTCAGGAACCACAATGATGGATAAATCATATATTAAGTTCAAAAAAGGAAGTTAATGTATGAAAAAAACATCATAACACATGGATGTGGTGAAATGGTATCATGCTGGTCTCCAAAACCATTGTTGGGGGTTCGAATCCCTCCATCCGTGCAAATGGCGTCGTAGCTCAGGGGTAGAGCATCTCTTTCATACGGAGACGGTCGGTGGTTCAAATCCACCCGACGCTACAATACAGGTCACATGAGTAGTGAATATGGCTCAAAAACACTTAAAAATGAGCCACAAATTTGATAAAATTGAACGATAAGTGAAGATAAATAGAAAAAACCTGGAATGGTTTCTCAAAAACATCCGTAGGAGAGCCGAGGGTCAGGAATTAACGGATGAGGTTTTGGTTGACAAACTCGCAAACTATATGGAAACCAATCCAAGTTGTATTGATATCAATGGTGTCAGTAATCGTGGTAGGTTTCATTATTCAACTGTTGGGTATGGGGTCTTCTCATTGATGGGTGAAAAATACCGAATGGGTAGGATTGAAATATTTGACAGTGAAGACGAATCAGGTTATGCTGTTGATGAGGGTATCTACACAATGCCATTCGTTGCGGCAAATCAATTTGAAGATTTCATGGAGTCTTTGGAAACCGATTTACCAATCAACATTGAGATTGGTTCTCATAAGTGGTGTGAATCTGAATGTGCCAAGTCACTTGGATTCAAAGACTCTGAAGAGATGGGTGACCCTGAAAAAGTGAAAGAATATCGTAGAAAGAAAAACGATGACTATGCACGTGAACAGGGTTACAAAGATTGGGATGATTTGATGGCAAATAGTAAATTTGCACCAAAGAAAAAAGAAGATTGACAAAGTTCTGTCGCTCTACGGAGAGGAAACTCAGGACATCACACGCTCAAGGTGGGAGGTTATAATCTTCCAAAACTAGTAAAAAAAACGAGTTTTGGAGAAATATAGAACCGTTAAAACCACCGAGGATGCAACCCAAAACAACCCATGACGGTGAGCTGGTCGGGTAAGGTAGGGGCCAAAAGATTAATGACAGGAAATATCCTTTGGATATTAACAGAATCCTGGTTATCTTTGTCAAACAAATGACCTCGTAGCTCAATTGGTTTAGAGCACCTCACTTTTAATGAGGGGGTTTCGGGTTCGAGTCCCGACGGGGTCACAAAAAAAATCGTAGTACCACAAGGGAACAAGGTGAAAGGTACACTCACAGCAGGTTAAGCGATGTCCTGCAAATGCACCCTTAGCTCAGTGGGAGAGCATCTGCCTTACATGCAGAGGGTCGGAGGTTCGAATCCTTCAGGGTGCACAACATGTTGGCTGTAGCTCAGTTGGTAAGAGCGCTTGGTTGTGGTCCAAGAGGTCGTGGGTTCGAGTCCCATCAGTCACCCTAAAGAGGAGTAACTTGTGCAGGTGCCTCAGGGATGCTAGCTCCCACTGCACTCCAACGGCCTTGTACCCAAGTGGTTTAAGGGGGGAGTCTGCAAAACTCTTATTCGCCAGTTCGAATCTGGCCGAGGCCTCAAAAAAAAATTGATTAAAAACTTGTTGGTTTGGATAAAAATTGTATATTTGTAGTGTTAAACAATCACTGTGTGGTAGCTCAACGGTAAGAGCAGGATTCTTATACAATCAAGGTTGTGGGTTCGATTCCCATCCACACAACGGAGTTTGTTCTTTGACATATTGGTAAAAAAGATTTTGGTTGGTGGTACCAAGACGTAGGTTGACAACTTGGGAGAGCAGGTCGTAAGGGTACACACTAAGGATAAGTAGAAATACTCATCTCTCTAATGGTGCGTGAAGTAGAAACATCAGAACCTACGGGATTCCTGATAAAGTCAATCACCACCAACCTTTTAATAAAATGCCGAGGTGGTGTAATGGTAGCCACGCTGGTCTTAGGAACCAGTGCTGTGAGGCGTGTGGGTTCGAGTCCCACCTTCGGTACAAAAATATATGGTGTGGTAGCTCAGTAGGTAGAGCAGTAGGTTGAAACCCTACGTGCCACGTGGTTCGATTCCCGTTCACACCACAAAAGAACCTTTCTCTACATAGGACGGATTAGCACCGTTGAAAGAGACCTTGGCTTGTGGGAGTAATTACCCAATAAGGTACATGACCCAAGGTGTTATGTGATGGACCCTGCTCTGTAGTGCACTTACAACAGGTGAACAGTAAACTATGTTCAGTAAAATCTAAAACTACGGTGAGCGTAGAGGGAAAGTTTCTTTTTTTAAAACAGTCAGGTGGCGGAATGGTAGACGCCCTGTTTCTAGACGATGGCCGAAAGCAAGATTTTGGTATAGGTTCGAATCCTGTCCTGACTACTAAAAATATAAATATGAAAGAGGATAATTTAGTAATGTTACGTCTTGAAACAGATTATGGGTATTCTAATACTTGGTGGAGGGTAAAATTTATTGATAATGATGGTACTTTCATTGGAGAGCTAGAAAGGTGTCATTGGCTTGAATTTACTGAGTATAAGAAAGGTGAACATGTTAGATTTGATATAGATGAAATAAAACGTGTCTATAAAGAAAACGAACAATTTTGCTATGGTGATAATATTACTATATGCGAATGTAAAGGTCTTTGTAGAGAAAAATAAAAAACAGTCGGGTGGCGGAATGGTAGACGCACGAAAAAGCAGGTGAGATACAGACTGCCCCATTTATGGGTGACCAAGTGTCCTCGGAAGGCTCACATACAGGTTCGATTCCTGTCCTGACTACCCAGACGATTTGATACCCCCCTTACGTCATTAAATAATAAATTAGGTTGACAGCTCGGAAAGACAGCGGAGTCAGGTGGTCATAGGAGACCTTTGGTAACATGGAGTGGCCACAAAGTGTTACATGGCAGGTAAAGCAAGGAGTAATTACCTTGTGTAACTGATAGGGGAATCAACCCTTGGTACAGGTTCGAGTCCTGTCCTGACTACACAAGCCCAAAGTACAAGGGAACGAAGATAGAGTAAGTCCTCTGCGAAAGTATGAACCTCTCCAAATCGTGTGTTGGCACAGTTGGCAACTCTGGGGGTAATCTAAAAGTTGCAATATAGTCAGATGGCGCAAGGGTAGCGTGTTGGTGAGCGATTAAAAGCAAAAGACAAAAGTTATAGGTTCGAGTCCTATTCTGGCTGCAAATAAAAAAAATTGTTGTATATTTGTACTATGAAAGAGAAACTATTTAAGAACACAAACGGAGAGTTCCTGTATTTGTTCAATTGGGTTGGCGGTGGTTTCAATGACGTATGGGCACCAAACAAAAAAGAGGCTTACCGTCGTGTGGTGAATGAGAGAAAAAATTGGGAAGAGAAGAACCCGACTTACAGTAAATTACGTCCCGACTACAAGTCGATGCGTCGTTGTACTTACTCACAGTACCAAGAACAAAACCGTTTGGGTTGGAGTATGTGTATGTAATAATAATGGGGGTATCGCATAGTGGCAATTGCGGCTGACTGTAAATCAGCTCCTTAGATGGTTCGGAGGTTCGAGTCCTTCTACCCCCACAAATAAAACCTTGCATGCCATGCCTTTCGGTTTCATCCCCACGGATAGTATCTGTGGACCATCAGTCTTAAATCCGTGAAAACCGAGGATTAAACGGGCTGATTTTCACTCCTCGATAGCTCAGCGGTAGAGCATTCGGCTGTTAACCGAACGGTCCCAAGTTCGAATCTTGGTCGGGGAGCAAAAAAAAAGTTTGTAATATTTAAATTAATATTGTAACTTTGTATAACAAATGGCCCGGTCGTCTATCGGTCAGGACACGTCCCTTTCACGGATGAAAGCGGGGTTCGATTCCCCGTCGGGCTACAAGAACTCAGTTCCCCTACGTGCCACTCCTCTTCGTAGAGCGAGATACGGAGACCAAACATAAGTTCACATAGAGTGTGATGAACGGACCGGTTAGGGTTTAAAGAAGGTGGTTACCGCACTACCCATACTCGCTGAGCAAGTTATTAACTAACAGGTATTTATTGTTATGATTATCAAAGAGGGTAGAAAAGAAGAAGTCTACAAAAAGTATGAATACCCAATTCGTATTGAACGTGGGTTGAATGCATTTATTGAGCCAGTCTCTTTTTATGATATTGTTATTGAGGAGCCATTCTTTGAAAAGACAGGATTTAAATACTTGGAACCTGTTATCAAAAATTATTACAAGGACAAAAACTACAAGATAAACGACAAACCGTTTACCGTTCCTGAGAGTAGAGATTTCCTTATAAGTGCAAGACAGTCGGTAGAAAGACTTAAAAACGCATTACAGTTTTTTGATGTTCACAACTCCAAATACTCATTAAAAGATTTTGGTCAATACGTCAACAAAAATATGATGGACAAATTTTTTAATGAGACAAAATTATTACGAGTTGATTACGACGCAAAGAACCAACAGAAAATAGCCAAAAAACAAAGTGAAAAGGTTTATGAAGATGAGAACCTTTTGGTGGTAAAACCATTATCGTATGAGGCATCTTGTTTTTACGGAGCGGGAACACGCTGGTGTACAACAAGAAAAGATGAACCAATTCATTTCAATACCTATGGGAAGACAATGGGTAGGTTGTTTTACATCATATTCAAAAACAAAACCATACAAGACCCACTTTATAAAGTGGCACTTTTCTTTAAGTTCACACCCAAAGAAGATGAGAAGATTAATTTTGATGATATTTCGGTATATAACGCAAAAGACGATTTATTACCGTTCGATGAAAAAATTAAATTTTTATCCACACTACCTAATGGTCTGTTTGAAACTTTGGTAAAAAATTTTGAAACTGACCAATCAAAAAATGCATCAATCAAAGACTTGATTCAGAATTCAATTTCTGAGTTTGAAAATAGGAATAGTAATGTGGTAACTGACTTCCCTTACAAGGGAGATAATATTCGAATTGAATTCAAAAATTTAGTTGATAATAATACCAACAACATATCCTTTAAGTTCAAATACGAAATAACATCAGATAACAATCCGAAGTTATATACCTCAGGAAAAATCTATGTTGAGATGGACCCTTCAACGATGGATGTTTATATATCATTCTATCCAAATAGTGATGGAACAATCAAATTCCTAAAGAATGGTGACGAACACAGCACAAAGTTAAATTTTGTTTCTAAGTACTACAGAGCACCATCTTTTATAGTTCATGACATGTTAAAAGAACTTTCAACACTCATGACTGAATTATTTTTACAAGTTCGACCTATTTAATATTTGGTTTCCAAACTTTTTTGTATATCTTTGTACAACGGTTGACAACAACCTTAGGTCTTTGACATATTGGTAAATAAAAAAAAATAGCGGGGTAGAGCAGAGGTAGCTTACAAGGCTCATAACCTTGGGGTCGGGGGTTCGAATCCTTCCCCCGCTACAAAATTTTTGCGGGAGTAGCTCAGTTGGTAGAGCGACAGCCTTCCAAGCTGTAAGTCGCCAGTTCGAACCTGGTTTCCCGCTCAAGAGACCTTCAAAAGGGCCCTTCCGTCTTTGAACGGCTTGTTGGGCCCGGGTCTCCACAAAAGTGGACCTTTCAGTTGAAAGGAACCAATCCGAGGTTGTTCTACAAGATTAGAAACATCCTTGGCTTTGCGAGAGTAGCTCAGTCGGTAGAGCACGACCTTGCCAAGGTCGGGGTCGCCAGTTCGAACCTGGTCTCTCGCTCAAATTACGGTCCGTTCGTTTAGCGGCTAGGATGCAGCCCTGTCACGGCTGTGGGGCGGGTTCGATTCCCGCACGGACCGCAAAAAAAAAATGAGTAAGATTGGTAAGTTTTTAGTTTGGTTAGAAAAAGAAAGAATCAATACCATAATTTTCTGTGGTAGAGGTTTTTTCTAACGGGCTGTTAGCTCAGTTGGCTAGAGCACCTGCCTTGCACGCAGGGGGTCGAGAGTTCGAGTCTCTCACGGTCCACAAGATGAGTTTCCCCACACCTTTGGGTTAGTAACTAGTTAAAGGGGGACGTTCGGTACACAAGTCCGTGACTCATCAATTTCGGGGTGTGGCACAGTTGGTAGCGCGCCTGCTTTGGGAGCAGGAGGCCACAGGTTCGAGTCCTGTTACCCCGACAAAAAAACAAATATAATGGAGATAGATTTAAAACATCAGAACTACAATAAATTCAATGGTGTTGCACCTGAAGGTATGATTTTGGTACCTTACGAATTTTTAGAAGCACTCAAAGATTTTGATTTGTGGAAAGAATTCAAGTATTCAGACTCTAAATGGGTTATGGAAAAATGTTCAGAGATTATGGACACCGCAAATAAAAAGTAACAACCAAGTATTTATATATAAAATAGGTCGTATGCAAAAGTGTTTAAATTGTGGTTCTGAAATACCAAACAGAAATGTTTATTGTAATAACCAATGTCAATCCCAATATCAACATAATCAAAGGATAGAAGAATGGTTGTCAGGAAAAAATGTAACTAGAAAGGGTGGTACTTCAATACCTTCATGGATTAGGAAATATCTACTACTTGAAAATAATCACAAGTGTTCTGAATGTGGTTGGGGTGAAAAAAATGAATTTACTAACACCATTCCATTAGATATTGACCACATTGATGGTGATGCTTACAATAACTCTAAGGAGAACTTAAGAGTTTTATGTCCTAATTGTCACTCGCTCAAGAAAACTTTTAAAAATACAGGTAAAAGAAAAAGTTCAAGAACTTACAGAAACACTTTAATATAATGATTATTTATCATACATTTGTATAACGAGTCGCCGGCGTAGCTCAGTGGTAGAGCAGCGGTTTTGTAAACCGCTGGTCGTTGGTTCGAATCCGACCGCCGGCTCAAAAATTTACCAATATGTCGTACGACCCAAAAGACTTCCAAGGTAGAAGCGAAAAACAATATCAGTTTTCCGCAATAATGGTACTTGTGTCTTTAATTGCAATTTGTGTAACCCTTATTTGGATGTCACTTTATTAATTACAGAAACTCTCAATCCTGTAAAAAACATTTTTCAACAATCTTCTTTCAGGAATTTCAACTTTGAATAGGAATTCCTTTTCGTATTTGTAACAAATACACTCTTCCTCTTTTTCGGATAAAATTATCTTATTTTTTGAAAATTCAATATGTTTGGATTCGTGAACAATTATACATGCCAAATTTTGTATTGAGTTCATTTCAAAATCATATTTAGTCATATAGATTGAGGTCCCCTCATTTGTAGAGTATTTTCCAACCCAAAAACCAATATGTTCACAATTATCAATAACGTGATTGTAGTAATTAGAATCTGTTCTTTTTATTAGGTCTAATGCTAATTCTATTTTATTTTTCCAACCATCACCTACGTCCTCAACTTTAATTTGTGAAAAAATAGGTGTAGTTAATAGAAGAAGCGAGAAAAATAGTAGGTGTTTCATAGTATTTATATTACACACATAAATAAACACAATATGAAAAAAATTTTATCGGTTTTCATGGTGTTGGGCCTTTGGACTGCAAGTTATTCCCAAACTTGTCCTACACCTAGCACCTCAGGAGTACACATCACATTAGACTCGACCTATCAAACAGGTAAATACAGTGATGGTTTCACAAACGTAGGACTCTGTTTCTACAACAGTTCATCAGAGAACATAACAGCGGTTCAATTTAGAATGTTTTACGATAAACAGGCCTTCAGTGGTGTGGATACCGTAACATCTACAAACACGAGCTTTTCACAATATCTTCAATATGTTGATAATCCTACTTCGGGTTTTGTGACTATCACAATGACTTATACAGGTACGGTATCTACATTTGATATTCCTGATGGTTCTTTGTTTAACGTTAAATTGAACCACACATCGGCACTTTCAACAACCTACTTTACAATCTCAGACTTAACATTTGTTGGTTCAAGTAGTTTCTCACAAACAGCTACTAAGCAATCAGGTGATGACTATACTTTGAATCTTACAAACTTTGGTGGTGAATTCTTACCTCAGACATTTTCATTCAAAGGTAAGTTTGTGAACGTAACAGGAACGGCAGCAAAGAATGTCACAGTAGCATTAGAGAAAAAACTTAAGTCATCATCAACATGGTCTCAAGTAACATCTCAATCTGCAGGATTGGACGGAAGATTCGCATTTAATAAAGTGGAAGTTGATACTTCAGCTTGGAATGTAAGAATCAAGGTTCAAGGTGATACTATGTTTGCGGGTAATGTTGTTACAACGGCGGACGCACAAAGAATCAACCATTATGTGTTGGGAACACAGACTATGACTGGTTTTGATTTTTACTCATCTGACGTTAACGGTGACAACAACGTAACAATTTCGGACGTTTACGGTGTGTATGCAAGAGTATCGGGTAGATTCACTTCTTGGCCAAATTTGGTTAAAGATGTAAGATTCTTCACGACTTCTGAGTACTCAACTATCAACGGTTCAACTACAAGTCAACAAGGTACTTACCCTGGCGTTACAAACTTTACATTTGATATTGTAGCAGGTCAACCTGACTCTGTAACATATTATGTATTGGCTCAAGGTGATGCTAACGGAACAGGTTTCAAAAGAGCTCGTTTAGTACCAATCGAAATTGTTAACCCAAACAACGCATTCTTACAC
>Ga0102831_1001224_pt1 | contig 10926 bp, 9 predicted proteins | sample ColrivemetaGS747_FD_84508 | JGI IMG/M metagenome (GOLD analysis project Ga0102831, IMG submission 84508) | Estuarine microbial communities from the Columbia River estuary - Freshwater metaG S.747 | ecosystem: Environmental > Aquatic > Marine > Intertidal zone > Estuary | place: USA: Columbia...
AAGTAATGGGTATTTTTAAAAAACTACCATCAGATTCATCTGCTTCAACTACCGCCCAATCTCCTTTTCCAAACAACGCGTTTGAATTAATTGAATTTAATATTCCACCATTAATAATCATTGGATCTAGTTTTGCTTTAGACAGGATCGTTGATATCAATGAAGTGATTGTTGTTTTGCCATGAGCTCCACTAATAACTATATTTTTTTTTAACTTAACAATCTCAGAAAGCATCTCTACTCTCTGAATAACTGGTATTTTTTTTATTTTTGCCTCTTTTAATTCAGGATTGTCTTTGCCGATTGCAGACGAAAATACAACTAATTTAGAATTTCCTACATTTTTTTTTGCGTGATTAAAAAAAACCTTCAATCCAAGCTTTTGTAATCTTTTTATATTTTTATTGTTTCTTGATGGATCACTGCCCTGAACTTTAAAACCAATATTATGCATGATTTCAGCAATGCCGCTCATTCCTATTCCTCCTATACCAATAAAATGAACTTGATCATTGGTTGTAATTTTAAAAGTCATGCTAGAATTTTATTAATTTCTTTTTCAAAAATCTCATTAACATCTCTTTTGGATAATTCTTTTAATTTGCTCTTTTTTTCAAGTAACTTTTCCTTGTTCAGGATCAATTCTGTGACTAAATCAAATAATTTTTCGCTGTTTAGATCCTGCTGGTCAATAAGCCAGCAAGCATTCATTCTAAAAAAATAATCCGCGTTATAAAATTGATGATTGTCCAATGAGTCTTTAAATGGGATGGCTATAAATGGTATCTGTAAAAAAGCTAATTCTGATAATGTTGAAGAACCAGCTCTTGTAATAACTAAATCTGATAGCGTCATATACTTTTCAATATTTGGCTCAAAGTTAAAGATGGTAACATTAGAATTATTTTTATAAGAAAGATCTATTTTAAATTCTTGTTCTTTATTACCAACTTGATGAAAAATTCTTATTTTTTTATTTAAATTAAATAATTTATTTAACGACTGAGGTAGTGCTTTGCTAAAAATTTCTGCACCTTGACTGCCACCAATAACAAGCAGTGTAAAATCAAAATTACTATCTTTTTTAAAAGAACTGCTATCTTTTGCTATATAAATTTGCTCTCTAATTAGCTGTCCAACAAAAATATTTTTATCATTATTAATATTTAAATTTTTCAATGGGTATCCTGTAAATATTTTTAACGAACTGTTTAAAAAAAACTTATTAACCCTTCCAACTACAGAATTTGTTTCGTAAATAGCAAATTTTTTGTTGAGTAATCTTGCCGCTAATAAAACTGGAAAAGAAACATAACCACCTGAACCAATAATCAATTGTGGTTTCTTAAATAAAATAAAAAAAATTGAATATAAAAATGAAATAAATATTAAAAAAATCGAATAAATTAATGCTAAACCGCTCTTTCCTGTTGGTGTTTTTACATTAATAAAGTTAATATTTTTTATACTAATTTTATTTATAAATTTTTTTGCCCTATAATCAGTAACAACATCTACATTGAAATTTTTTTTTTCTAAAGATTGAGCAAGAGATATTGCTGGAAATATATGTCCTCCAGTCCCACCAGTACAAATTAAAATCTTTTTCATTAAGATAGTTTTCTTTTAGTAAAACAAAGTAATATTCCAAATATTATTCCAGTACCAATCATAGATGAGCCTCCGTAACTTATGAAAGGAAAAGTCATTCCTTTGTTTGGAAGTATATTCAAAGTAACCCCCAAGTTAATAATGGACTGTAAATAAACTAAACAGGACAATCCTATTAATGCTAATTTTCTAAAAAGATTATTTTCATTATTAAATTGCGAAAAAACTCGTAAAAAAATAAAAGTTATTATTAAAAAAATTAATAATATCATCAAAATACCAAATTCTTCGCCAATAACTGCTAAAACAAAATCTGTATGTGCCTCAGGAACCCTCTCTTTTAATATTCCTTCGCCTATTCCTCTTCCTGTAAATCCGCCTTGTTTTATTGCCTCTAGTGCTTTTTGTGTTTGTAAATTATCTCCTTTATTAGGGTCGATAAAAGTTTTTAATCTTCTAAAAATATAAGAAAATCTTTCACTAAATAATAATATTACCGATGCAATTCCTATAAAGATAACGGATCCTAAAGAAATAAGAAGAACAATGCTAACTCCGGAAATAAATATTAAAATTAGCCAAACCGAAAAAATAAGTAAACTTTGGCCCACATCAGGCTGGTTTAATAATAATAATAAAGAAAAAAATAATACACAAAAACTATAAAAAATTCTTAATTTAAGATCTCCAATTTTTGAATTAGAAATAATTAAAGAACATAATAAAATAAAAAAAGGCTTATAAATTTCGACTGGTTGAAATCTGAAAAAAATCAAATTGATCCACCTTTTAGATCCTTTAACCTCAACGCCAAATATTAAAACTGATAACAATAAAAAAGAGGTGATTATAAAACCTAAAATGCAATATTTCTCTATTTGCTTTGCATCCAATAAAGACAATGAGGCTAAAATTGAAAAACTAATAGAAGCAAATAAAATATGCTTTGCTATTAAAAAATAATCTGTTTTATATATTTTTTCTGAAGCGATACTGGACGTAGAAGTATAGGCAAAAAATATTCCTAAAAGCATTAAAGAGATTATTAGAATAAATAGTAGTTTATCAATATTCCGCCACCACAAAGCTAGTTGATTTGTGTTAGTTCTGCCAAAATTGATCATGAATATTTTTTTACTAACTGTTTAAAAGTATTACCGCGATGTTCAAAATTTTTATACTGATCAAAAGAAGCGGCTGAAGGGCTTAACAGTATAACTTGTTTTAAACTCGGGTAATTTTTTGATTCCCTTAAAGCTGATAGCAATGCATTCTTAAGAGTGTGACTAGTATTGTGTTTTACAGTACTTTTAATTTGTTTTAGAAAAAAATTTATATTTTTTCCAATAATATAAGCTCTCAATATAGATTTCTTAAATTTGCTAACAATTATCCTGTCTTTTGCTTTAGCGAGGCCTCCAAGAATCCAGTGAATATTTTTATAACTATTTAAAGCAACTTCTGTTGATGAAAAATTTGTGGCTTTGGAATCGTTTATAAAAGTTATATTATTTTTTACTTTTATAATTTCTTGTCTATGAGGAAGTCCTTTAAAATCTTTAATTGTTTTTAAATAAACATTTTTTGATATTTTAAACAATTTGGCAATCTGTAGCGCAATATAAAGACAATTTTTAAAATGAAGTCCTCTCAACGGTGAACTAATTAAATTATCTTTAATGTTGTGATGAATATTTTTTTTAATTAACTCTATATTTTTTTGATTATATTTCTCAGATTTTAAAATATTAAATATTTTTGATTGTTTGTCGCTACTCAAATCTAAAAAACCGATGCCTGTTTTTTCTAATCCTTTAAAAATTTTAAGCTTGGCTGAGATGTATTTGCTAAAATTTTGATGCCTTTCGAGATGATCCGGACTAATATTTAATAAAATTGAAACTGAACTTGGTAGACGTGAAGAGTAGTCCAGCTGATAAGATGACAGCTCAAGCACAAAAATCGCGGATTTTTCTTTATATGGCAAATCTAAGACGGGAGTTCCATAATTTCCTCCAAGATAAACTTTCTTTTTTGAATTTTTTAACAAATCATAAATTAATTTACACATTGTAGATTTGCCATTCGTGCCAGTCACCATAATAACTTTTTGATCTTTAATAGAACTACAAAATAAATCCAGATCAGTAATAATTTTGTTTTTATTTTTATAAAAAAATAACTTTTTTGAATGTGAATAGATATTAATTCCTGGGGATATAACTATAAAATCATAACTACTCTTAAACCAATTTTTGTTTACTCGATATTTATTCTTAAATTTTTCTCTTAATTGTTTACTATCATCCCAGCACTCAATATTTGCCTTATTTTTTTTTAATTGAGATAAAGTTGCATGTCCGCTGACTCCAAGACCAAAAACTAAAAATTTTTTTTTGCTACACTGTTCTAGTGAGAGCATTATCTTAATTTAAGAGATGCAAGACCTACTAAAGCAAAAACTATCGCTATAATCCAAAACCTAATTACAACTGTAGATTCGCTCCAACCTTTTTTTTCAAAATGATGATGCAAGGGGGCCATTTGAAAAACTCTTTTTCCTGTTAATTTAAAAGAAGCAACTTGTATGATAACTGACAAAGCTTCTAGCACAAAGAGACCACTGACAATCGCTAATACTATTTCATGTTTAGTTATAATACCAATCGCTCCAAGTGCTGCTCCCAAAGATAACGAACCAGTGTCCCCCATAAAAACTTTAGCTGGGGGAGAATTGAACCATAAAAATCCTAAACCGGCGCCTATCATTGCCCCTAAAAAAATACAGATTTCTCCTGTGTTCTTTATATAAGCTAATTGAAGATATTTTGAAAAAATAATATTGCCCGATACATAAGCAATAAATGCAAAAGTTAATGCAACTAGAATGACAGGAACAATCGCAAGTCCATCAAGGCCATCTGTTAAATTAACAGCATTAGACGATCCAACAATAACTACTAGACCAAATATAAAGTAAAAAATTCCAATATTTAAGACAAAATTCTTAAACAACGGAAAATAAATTTTGTAATTAAGTTCTGCCTCAGTATTTAAAATTACTAAATATATAACAATTGTGCCACTTAAAATTTGCAAAAACAATTTTAATTTTGCGCTAATACCTTTAGAATTATTTTTCACAACTTTTATATAGTCATCAACAAAACCAATTGCTCCAAAACTTAATAAACAAAAAATTAATATTAAAACATATTTATTTGTAAGATCGGCCCACAACAAAGTTGAAAATAAAATACTTAAAATAATTATTAATCCTCCCATAGTAGGAGTTCCTGATTTTTTTATTATATGAGATAAAGGGCCGTCATTTCGAATAGGTTGACCATGCTTTTGAAATGATTTTAATTTAGCAATCAAGTTCTCTCCAACTAAAAGTACAAATGCTAATGAAGTGACAACTGATATTCCTGTTCTGAAGGTAATATATTTAAAAACATTAAAAGCGCTAATTTCTGAGGAAAAATATTTAAAAAAAAAATATAGCATTATTAAAATTTCTTAAAAAAATTAAACAAACCAATTCTATTTGATGATTTGACTAATAAAATATCATTATTCTGTAAAAGATTGAAAATATTTTCTTTAAGAAAACTAATATTCTTAACCAACAGCCCTTTTTTGCTACGATTAAGCTTTTGATAAGTATGCCTAACCTCCGAACCAATACAATGAACTTTATCTATATTAGTTTTGTTTAATATTTTTGCTGCTTGCTGATGGTAATATTTAGATCGTTTACCAAGTTCCAACATATCACCGATAATCAAAACTTTTCTCTGATTATTTTTTTTTCTTAATGAAAAATTATAAATCGCTTCATTAAGAGATGTTGGATTAGAGTTATAACTATCATTTATTAAAATAATTTTTTTATTTTTAATTTTAATATTCTTTTCATTTCCTCTACCTTCTGGAATTTTGAAATTGTTAAAGTTATTCTTCAAAAAATTTATATTATGATTTAAGTAATGATGAACACATAATGTTGCTGCGACATTGTATAAATAAGATTTATTGAAATTATTTATTTTAAAAGTAATTATTTTATTTTTTATTTTAAAAGATACTTTTGCTGAACTTTTTCTAATCTGAATGTCTGATTTTGAAAAACCAAAAGTTAAAATTTCAATATTTTTTTTATCTGCAATTTTTTTTAAATAATTAAAAAATTTATCATCTTTGTTTAAAATAATAACTCCATTTTGAGAAATGCCATTCATAATTTCTGCTTTTGCATTGCAGATTCCTTTAATATTTTTAAAATTTTCCAAATGAGCTGGACCAATATTAGTTATAATTGCGATATTTGGTTTTACTAAATTGACGAGGTTATCAATCTCACCCTTTGAACTCATGCCTAGTTCAAAGATTCCATATTTATTATCAGAACTTAAATTTGCTAACGAATAAGGAACTCCAAAATGATTGTTAAAGGATTTTGGTGAGCAATGTGTCTTCCCAATTTTGCTTAGTGAACTATTTAATAAATTTTTTAATGAGGTTTTTCCACAGCTGCCAGTTATAGCAACAATTTTAGCATTGCTTCTCTGTCTTGCATAAGACGCCAAATTTCTTAAACTTTCTAAAGTATTTTTGCTCCTTATTGATCTTGTATTTTTAGGTCCCTTGCTAATGATCGCTAAATTATTTTTATTTTTTAATACTCCTGAAACATATCGATGACCGTCGTCATGATCTCCTTTTATTGCAAAAAAAATTCCTCTATTTGAAACCTCTCTGCTATCTATTGCAACTTTATTAAAAAATAACTTGTTATTTATATTTGAATTGAAAACTGTATTAAGTTCTTCGCCTGAATAAAGCTTCGTTGTCATTTTATTTTAAAAAAAATTTAGACACTTTTTGATCAGAAAAATACTTTTTTTTATTTTTTATGATTTGATAATTTTCATGTCCTTTACCAGCAATCAATAAAATACTACCACTATTTAGATTCTGAATAGCAGATTTAATTGCTATTTTTCTATCTAATATTACTTTTGATCTTAAACATCCTTTTTTAATTTGTTTAACAATAGAAATGGGATTTTCAGATCTAGGATTATCATTTGTTAGATATATTTTAGAAGCGAATTGATCTGCTATTTTACCCATTTTATATCTTTTTCCTTTATCTCGGTCTCCACCACAGCCAAATACAACGTCTACTTTTTTATTAAACTGCTTTGATAATGTTTGAAGACTCTTTTTTAAAGCATCTGGAGTGTGAGCGTAATCGACTACTACAGCTGATTGTTTTTTATAGCCGACACATTGCATTCGACCAGTCGCAGATCTTATTTTTGGTAAAGTATTAATAATTTTATTTGAATTTTTAATAGATACATACGACGCTAACATTGCCGCAAATAAATTTTTAATTTGAAAATCTCCAATTAGATCTATTCTAATATTATATATTTTATCTAAAAAATTAATTTTTATTATTTGTTTCTTTCCTAAAAAATGATGAGAAATTAATTTAATTGTATTTCCTTTAGATCCAAAAGATAAAACTTTTATTTTTCTTTTTTGACAGATTTTATTGATTATAGAATACTCAGGAATATCTGTGTCTATAATAGCAAAAGAATTTTTTTTTAATAATGAACTAAAAAGATAAAGTTTAGCTTTTAAATAATTTTTTAAATTTTTATGATAATCCAGATGATCTTGTGTAAAATTTGTAAAAATTCCCACCTTAAAATTAATGCCATCTAATCTATTTTGATGAAGACCATGGCTAGAAGCTTCTAAACATACATTATCAATTTTATTTCTTTTTAAAAAATTTAATTCTTTATGAATTGTAATTATATCTGGTGTTGTAAGATTAGTTTTTTTTACTTTATTTTTATAAAAAATACCAAGGGTACCAATGGTTGCTGAGTTTATTTTAAGATTTTTTAAAATCTGAAAATAAAAATGAGCGACTGAGGATTTGCCATTTGTTCCAGTAACAGCAGTTATATTCTTTGGTTTTTCTTTGTACCTTGCAGAGCATGCTTCAGCTAGAAATTTTCTAACGTTTTTTACTATTAAGTAATTTTTATTTCTTATATTTTTGCTTGTAACAACTTTGTATGCTCCTCTTGATAAAGCTTCTGATGAGTATAAATTTCCTGACTGTTTAGACCCCTCAATTGCAAAAAAAATATCGTTTTTTTTTACTTTCTTTGAATTGATAGAAAAGTTTCTATTTTGAAATTTTAAAAATTTATTTTTTTTATTTAACATTAAGAGCAATATTATAATTCTTTGAAGCTAAAATAGGTCCAACTCTTTTTATAATAGTCCCTGCGGTAGGAACAGCGTTCCATCCTGAATCTGATTTATAAAAACCTTTGCTAGGAATAGCTTTTGGCTCGTCAATCATAACCAATAATAAATACTCTGGTTTTTCTTCAGGATATGCTGATACAAAAACAGTCATAACATCTTTAGAATAGCCTTTGGATGTTTTGGAAACTTTAACTGCAGTTCCTGTTTTTCCTACAACTGAATAACCATTAACGTCCGCTCTTTTTGCAGTGCCCTGCATAGGATCATCTTTGTCGACTACTTTCCTAAGCATTTTAACCATTTTCTTACTTGTTTCTTCAGTAATAATTCTCTCTTTCTTTGTATTCTGATTTTGTTTTACAAGTGTTGGGTAAATTTTATATCCACCGTTCACTAAGGTGGCATAAGCTGATGCTAATTGGATTGGTGTAGTACTCACTCCATGACCATAAGAAGCTGTTGCTAAGGTACAGTCATTCCATTTCACGGGTAAAGATTTCCCTTTTTCTGGAAGTTCAACAGACGCTTTTTCGAATATTCCTAACTTTGTTAAAAAATTTTTATAATTCTCAATTCCAATTTTTTCTATTATTTTTACTGTTCCTATATTTGATGATTTTACTAAAATTTCTGTAGTAGTCAGATCTCTTTTTAAATTTTTATCATGTTCATTAATTGGCTGTGAAATGCCGCAATTATATACTTGTTTTTCTAGATTTTTAAATAAGGTGTTCTCATCAACAAGTTTTAACTCTAATGCATTGGCAATTGTTAAAGCCTTGAATACTGAGCCTAATTCGTAAACACCAAGAGTAATCTTATTTAAAAATTTCTCATCATTTACTAATGTGCGTCTATTGATGTCAAAGTCTGGTAAAGAAACTAATGATATTATTTCTCCAGAATTAACGTTCATAAGAAGTGACGCTGCCCCCTTTGCTGAATAATCTGAAATAGCTTTTTCTAAAGCATCTCTTACTTGCGATTGTATCACCGTATCTAGTGTAATTTGAAAAGAACTGTCAGAAAATTTAGCATTTAATATTTGGTTATTAAAATGATTTTCAATGCCAGAGATTCCCTTGTTGTCTTCATCAGTTTGGCCTAGCACGTGGCTAAATAAATTTCTCTGAGGATAAATTCTAACCTGCCTTCTGCTTAATTCTATTGCAGGCTCTCCTAACATAATCGCTTTTTTATATTCGATATGATCAAGTTTTTTTTTTTAGTACTAATCTTTTTTTATCTACACTCTCTTTTTGAATTTCGTTTATATTTAATCCTGGAAATTGTGATTTTAATTTAATTAAAAGTTGAGGTAAATTATTTGTCTTATCAACTTTTAAAACAAGATCATAAATATCAATATTTTTAGCAATTAATAAACTAGCTCTATCAATGATATCTCTTCTTTCATTGTAGTCTTTGTCAGTGATAAAATCGTCAAAATTAATCTCATTACTTTTGTTAATGCCAAGATATAAAAGTTTTAATAAAATTATTAAAAATACAAAGAAAAAAATTTTAAATACTAAATTTGCTCTAGAATTAAATAAGGAATAACTACTATTAATATTATCTTTATTATCGTTATTGATAAAATTCTGAAAATAGAAACTCTTTTGTTTATTATTGTCTAATTTATTTTTCATTTAAGTATTTAAAATTAGTTTTATCCATTTCAATATAGTCTGGAGATAGGTGAAGTTTTGCTAATTTTTTTACTCTTTCTGGAGCAGAAAGATAATTATTTTCTAACTTCTCATTCTTTAATTTTTCAACTAAATCTGTCTGTTCTTGCTTTAATTTTAATATTTCCTTTTCAAGATCGCGGGTTTTGTTCTTAATATAAGAAACACATATTGTTCCAAAAATGACAATAAATACTACGATTGCTATTTTTTTACGCATGCATAACCTCTTCTAACTGAAAATATTTTTCAAGGTTTAGATGCGATCTTTTAAATTCAAAAGAATGATCTTGAATCTTTATTGCACATCTTAATTTTGCAGATCTTGCTCTATTATTATTTCTTGTTTCTTTCTCTGATGCAATAATCGGTTTTCTATCTTTAACTTCTAATATATTAAGATTTTCGTTTTCATTACTTTCGGGCAAATAACGAGAGGTTCCTTTTTTTTTATTTGAAAAAAAATCAAATACTTTTTTAACAACTTTATCTTCTAAAGAGTGAAAAGTAATAACAACTATTTTTCCATCTATAGATAAATTTTTGATTGCAGAAATTAAGCCTTCATAAAGTTCGGTTAATTCCTGATTAACAACCATTCTAATTGCTTGAAAAATTTTTGCACAGGAATCTACTTTATTATATTTACTATTTTTATATCTTTTGGCTCTTAAAATAATCTCTGCTAATTCTTGTGTTGAGCTAATTTCTTTGTCTTCTCTTTTTTGCACAATGAGTTTTGCAATTAATCCTGAATCTTTATCTTCTCCAAACAAACTAAAAATATTTCTTAAATCTTTTTGTTCAAGTTTATTAATAATATCATGGGCTGTAATATTATTTTTTCCCATTGTCATTTTTAACAATCCATCTTGTCGATAAGAAAAACCTCTTTCAGGATTATCAATTTGAAAAGAGGAAAGACCAAGATCAAAAATAATTGCAACTGGAATTTTTTGTAAATTACGTTTTTTTAAAATATTTTCTAAATTACTGAACCTATCAATAATGAATTCGAATCTATTTTTATATTCTTTACTTATTTCTTTTGAAAATGATTCAACAAAATTATCTCGGTCTATAGAAATAACTTTTGTATTTTTTTTAGATAATATCTTTCTAGTAATGCTTCCGCCCCCAAAAGTACAATCGATGTACAGACCAGATTTATAAGGGGTTAATATTCTATCAATGTCTTCCGACATCACTGTAATATGTTTAAATTCCAGTGACATGGGAAAATTTTATCTTTAATTATTCTCTAATTAGTTTGACGTCTTAAAAAAGCAGGAATTTCTAAATCTGCTTTTTCTGCGTC
>Ga0102831_1001226_pt1 | contig 10914 bp, 10 predicted proteins | sample ColrivemetaGS747_FD_84508 | JGI IMG/M metagenome (GOLD analysis project Ga0102831, IMG submission 84508) | Estuarine microbial communities from the Columbia River estuary - Freshwater metaG S.747 | ecosystem: Environmental > Aquatic > Marine > Intertidal zone > Estuary | place: USA: Columbia...
GAACTGATCATTTTTTTCACTTGTTTGGCCTGAAGCAATAAACCGAGGCCGAAATCATCGACACCCGCATTGTTGCTGATACAAGTTAAATTTTTGACGCCCATTTTTACCAAATGCGCAATTGAGTTTTCAGGAATACCGCAGAGACCAAAACCACCGACCATCAGGGTCATGCCGTCTTGAATCCCTTCGAGTGCTTGTTCTACGTCTTTAACTACTTTGTTCATGGCTAAAATTCAAATGGGATTTCAGATTCATCTACGGTTTCTGGTTGTGGTGCGACTGTGCAGTCATAAACAGCAGGATCGTAGTCGGATGGAGCTTCAAAATCTCGAGTGGAGAGTGCAATGACAGGGTCTTTATAGACGCGTTGCATGTAGTATCCGTATATAGGTAAAGCCATACGCCCACCTTGCCCCCAGGTCATGGTTTTAAACCTGACCGCGCGGTCTTCTGCCCCGACCCAAACACCCGTAACGAGTTCTGGCGTGATGCCTACAAACCAACCATCAGAGTTATTTTGAGTTGTACCAGTTTTTCCTGCTGTAGGGGCAGTAATACCTCCCCAGCTGCGGCCTCCTCTTAAACTTCCTCCTGTTCCGAAATTGATGACACCTTTCATCATTTGCAGCATTTCATAAGCTACAGTTGCATTCAAGGCTTGCTCGCGGTGTTCGGTTGCACTATAAATAACTTTTCCGTTACGATCCGTGATGCGCTCAATAAAAGTTGGTCTGACATAAATCCCGTTGTTTGGGAATACACATTGGGCAGCAACCATTTGCAAAAGCGAAAGGTCCATACTACCCAAACACATGGAAGGCACGACATCATTCGGATGCAGGTTGATTTCCATCTTTTTGAGCAATTTTTCAATTTGGTAAGGGCCTCCAGTTTTTTGAACAGGGTTAAAAGCCCCCATTCGGCCCATGACGGCCACCGTAACTTTATTAGACGATTGAGCCAAACCGTCGCGTACACTAGGTGCAGCTGGCCCAGCAGGGCAATATTGGCCCACCACTTTGTTGGTATTGTGATCCACGAGGTCAAGGCAATATTCACTGGCAGAGAAACCAGTACAAGGGTTCACAACCTTCATGGAAAGTGCCGCTGCATAGACAAACGGTTTAATGGTTGAACCAACTTGGCGCTTTCCTTGGCGGACGTGATCGTAGCCAAAATGCTTGAAGTTGACACCGCCAACCCAAGCTTTTACAAAACCTGTTGTGGGGTCCATTGAAACCAAACCAGCATGCAAAAATGCTTTGTAATAACGAATGGAATCGTTGGGGCTCATGATGGTATCGCGTTCGCCATTCCAGCTAAAGACAGTCATTTCGACTGGTACATTGAACTCTTTATTTATTTCAGACTCACTGAGTCCAAGCGCGACTAATTTTTTGTAACGATCAGAGTTATGGCGCGCAGAAGTCATGATCTCTTCTACGACTTCTTGCTTGATGCTATTTGAGAATGGATAGTTTTTCAGCCCTCGGTTATTGATATCAAATTGAGGTTGAAGTTCTTCTTTGATGTGTCTTTCAACCGCATATTCAGCATAGCGCTGCATGGTCGGATTGAGTGTTGTGTAAATTCTGAGTCCATCGGCATCGATGTCGTATGGGTTGCCATCTTCACGCAAATATTTAAAGGTGCCGTCGGCTTTTTTAGCAAGCAAAATGGACTGAACCTCAGTGCGCAATTCTTTTCTGAAATAAGGTGCCATTCCTTCTTTATGGTCAAGCGAACGGTAGCGAATGATGATGGGCTCTTTACAAATGCGATCAAATTCGGCACGGGTAATCTTAGTTCGGAGTGCTTCATTACCCTTTTCAGAATTTTTAAGCCACTGAAACAAGACCTGATTTCTGCGTTTGTGCGCATTTAAGGAATCTTTGGAGCGCGCAGCCAAGATATCTTCTTTACTAACTTCAGATGCGCTGATGCCTTTGTTGTCGGCAATTTTTGCGCGGTAATTTCTGATTTGATAAGAGTAAGGGTTATAAAGCGTTGGGTTTTTACAGAGCCCAATGAGTGTAGCGGCCTCTGATTTAGTGAGGTCTTTTGGTCTTTTATTAAAATAAACTCTGGAGGCATTTTCAATACCAACGGCATTGTACAAGAAATCAAATTGATTGAGATACATCGTGATGATTTCTTCTTTGGTGAAGCGTTCTTCAAGTCGTTTGGCAATGATGTTCTCGCGCGCTTTTTCACTCACGCGTCTGAATTTCCCAAGAATACCACCAACGTAAGGAATTTCAAGCTTGGCACCACTGGCACGTGCGAGTTCTTCGCGCTGACGCTGCTGAAGGGTAAACAATAGCTTAGCCAACTGTTGTGGAATAGTTGAAGCTCCACCTGAACGGCCAAAGGACGTGAAAGACCTAGCCAAGGCTCTGAAATCTACGCCTGAGTGCTTTAAGAAGCGTTCATCTTCGGTAGAAATTAAGGCATCAGTCACAAACGGAGAAATTTCGCGGTATTTAACGCTGGTTCTGTTGACCTGCCAAAAGCGACCAATTACGGTGTCTTCTTTCACACTTTTTTTGGCTAAAATGAGTGAAGCTTGTAATTCAGGTGGGTTGTCCAGCATAGAAACTGGCGGAAGATCATCTTCAGATTGTAATAAGAGCAAGCCAGCTACCAGAAAGAAAGGCAGCAAGGCAAAGGCCCAAAATACTTTGGTCATTTTTTTTTGTTCTTGTTCTGTCATGACAGGTGCATTTCTTTTCATAGTTCAAAATTAAAACTAATTAGCGCAATACTTCTTTGCGTTGTGCATCGAGTTTGAGTAAAATAAATAACATCACGCTAAAGGACATCATAGATGAGCCCCCATAGCTGAATAAAGGCAACGGAATTCCGATAACAGGTGCAAATCCGATGTTCATTCCGATGTTAATTGCAAAATGGTAAAAGAGAATCATGGCCACGCAATAAGCGTAAATCCGGTTGAAGGCGGAGCGTTGTCTTTCGGCAATGATGATGATGCGAAACAGGACGAAAAAGTAAAGGATAAATAAAAACAAGACACCAACGAAGCCCCACTCTTCAGCGTAGGGGCAAAAGATGAAGTCGGTTTCACTTTCAGGTACGTGGTTAGAACGCACACTCGAAACAGATGCTTCTCGGTAACCCTTGCCTAAAAAACCGCCCGAACCTACGGCTGCCATGGCGCGGTTTCTGTTGTAGTCATCGCCGTTTGGATCTTCGCGCAATCCAAGAAATAATTCAATGCGGTCCTTTTGGTGCGGGCGCAACATATCAAAGCCTTTGTCAACGGTAAAACTGATCATGCTCGCTAGAATCAGCCCTAAAGTTAAAACCACCATCATCCGTGAGCGCTCACGGCGTGTACTAAAACGCTGCATGAGTAACCAAGAAATGACGTAAATAACAAGTAAGCCAAAGATCACACCTGAAGAACCACTGAGTTCTAAATTCCAACTAAAAAGGTTCAGATTAAAAACAACGGCATCGAGTAATAAGGTCACAATACTCAAAAGGACAAGAGCAAAAAGAATTGGAATGAAGTGAGAACCCACCCAAGTTTCTTTATAACGCACACCAGGAATGGCATTGACAAAATTGAGTAAAATAGGATCAAAGGTGAGCCCTTCGCGATACATGACGAATAAAAAAGAAGTAAAGACAACGAAAGTTCCGGCATCGGGCTGCAATAAAATAAGCACCATCGGAATTAACAAGATGCTGCTGGCAGTAAGTACGGTAGCCGTAGTTTGTTGTTTTACAGTGAGGCCACTGATGTATTTGGCCAAAAGCAAAGAGGTAGAAATTTTGGCAAACTCAGCGGGCTGAACCCCAAAAGAACCTACGCCTAACCATGCATGTGCACCGTGAACGGCTGGCATAAAGAGCACGATTACTAATAGAACGAGGGTCGATAAATAAATAGGGATGGCAAAGCGCCTGTAAATATCAGCATCAATTAAAAAGACCAGCAAACCAAGGAACAACGAAAAAATAATCCAAAAGAGTTGACGGCCGTATTTTTCAGAAAACGCAAATAAGGAAGGTGCCTCTTCGTTGTAGGCTACGGAATAAACCGTGGCCAAACCCATGATTAACATGGCAATGATTGCCCCAAAAAGTGGCCAATCTAAATTTGCAGTGAGGCTTTCTTCTTTGCGCATTAGTTAGCAGATTTATAGGCGATTTGTGCTTCGAGGATGCGTTTTTCTTTTTCAGGGTCAGAAACTTTCCCCTTTAAGTATTTCTCAATGATGAGCGATGCAATCGGAGCAGCCCAAGTTCCACCCCAGCCCGCATTTTCAACGAAAACGGCAACTGCAATTTTAGGTTTGTTCATGGGTGCAAATGCAAAGAAAACCGAGTGGTCCTCGCCATGAGGGTTTTGTACGGTTCCGGTTTTTCCGCAGACTACAATATCTTCTAAACGAGCCATTTTTCCTGTTCCGCCCGGTACGTTTACAACCATGCGCATCCCTTCGATCACAGCATCGTAATGCCTATTATTGACCATGGTCCAGTGTCTTTTTTTGAATTCAGGTTTTGGGCCTTTACGTCCGATAGAACGAACGAAATGAGGTGTGTAATACCAACCTTTATTGGCAATGATGGCTACAATATTTGCCATTTGAAGCGGTGTGAGTTTGACTTCACCTTGCCCGATAGAGATAGAACGAATAGTAGAAAAAGCCCAGGTGTGGTGCCCGTACCATTTGTCGTAAAACTTGGAATTTGGAATCAGGCCTGGTCGTTGGCCACTGACATCGGTATCGAAAACATCACCTAAACCAAAACTTCGGATATAGCGATACCATTTATTGAGCCCGTATTCGGCATCGGCAAAAGCATTTTTCTTGACACCTTGCTGTATGATGCGGCGAACTGTCATGTAATAATATGGGTTACAAGAATATTGAATGGCCTCCGCAATGTTGCGAGCAGAAGGGTGGTTATGGCAACCCACCAAGCTTTTGTCACAAGGAAAACCAGTATTGGCGGTAATCACGCCTTCTTGCATGGCAATTAAACTCTGGACGAGTTTAAAGATGGAACCCGGAGGATATTCGGCTTGTAAGGGTCTTGGGAATAAAGGTAAGTTCGGGTCAGTGGCTAGTTTCGGATAGTTAGAGCTGATGTTACGCTTTCCAACCAAAAGATTGGGGTCATAGGAAGGAGCAGAAACCATACTGAGAATCTCACCGCTAGATGGTTCAATCGCTACAATACAGCCTTTTTTCTTTTGCATCAGTTGCTCACCGTAAGCTTGCAACACGACATCCATCCCCATTTTCAGTGGTTCGGCTTGGCGGGCGGTGGTGTCGTATTTACCGTCTGCATAAGATTCAATGGCATTATTGAGCGCTGAGGTGACGATGTACTTGATGCCTTTGACGCCTCGTAGTTCTTTTTCATAGAAGCGTTCAATACCAGCCCTGCCAATGTTGTTACTGGGTTTGTAAAAATGATCTTCTTCAATTTCTTCACGGGTTACTTCCGAAAGGTAACCTAGAATGTTTGCCGCACTTTTGTATGGGTAGTTTCTTGCACTAGTGGCCTCTTCGTGAAAGCCTTTAAAATTAGCAAGGTGAGGCGCAATTTTAGACATTTCCTCGAGGGTCAATTCTTTGAGAAAAGGATAGGCGCGTATTTTTTGATAATTAGAGGTTCTTTTGCCTGTAATCTTGTTGTAGTAGGTGCCTTCTCCTTCGACAATGTCTTTGAATCTTTGGCGCACTTCTGGGACCGTCCAGCCAATGAGTTGGGCAAAGGCAGCGGTATCAAGGTTCTGAATGCTGTCTTCAACCATCATGAGGTTGTAGTAGGTCTGGTTGGTTACGATTTTCTTGCCGTTGCGGTCAAAGATGACTCCGCGTGGCGGAAAAATTTCTTTGCGTTTCTCGGCAATTTCTTGGGCACGGAGTGTCCAGGTTTCGTCGAGTACCTGCATGTAAAAGAGTCGGAAGAGATAGATCCCGATGACGAGCACAATAAAGCTCAGGATTACATTGCGTCTGGCGTCTAGGTTCATTTTTTCTGATTGCGATTCAATAGAAAACTCTGAATGAGCAGAGCAAGCAAGAATGATAAACCGCCGCTAAGGATTGTCTTTTGAAGAATGAAAAAGAAGCGGCTGAATTCAAAAATTTCGATGAGAAAATACCAAAAGGTATGGAGTGCTAATAGAATCCCGAAGACAGTTGAGAACCAGCGCGTTCCCATGTCGTGGGCAGTGGGTTCTTTGAGTGGATCATAGCCTTCGCGAGGGCCGTAAAATTTAAAGACTACTGGGCGCAAATAGGCCATCAGGACCAACGCAGAGGCGTTGAGACCATAAGTATTTGAAAAAATATCAATGATAAGCCCCATTAAAAAGGCAAGCCCCATAATTGGAATAACACCGAGTTCAAAAGGCAACAACATGATAAACAAAGGCTGTATCATGAGGTGAATGCCAAAACCAATATTGAGCTGATTGAAGATGAGTGCTTGCAGAAAAGTAAGCACAATAAAGCGGAGAATATGTTTGTAGACTACGTTCATGTTACTCTTCGTCTGCAGGAATTTGAGCCTCTAGTGCTTCTTGCTCTTCGAGGTGTAGGTTTTTGATGATGTAAACGCGTTGAAGACTGCGGTAGTCTGCAGAGAATAAAATCTCAACCTTCCAAAGTGCTTGGCCTTCAATAGGTTCTGTGTAACTCACCTTGCCAACCGGCAGGCCTTTCGGGAAAATTCCGGAGCCACCACGCGTCACGACCTTAGACCACTTTTTGATGCGAAGGTCATTGTTGATACCGGTGATCATGCCGTAGCGCGGGTTGCGACCATCCCATTTTAGCAAGCCTGGGAGGTCTGATTTTTTCATTTGGATGCTGACGTCGATGTTGATGTCTTTGGTTAAGACAGTTTTGACCAAGCTATAGTGGTCTGAAGCGTAGTGAATCACTCCAACGACGCCTTCATGGCAAAATACGCCCATGCCTTTTTTGATGCCTTGTAGTTTTCCTACATTGATTGTGAAGTAGTTATTGCGACGCGTAACACTTGAGTTGATGACTTCAGCAGGGATGTAAGTATATTGCTGCTCGAAGACTGTATCTTCAATTTTGTATTTACCACGCGAAATTTGGTACATGAATTTAGGCTGTCTTTTTCGCCAGTAAATGTTTTCCCACTGAAGCTGCGTGTTGTTTTTGCTGAGGTTGAAGTGCTTAGTGAGGTCGTGCTCCCACTCTAAGACTTGAATTGAGATGTCGTTGGTGGTGGTAAGGTACTGACTGCGCGGAAAATTCAAGTAACTGACATACCAAGAAATCGCGAGAATCTGCAGCAGGGCAAAGACTAAAAATATCCTAAAACGTTGCAGAAAAGCGATCAGATTGCGCATAAGAGCAAAGATAGTAAATTTGATGCATGCTTGAGCTCAAAGGTCACTGTGAAAATTGCAGAAAAAAATTAAACAAGGATTCCTCGGAAACCTATATCTGTTCTTACGAATGCACATTTTGTGCCGCTTGTGCAGAAGAAATTTATTTTAAAAAATGTCCTAATTGTTCCGGAGATTTACAAAAAAGGCCAGCCCGCAACATTGCTAAAGAAATTGATCAAGTCATCAAATTCAGATTGGAAACCCCAAGGCTTCTTCTCAATAGTTTTGACCAAAGCACCTATGACGCCATTTTTTCCAGCTTTGAAGCACCTGAAATTCGCCAAATTTTTGGGCATTTGAATGATGAAGAATACGAACTTGAATGCAGCAGGTATAAAGGCGGTTTTTCAACTTACAATTTAACCATCCAGTTTTTTCAGTTGGTATCCAAAGAAAGTAAAGAAGTATTGGGTTGGGCAGGTTACCATTCTTGGGCGCAACAGCATCACCGCGCCGAACTTTTCTACAGCCTTAAGAAAGACGAATTCAAACAAAAAGGCTATATGTCAGAGGCGCTGCAACCCATCCTCGAATACGGCAAAAACCAAATGGATTTATACCGCATTGAAGCATTTGTCGCCATCGATAATATTCCTTCGAATCGTTTGATGCAGAAGTTTAGCTTCCAAAAAGAAACTACCCTCAAACATCGCTATCAGTTTGGTGATGAAGTAGATACAGATAATTTTTATAGTCTTTTACCAAATCCAAAATATCAATAATGAAAATCATTTTAACAGGTGCTACCGGCATGATCGGCGAAGGCATCTTAATCGAATGCCTCAACGATGTACGCATCGAAGAAATCTTGAGCGTGAGCCGAAAAGGAAGCGGTAAATCGCATCCTAAACTAAAAGAGTATATCGTACCTGAATTTTTAGGCTTAACCGAAAACGACCCAAAACTAGCGGGTTACGATGCTTGTTTCTTTTGTGCAGGTGTGAGTTCAGTCGGGATGGAAAAACCACTTTACGAAAAACTTACCTACGACACCACCATGGCCTTTGCCAAAGCGCTAGGAAATCAGCCGCAGCTCTCTTTTGTGTATGTCAGTGGTGGCGGAACCGACCGCAGCGAAAAAGGTCGTTTGCATTGGGCCCGTATCAAAGGAAAAGTTGAAAATGACCTCCTCAAAATGCCATTCAAAACAGCTTTTGGTTTCAGAATAGGCATGATGATTCCGGCTGAGGGTCAGCAACATGTCTTGAAGTACTACAATTATTTGGGCTGGATGTCGCCGTTCATTCGTACCTTTTTTCCGAACGTCATCAGCACCATGCAACAAGTGGCCAATGCCATGATCCGTGTTTGCTCAGAAGGTTATGCTAGCGATATCATTTACGTGCAAGATATCAGGAAGTTAGCGAAGCAGTATTAAGCCCTACTCAAAATGAAAAACTACATTTTTTTACTGCTCATCGGCTTGTTTTCTTTGCAACTGTCTGCCCAAAATCTAGACATCGACTTGCTCAGAAAAATCAATGTCGAAAGAAATACGGCACTCGATCCAGCTTTCAAGTTTGTCACTAATTCCGTGTCGCCAATTGGGCTGGGTGCGCCGCTAGTCATCACCTCTATTGGGTTCATTCAAAAGGATCAAGTGCTGAAAAATAAAGGATATTACATCGGCGCCACCCTGCTCACCTCAGCACTCATTACCACCTCCTTAAAGTTTGCAATCGACAAAGACCGCCCGTTTGAAACGTACCCCGAAATACAAAAACTGACCAGTGCCGGTAGCCCTTCCTTTCCATCCGGGCATACGTCTGAGGCATTTGCCACGGCTACTTCCTTGAGTTTGGCTTTCCCCAAATGGTACGTGATTGCACCCAGTTTTATTTGGGCAAGTGCGGCGGGTTATTCGCGCATGCATTTAGGCGTCCATTACCCCAGCGATGTCTTAGTCGGCGCTTTAATTGGCAGCGGCTCGGCGTGGTTGTGTCATGAATTAAATAAAAAATTATTGAATCGAAGCAAAGCTGAGAACTTGAAATTGTAATAAAATCAAAATGAATTAGTTGTGTTTTTAATCGCTCTACCTAACTTTATCAGGCAAAAATCCTATTATGCCAATTGAGTCCTTAGCCCATTTTATCCAGCAGAGTATACCACAAATTCGGTTTTCGGCAGCAGCTCTGGATAGAATTTGTAATGCATTTGAACAATATGATTTGAATGAAAAAGAGTTTTTATTAAAAGAGGGTAAAATAGGTGGATATTATTTTTTAGAAGAGGGCTTTCTTAGAAATTTCATTTATGATTCCAAAGGAAATGAAATCTCTATTAGTTTTTATAAAGCCCAAAGAGTCATTTTTGATCCGAGTTCGTTTTTCTTCAGTAAGCCGTCAACAGAAAATATACAGGCATTAACTAAATGTGTTGGTTATTTTTCAACTTTTGAAAAATTAAATGATTTGTTTCATTCCACTCCCGAATTCAGAGAATTTGCTAGAGCAATGATTGCCAAAGAATTTGTCAGCTTTAAAATTGAAACGATTTCTAAAATAAATAAAACCGCCGAAGAGCGATATGCTGATTTAATGATAAGGAATAAAGAGATTTTTCAGGTCGCTCAACTCAAACAGATTGCTTCTTACCTAGGAATAACCGATACCTCATTAAGTCGGATAAGACGCGACTTTTCCTACAAAACAAAAAACTAGCGCTTATATATATTCAATTTGTCGTTTCTTGCCATAAGACAAGTTTTGGTTCCTTTTTATTGCTGATTTTTGTCCAATAGAAAGGATATCTATGACCAATGAGATGAACATTAACAAAAAGCTAGAACGAAATCTTGTACTTGTATTGCTTTTTTGGGCAATGCTCCTTTATGTCTTAAGTGTTACAAATTTTTATCTGGCTTTTCCACCACCAATTATGGGGCTATCCGTTTTTGTAATCTTTTCAGTACTCTTCACCATTTTTTATAAGTTCAATTCACTTAAAAGTTACCTTGAGAGAATCCCACTTAGGTATTTGACACTTTTTCATTTTGGGAGGGTATTTGCTGGCCTGTTATTCTTGACCAATGTTGATTTATTACCTAAAGAATTCGCACTCAATGCTGGCTATGGAGATGTCATTATTGGTGTTTTAAGCTGCGTTACTTTCGCATTTCTTCAATCGAAATGGGGCTACATGTTCTTTAATATTTTTGGATTGCTAGATTTAATACGAGCCCTTAGCTTAGGTTTGTATTTTGCAATTTCAAGTAACCAAAAGATGTTTACAATGACCCAGCTGCCTTTCATTTATATTCTCCTTATGGGTGTGCCAATTTGGTTGTTTTTACATTTCATATCTTTTATAAGAATAGTTGAGCATAACAAAACCCAAATGGTTTAAATTTCTCATAGCCAATCCATAATCAATCAAATAAAAACCATGAAAAATTACTTGCTTACTTATTTTTTATTATTGAATTTTTTGAGCCATGCCCAACTTTCTTTCGACATCGAATCTGGTGCTTATGTTGTCAATCAAAATGATGC
>Ga0102831_1001227_pt1 | contig 10914 bp, 12 predicted proteins | sample ColrivemetaGS747_FD_84508 | JGI IMG/M metagenome (GOLD analysis project Ga0102831, IMG submission 84508) | Estuarine microbial communities from the Columbia River estuary - Freshwater metaG S.747 | ecosystem: Environmental > Aquatic > Marine > Intertidal zone > Estuary | place: USA: Columbia...
ACATGGCATCCGCGTCGACCGAGCAGTTTCACCATGTGAGAGCCGATATAGCCGGCTCCGCCGACGACCAAGATATTCTTGACTGTTACTCGAACGACTTCATGAGGATATCGACGATGGCTTCAAGTCCCCGCTGATCCTGCTCATCGAACCGCCCCAGCAGCGGGCTGTCGAGATCCAGCACGCCAAGGAGTTCGCCATGACGAGGGCCGTTCGAGAAAATCATCGGGATGACGATTTCGGAGTTCGAGGCCGAGTCACAGGCGATGTGACCCGGAAACGTGTGTACATCGGGGACGAGTTGTGTTTCGCGCGTAGCGGCCGCGGTGCCGCAGACGCCCTTACCAATGGCGATCCGGACGCAAGCGGTCTTGCCTTGGAAGGGCCCGAGTATCAACTCGTGCGTCGTAGCGTTCTGCGCGTTGGGTCCGATCAAATAAAAACCCGCCCAGTTCAGATCGGGCAACGCGTGATAGATCAGTGCGGCGGTGTTGGCGAGGTTGGCGATCAGATTGCGTTCACCCTCTAACAAGCTGTGCAGGCTCGTAGCGAGGTCTGCGTAACCGCGCCCCTTGTCCGAGAAATCAAAGCTGGGATGTATCGGTTCGTGCGCCATCAGGCGTGCTCCGTAGTGAAAGTCATGACGTCGCGAATATGTTGGGCGTCGCTCGCCACCATCAATAGCCGATCGAAACCGACAGCAACGCCAGAACAGGGCGGCAGGCCATATTCGAGCGCGGTGAGCAGATACTCATCGAGCGCTCGAGTCGGCAAGCCTCGCTCAAGGCGCTCGGCATTATCGGCGATGAATCGCTCACGTTGTTGGCCTGCGTGACCGAGCTCCTGAAAGCCGTTGGCAAGCTCGATCCCGTTGCCATAAAACTCGAAACGCAGGGCGACGCGCGGATCTTGTGGGTCGAGCTCGGCGAGTGCGGCTTGCGATGCCGGATAGTGGGTGAGCGCCACCCATCGATCTTGTCCGAGCGTTGGCCCGAGCGCGACGCCGATCAAGAAATCGAGTAGTCCGTCGCGCGAGAGACTCGCGGCGGCATCGGCATCGAGTCCGTTATTGATGCTGCATTGCGAAAGTTTCTGTGTGGGTGTCGCGATCGGATCAAACCCGAAGTGCGTGTGAAACGCCTCTTGATAACGGATACGTTGTAAAGCTCTTGCCGAGCGCCCTGCGGCAACAACGACTGCGTTGAAAAGCTCGGCCACCTCGTCGATCAAGGTATCCATTGTCCAGCCGACGCGATACCACTCAAGCAGCATGAATTCCGGATTGTGATGCCGACCACTCTCGTCGCCGCGCACCACGTGACAAAGTTGGTAGATGTCGCCGCTGCCTGCGGCAAGCAAGCGCTTCATCGCATACTCAGGCGAGGTATGCAGAAAGCCGGTACGAGCGCCGCAGCGCACCTCGGCCGAATCCAGATTGATATCGGTCACACCGTGATTGACGAGTGCGGGTGTGTCGACTTCAAGCGCGCCGCGTGAGTCAAAGAATTCGCGTGTCGTCGCCAGCAGTCGTGCTCGCAGACGCAGCTGCTCCAAGCTGGCGCTCGGTCGCCACATCATGTCGACTGCCCTAGATCAACCGCCACGGCGATATCCGAGCACTTCACCCATACGAACCGTGCGCCCTGAGACGAACTCGGGGTTCCATTCAATCGTGTCACGCGGGAAGAGCAGGATCACCGTCGAGCCCATATTGAAGCGACCCATCTCGTCACCACGCTCAGCGACATAGGCCTTGCCCGTGCTGTCCTCGCTCGACAGTGCGGTGACTCGGCGCGGCTGCCTTGGCGCCACTTCCCCGTGCCATACGGTATCCATGCTGCCCACGTTCAGCGCGCCAATGAGCAACAGCGCATGTGGTAACGATCCATCCTGGAAGCAGCATACGACTCGTTCGTTACGCGCGAAGAGATTGGCAACGCCGTCAGCCGTGGTTCGATTCACCGAAAACAAATCGCCGGGCACGAACCACGCCGCACGTAGCTCACCGCGCGTGGCCATGTGGATGCGGTGGTAGTTATAGGGTGCGAGATAGATCGTCGCGAAGCGACCGCCACGAAAATACTCGACCCACTCACTCTGTCCTGCGAGTAGAGCCTCGAGGGTGTAGTAGCGACCCTTAGCCTGCAGTAGGCGGTTGTTATCGATCTCACCGATTTCGCTCACCGTGCCATCGACGGGGCAGGCAAGCGCCCGTGGGTCTGCGGGTAAAGGACGAGCGTCCGCGCGTAAGGCTCGAGTGAAGAAGGCGTTGAACGAGGGATAGCCCAAAGGGTCCGTCACGACGGCATCCGACAGGTCCGGCTTGAAGCCCTTCATGAACGCGCTGATGAGCGCATTCTTGAACCAAGGCGTGGTACTGCGAGCCGCCGCGTGGACGAGTCGCGAAATCCCGTGCTGCGGCAGCACGTGCTGCAGGGCAATGAACGCCCGGGCTGCGAGCCCGAGTGGCACAATACCCTCTGTTTCTCGGTGTGATGACATGCGCAAAGTATCCCACAAGCCCAAGGTTCTGACCGTCTCGCAGGCGTTGCGGCGGGCAGCCCGTCGTCTTGAGGCTGCCGAGGTTTTCTTCGGTCACGGTACCGACAACGCCATCGACGAGGCGGCTGCCTTGTTGTGGCACGTACTCGGTATTGAAGGGGTCGTTTCCGATCGGCTGTGGAGTCGCGCGCTCAAGCCGCGCGAACAGCTCGCCTTCGAAGCCTTGCTGGAGCTGCGGATCTCGACGCGCCAGCCGGCCGTCTACGTCACCGGTCGAACCTGGTTCGCCGGGCTGCCGATGAAAACGGATGCTCGCGCGCTGATCCCACGTTCACCGATCGCAGAGCTCATCGAGCAACAGTTCACGCCTTGGATCGACCCCGCTCGCGTTAAGCGCATCCTCGATCTGTGCACCGGCGGAGGTTGTATCGCGCTGGCTGCGGCGCATTACTTTCCGGCGGCCAAGGTGGATGCGTCAGACATCAGCGCCGAGGCGCTCTCGCTCGCGCGGGAAAATCGCCGTGCGCTCGGCTTGTCGCGCCGTGTGAGGCTCGTCGAATCGGATCACTTCCGAGCCCTTAAGGGGCGTCGGTACGATATCATCGTGACCAATCCCCCCTACGTCGGCGCGCGGGAAATGCGTGGATTGCCGCCGGAGTATGGGCACGAGCCGCGCATGGCCTTGGCAGCCGGCAAACAGGGTCTCGATTCGGTTCGCATCATCCTCAAGGAAGCCGCGAGCCATCTCACCCCAGGCGGCATCCTCGTCGTCGAGGTGGGTAACACCGAGACACTCGTTCGACGCACTTGGCCGCGCGTGCCGTTCACTTGGCTCGAGTTCGAGCGAGGTGGGGGCGGTGTCTTCTTACTCACTCGCGAGCAGTTGCAACGCCATGTCCGGTAACACCATCGGTCGTTTGTTTCAGGTGACGACTTTTGGCGAAAGCCACGGTCCTGCCATTGGTTGCATCGTCGATGGTTGCCCGCCAGGTCTCGAACTCTCCGAAGATGATTTCAAGCAGGACATCGATCGCCGCCGTACCGGCACATCGCACTTCGTCAGTCAACGCAAAGAAGCGGATGTCGTGCGCATTCTCTCGGGCGTCTTCGAAGGGCGTACGACCGGAAGCTCGATCGGTCTTTTGATCGAAAACACCGACGCCCGATCGCGCGATTACGACAAGATCAAAGATCGATTCCGTCCCGGCCATGCTGACTACACCTACCAGCAGAAATACGGTTTTCGTGACTATCGCGGTGGTGGTCGCTCTTCAGCGCGAGAGACTGTGGTGCGCGTCGCGGCCGGTGCCATCGCCAAGAAATATTTGGCAAGTCGTTTGGGCATCGAGATCTACGGCTATCTGAGTCAGATCGGCGATCGTGTCCTCGAGCCGGTGGCACCGCACACCGCCTACGACAATCCGTTTTTCTGCCCTGATCCTTCGCGCGTGAAGGAACTCGAAGATCTCATCTGGAAGATCCGGGAAGAGGGTGACTCGATCGGTGCGAAGGTGACGGTCGTCGCGCGCGGCGTGCCGCCGGGGCTCGGTGAGCCGGTATTCGATCGTCTGGATGCTGACATCGCCTACGCGATGATGGGTATCAATGCCGTCAAGGCCGTCGAGATTGGCGCTGGCGTCGCTGTGGTGGCGCAGCGCGGTAGCGAACACCGCGATGAACTCACGCCCACGGGTTTCATCGGCAATAACGCCGGTGGGGTGTTGGGTGGTATCTCGAGCGGCCAAGACATCGTCGCGCACGTGTCGCTCAAGCCAACGTCCAGCATTCAAGTACCGGGCAAAACCATCGACATCGATGGCAATCCCGTCGATGTCATCACGACGGGTCGTCACGACCCTTGCGTTGGCATCCGTGCCACGCCGATCGCAGAAGCCATGCTCGCCATCGTGCTCATGGATCACTGGATGCGCCATCGCGCGCAGAACGCCGATGTGCAATCGCGCACCCCGGTTATCACGAATTCACAATCTGGAGACTCCAAGAAATGACTCGGCAATGGAAAGTAGCGGTACTCGGTGCAACCGGACTCGTGGGCGACACGATGATCAAGGTGCTCGAGGAGCGCAAATTCCCGGTCGCCGAGTTGTTTCCACTCGCGAGCAACCGCTCGCTGGGTAAGTCGATCGAGTTCAATGGCAAGAAGGTGCCGGTCATCGACGTGGAGACCTTTGACTTCGCCAATGCGGATATCGGTTTGTTCTCGGCGGGCGGTGAGATTTCACGGATCTATGCGCCCAAAGCGGCGGCCGCGGGTTGCGTCGTGATCGACAACACCTCGGAGTTTCGTTACGACGATGACATCCCGCTCGTCGTGCCTGAAGTGAACCCGGAGGCGATCGCGCAATTTAAGCAGCGCCGCATTATTGCCAACCCCAATTGCTCGACCATCCAGATGTTGGTGGCGCTGAAGCCGCTGCATGACGCAGCCAAGATCGAGCGCATCAATGTTGCGACCTATCAGTCGGTCTCGGGCGCGGGTAAAGAGGCAGTTGAAGAGCTCGCCGCGCAGAGTGTGGCGCTGATGAGCGGAAAGGGGCCCGTCAAGCCCAAGGTGGTCGCAGCGCAGATCGCTTTTAACGTGGTGCCGCAGATCGATAAGTTCCAGGACAACGGCTACACCAAAGAAGAAATGAAGATGTTCTGGGAAACCCGAAAAATCTTCAATGATCCTGAGATCCGCGTGAACGCCACCGCAGTGCGTGTGCCGGTTTTCTTTGGGCACTCCGAGGTGGTGAGCATCGAGACCGCGCGCAAGTTGACCGTGGCTGAGGCTCACAAGCTTCTAGATAAAGCGCCTGGTGTGAAGGTGATCGACACTCGTAAACCAGGTGGCTACCCGACCGCAGCGGTCGAGGCGGCGAACGACGATCGCGTGTTCGTCGGGCGCATCCGAGAGGATATCTCGCACGAACGCGGCCTCAATCTCTGGATCGTTTCCGACAACATCCGCAAAGGCGCTGCGACCAATAGCGTGCAGATCGCCGAGATTCTGACGCGCGACTATCTTTGATGGAGGTCGATGCTCGCATGCTGCACCGCTCCGCTAATGCCTTGACGACACTGCTCGCGCTAGTGGTCAGTGCCGGTGCGTCCATCGCTTTCGGCCAAGAGCCGCCGCCAGCACCAGTTGAGAAGCCGGTACCCGAAGAGAATATCTACCGTACCGGTGGCGGCGAAACGCGGCTGGTCCGTACCGGCGAAACGCTGATGTCGATCGCCCGTGAGTGGTCCACGACGACCGACACGACGCTCGCGCAGACGATGGTGAGCATCTATCGCAACAATCCCGAGGCCTTCGGGAATGGCATGAGCGACATGCAGCGCGGCGCGGCGCTGCGTTTGCCGACGCCTGAGCAGATTCGTGCGGTGCCCGCTGCCGAGGCGATGTCGGAGGTGTCGAGGCAACTGAATATTTGGCGCACTCAAGTCGTGCCGCCGCAGGCGCCGAGCGCTGCGCCGAAAATCGTCACGCCTGTGCCAGCAGCACCGGTCGTCACGCCACCGAGCACGGCCAATGTCGAGTCGCGAGTGCGGCTCATCGCGCCGGCGCAAGTGACACCGGAGCCTGCGATCGCCGTCACGCCCGAGGCACAAGCGCTGATCGCGCTTGAGCAACGCATGGCGCGCATCGAGGCGCAATTGGCTGAATCGAAACGACTACTCGAAGAACGCAGCCAAGAACTGCAGCGATTGCAGGCGCGCGCCGCGCAGGCGGAGTCTTGGCAAAGCACGCTCGCCAGTCTCTGGTGGTTATCACCGATCTTTATCGTGATCACGCTCGTGCTCGCGATGGCGCTATGGCTGCGTTCGCGCCGCGCTGAGACGGATCTCTCCATCGCTCAAGCCACCGTTGAGCCTGCCAAAGAAATGACCTTCGATTTGCCGCCGATTAAACCGGCGACAACAGTGTCAGAGCCGGTGGTTTCGCCAAGTCCCATTATGGCGACCGATGCTCTGATCGCGAACGACTTGATGCCCGATGCCTTGATGCGGGTACCCACGAATCGTGCCGCACCGTTGATCGAGCCACCGAGCTTGGATCCACTCGATCTCGAAGGCGACCCACCGCCACTCAATGAAGCGGGCAGCATGATCGATCTCGCGCGTGCCTACATCGAGATGGGCGACTATCGTTCGGCGTTGCTCGAGTTGCAGGCGGCGCTCAAGATCGGCGATGAGGTGCAACGCGCCGAAGCTCTGCGTCTACTGGATTCGCTGCCGAAGTCATGATGCGCTGGGCCCTCGGGGTCGAATACGACGGCACGCATTTTTGCGGCTGGCAGCAGCAGCCCGGCTTGAAGACCGTGCAAGGCGAATTGGAGTCGGCGTTGTCGAACGTGGCCGACGATACGATTGAGTTGATATGCGGTGGCCGCACGGATGCGGGTGTGCATGCGGCCGGACAAGTCGTGCACTTTGACGCCCCGGTTCGTCGATCCGCACGCGCTTGGGCGCTCGGCGCCAACGCCCATCTATCGCGTCAGCTGAGTGTGGCTTGGGCAGTGCCCGTGCCCGATTTTTTTCATGCGCGGTTTTCGGCGCAGCGACGTCACTATCGCTACACGTTTTTCAACCGAGCGACGCGGTCGGCGCTGCACGCCGCGACGAGCACTTGGGTCGCAATGCCGCTCAATGTTGAAGCGATGCAGGCCGGTGCCCAGCATCTGATCGGCGAGCATGATTTCAGTGCCTTTCGCGCAGCCGAGTGCCAGTCACGATCGCCGATCCGCCGCGTCGATAGCCTCGTGGTGAGACGCGAGGGGCCACTCGTGTATTTCGATATCGCCGCGAATGCGTTTCTGCACCACATGGTCCGCAACATCGCCGGGCTTTTGATGGCGGTCGGGCGTGGCGATCGGGAGGCTCACGAGGTAGCCACGCTCCTGACGAGTCGCGATCGACGGCTCAATGCGCCAACCGCACCGGCGGAGGGGCTCTGTCTGCGTCGGATCGACTACCCATCGGCCTTCGCCTTGCCCGATCCGGTATAGTCGCACCCATGGCTTGGTTCGAAAAAATCGTTCCGTCACGTATCAAGACTGAGCGGCGTTCGCGCTCGGTGCCCGAAGGCTTGTGGATCAAATGCACAGCTTGTGACTCGCCGCTCTATCGCGCTGAGCTCGAGCGTAATTTGCATGTGTGTCCGAAGTGCTCGCATCACATGCGCATCGGTGCGCGGGATCGTCTGCTGCGATTCCTCGATGAAGGTACGGCCGTCGAGTTGGCGAGCAAAGTCACGCCGGAAGATCCGCTCAAGTTTCGTGATAGCAAAAAGTACAAAGATCGTCTCTCCGCAGCACAAAAAAGTACCGGCGAGAAAGATGCGCTGATCGTCATGGCCGGCCAACTCGAGGCCATGCCCGTCGTCGCGTGCGCGTTCGAGTTTCAGTTTCTCGGCGGCTCGATGGGCTCGGTGGTGGGTGAGCGGTTCAGACGCGCTGCTGATCACGCACTGAAGCATCGAATACCGCTGATTTGCTTTTCGGCCAGCGGCGGCGCGCGCATGCAGGAAGCCTTGTTGTCATTGCTGCAAATGGCGAAGACCAGCGCGGCGATTGCCGAGTTGTCGGCTGCGGGGATTCCGTTCATTTCTGTTCTGACCGATCCGACGACCGGCGGCGTCTCGGCAAGTCTTGCGATGCTGGGCGATCTCAACGTTGCCGAGCCGAAGGCGCTGATCGGCTTTGCGGGTCCGCGTGTCATCGAACAAACCGTGCGCGAGAAGTTGCCTGAGGGTTTTCAGCGCAGCGAGTTTCTGCTCGAGCACGGTGTGATCGACATGATCGTCGATCGTCGCGACATGCGCGTACGCCTCGCGCAAGCACTGCGTATGTTGATGCGGCAGCCTGCCCCCGAGCCCGCGCCGTCGTCCGATGCGCCTCGATGATTGGCTCGCGCATCAGCAAGCGCAACATCCCAACGCGATAGAACTCGGCCTCGACCGCGTACGCGCGGTCGCAACGCGACTTGGCATCCTGCCCTGGCGCATCCCTTCAGTGATCGTGGGCGGCACCAACGGTAAAGGATCGACCGTCGCCTATCTGACCGCGTTGGCGCGGCATTCGGGACTTCGCGTTGGCACCTATACTTCGCCGCATCTGCAGCGCTATAACGAGCGCATCGCCATCGATGGCGCGCCGATCCTCGATGAGTCATTGATCGCGCTATTCGAGCGAATCGAGGCGGCGCGTCACGGTGTGGCACTCACGTTTTTCGAATACGGTACGTTGGCTGCCTATCTCGCCTTCATCGAAACCAAGGTGGATATCGCCATCATCGAGGTCGGCCTCGGGGGTCGATTGGATGCGACCAATATCATTGATGCCGATGTCGCCGTACTCACATCGGTTGGACTCGATCACATGGAAGGGCTCGGGCCCACTCGTGAAGAGATTGGGCGCGAAAAGGCCGGTATTTTTCGAGCTGGATCGCCGGTTGTTCTGGGCAGCCAAGATATGCCGCAAAGCGTGCACGATGCGCTGCGCATCTTCGATTGCCAGGCGATTTGGCCACCTGAGGATTGGAGCGCTATCCCTGAACCGGCATTAAGCGGACCCGTGCAGCGTCTGAACGCGGCGGCTGCGATCTCGGCATTTGAGGCCTTGATTGCCCAGAGAGCGGAACTTGGTTTGCAGACACCGCTATCTTTCGACGCGCGTGCTCGCGCCTTGCAATCGGCGCAGCTGCGCGGTCGCTGTCAGCGCATCGAAGATCCTTTCGGGGCTGCTATCGAATGGGTACTCGATGTCGCACACAATCCCGATGCGGCGCGGGAGTTGGCGAAAGCGCTGGCCACGTTACCGCCGAGAGCGCGAGTGATCGGTGTTGTCGGCATCCTGGCCGATAAGAATGCGGATGAGATCGTGGGCGAGCTCACCGCCGTCATCGACGCATGGGTGCTCTGTGCGCTTGATGGCGCACGCGGACGAACGGCCGAGCAACTTCGCGCCGAGTTATCGCCGCCGGTGAGCGTGATCGGCATGACACCGTCGGTCGCCGAGGCCTGCGCCTTGGCGCGAGCGATCGCCGGGCCGAACGATCGCATTGTCGTCCTCGGTTCCTTCCACGTGGTTGGGCCGGCGCTCGACTGGCTTGGCGTATAATTTCACCGGTGGATACAGTTCTTCGAAATCGTCTCACCGGTGCCGCGCTGCTCATATTGCTTGCGGTGATTTTGTTGCCGGAGATGTTGACCGGGGAGGGCGGTGCTCGATCGGTACCAACCGAAACCGTGGGCGGGGTCGATCAGCCGGTCCAGAGCTACGATTTCGATCTAAGCGAACAGGCTGAGGTTCCGCCGCCTGCCGTCGAAGCGCCCGCACCGACGCCGACGCCAACCCCTCCTGCGTCGACCCCGGCATCGACCGCTGCGCCTCCGTCTCCGGTTGCTGCACCAACTACGTCGCCGGCCACACCACCGCCCGCAGCGCCGGTTGTGGCGGTGAAGCCGGCGTCTAAGCCCGTTGCGGCACCCGAAACGGGCTACTTCGTGCAGATCGGTGTGTTCTCGAACCCAGCGAGCGCGAATCGTCTCGCGACCGAATTGCGCAAAAAGAAGTTCGCCGTCGTCGTGACGAAAATCGACGGGGCGAAGCCGCTACATCGAGTGCGGGTGGGGCCCGAGCCCGACCGGAAGGCGGCGGAGGCGCTCGCTAAGCGCCTAGCCTCGGCGGGCCACAAGGGCAGCGTCGTTTCGGCACCCTGATCTGATGTCCCGGGGCCATCCCGATCCGGTAGAATTCGGTCACGCATTCGCGCGCCTTCCTAGGGACACGGCATGACGGCGTTGGATTACCTCATCCTCGCGATTTTTCTGATTTTCGCGGTCTGGGGAATGGTGCGCGGTCTCGTCGCCGAAGTCTTCAGCATCCTCGCTTGGGTTGCGGCTCTCTATCTCGGTTCCCACTACGGCCAAGCCGTGGCTCCATGGCTCGAATCAAGTATCGACAGTGTGACTGTGCGGCGATTGATGGCTTGCGTCGCTGTCGGCATTGCAGCCTATGCGGTCGTCTCGATTGCGGGTGTATTTCTCAGTCGATCGATTCAGGCCTCGGTGTTCGGGCCGCTCAATCGCATGCGGGGTTGGCTCTTTGGCGCCGCGCGCGGTGCGATCGTGATCGCGGTTGCCGTGCTGATTGGTTTGCAGTTCGGCTTGCAGGATGAGACGTGGTGGCAGGCCGCAAAACTACAGCCTTCGGCGACCGTCGCCGCCGATCTGCTCGATAGTCTCGTGGAGTTTGATGCGCTCATGCGCTCGCAAACATTTGTCGACCTTCCCAGTGTTCCTACCGAGAAATAACTGACGTGTGGCATTGCAGGTATCGTCGGTACGGGTCCAGTCAATCAGCGCCTCTATGACGCGCTGACCATCCTGCAGCACCGTGGTCAGGA
>Ga0102831_1001229_pt1 | contig 10909 bp, 7 predicted proteins | sample ColrivemetaGS747_FD_84508 | JGI IMG/M metagenome (GOLD analysis project Ga0102831, IMG submission 84508) | Estuarine microbial communities from the Columbia River estuary - Freshwater metaG S.747 | ecosystem: Environmental > Aquatic > Marine > Intertidal zone > Estuary | place: USA: Columbia...
CTGAACAAACCGTCACGAACCGTTGCACTGTCCATTTTCCAGCCCTGCTCACCCCGATATTGAATCAAGATCTTGCCGATGAAGGTATCAGGTCCACGGAGCTGACCGTTTAGGGTAAAAGGCCTCGATTGGGTTTGCGCAGAGGCAGCAGCAGCGAGAAACAAAAGGCAGCAGGTTAAAAAACGAGGCATAAAATTGAATTGAGCTACCAAGATAGCATCCATAGTCAGATTTTCCGCATTCACCCCGAAATCGTAAATTTGTGAATTGACCGAGAAGTAGCTTATCAAGAAATTGAATATCAATCGGTTACTAGAAAATAAGTTTTGTGCACCCCTTAAACGACCGCATTCATGGACCCGAATATATTACTGGCCATCATTGGTGGCGCAGCCTTGGCAGTGGGCCTTGGCCTGGGAAAGATCCTTTTCGCCCGTAACACGCAAAAGAAAATGGAAGAGGCCGAAATCAAGGCCGAAACCATCCTGAAAGAAGCCGAACTCCGCGCCGAGACCGTCAAGAAAGAAAAAGAAGTGGAGGCGAAAGAACGTTTCGTGCAATTGAAGGCTGCGCACGAGCGGGAGATGCTCGACAAGAACAAGAAGCTCAACGAAACCGAGAATCGGATCCGTCAAAAAGAGCAATCCATCAGTCAAAAAGAGGGCAATCTTGACAAACAAGTCAAGGACAATGACGCCATCAAAGAAAATCTGAACCGTCAGATCGAAGTTGTAAATCAACGCCGTGCTGAACTTGATAAGAAGCAGGAAGAGCATGTGCGTCGACTGGAAAAGATCGCCAACCTGTCTGCCGAAGAAGCCCGCAATCAACTGGTGGAAAGCCTGAAACAAGAGGCAGAAACCCGTGCGCTGGTGATTCAGCAAGAGATCATTGAGGAAGCCAAGCAAAAAGCCGGCAAAGAAGCGCGCAAGATCATTATTCAGACCATTCAACGAACTGCCGCCGAGCAAGCCATTGAAAATACCATCACCGTTTTCCACCTGGAAAGCGATGAGATCAAAGGACAGATCATTGGGCGCGAGGGACGAAACATCCGTGCCATTGAAGCTGCCACCGGGGTGGACCTGATCGTAGACGATACCCCTGAGGCCATTCTCCTGTCGAGCTTCGATCCGCTACGTCGTGAGATCGCCCGCCTGAGTTTGCAACGACTGGTGGCCGATGGACGCATCCACCCGGCTCGCATTGAAGAAGTGGTAGAAAAGACCCGTCGCCAGATTGAGGAACAAGTGATGGAGATCGGTGAGCGTACCGTGATCGAACTGGGTATCCACGGTCTGCACAAAGAATTGATCCGCATGGTCGGACGGATGCGTTTCCGTTCTTCATACGGACAGAATCTGCTCATGCACAGCCGCGAAACCGCGAACCTCTGTGCCACCATGGCTGCTGAGTTGGGCCTCAATCCCAAACTGGCCAAACGCGCGGGACTCTTGCACGATATCGGAAAGGTTCCAGATGAAGAAAGTGAATTGAGCCACGCCTTGCTGGGTGCGAAAATCGCTGAGAAATACGGAGAAAACCCGGCGGTCGTGAACGCCATCGCGGCCCACCACGATGAAGCCGAAATGCTCTTTGTGATCTCCCCCATTATCCAGGCTTGTGATGCGATCAGCGGTGCACGGCCCGGCGCCCGCAGGGAGATCATGCAACAATACATTCAACGGATCAAGGACCTGGAAAACCTGGCCATGAATTATACCGGCGTGGAGAAGGCCTATGCCATCCAGGCAGGCCGAGAACTCCGCGTGATCGTAGAGGCCGACAAGGTCAGCGATCAGGAGTCGGACCGTCTTTCCTTCGAGATCGCCCAAAAGATCCAGACGGAAATGACCTTCCCCGGCCAGATCAAAGTGACCGTGATCCGCGAAAAAAGAGCGGTGAACGTCGCCCGATAAACGAGAACCCGTTCAATCTCAAGGATTTGCCCCGACCTCCGGTCGGGGTTTTTTTAAGCGATTGATTTCTGAAATTCCTCCACATCCCTTACCTTTGCCCTCCCCTAAAAAGAGAAATCATGAACGCGGTAACGTACATCCACGAGCAAATGACCGGTAACAAGACTTTCCCTTCCTTCAAGGCAGGCGACAGCATTACCGTCAACTATAAGATCATCGAAGGATCCAAAGAGCGTATCCAGTCCTTCAAAGGAGACGTGATCAAGAAACAAGGACAAGGCGCCACAGCTACTTTCACCGTACGTAAGATCTCTGACGGCGTTGGTGTTGAGCGTGTGTTCCCCTTCTTCTCTCCCAACATCGAATCGATCCAGGTGAATAAGACCGGTAACGTACGTCGTGCGAAGCTCTTCTATCAGCGTAAGCGTAGTGGTAAAAGTGCCCGTATCCGCGAGAAGCGTATGGCGGTTGCCGGATAATACATTCGACCTAAAAAAATTCAACCCCGACTCGTTCGGGGTTTTTTATTTGTCGGGCAGGTCAAGACTTGTTGCTATCTTTGATTCATAATCACTCACTATGGTACAGAATAGTTTACTCGGCATGTTGGGCACCAATGAGATCATCATCATCTTAGTCATCGTTTTGCTGATGTTCGGAGGTAAGAAAATCCCTGAATTGATGCGCGGGCTGGGTCGTGGTGTGCGTGAATTCAACGACGCCAAGACCAACGTGAAAAAAGAGATCGAGGAAAGCGCCAACGACGCGACCAAATCCTGATCCTACACCCGCTCGCCGGAGAACACCCTTCGGATCGCCCGGGCCTTCCATAGGCACTCTTCCCATTCTATTGACGGATCGCTGTACACCGTAATTCCCGAACCCACGTGGTACGATAGATATTGCTGTGCCGATTGGTATTGCAAACTGCGGATCACCACATTTAGATCAAAGTTTCCATTGGGCTCCATGAATCCGATGGAACCTGAATACAATCCACGTGCGCTCGTCTCGTACCGGTCGGTCAATTCCATTACCCGAATCTTCGGTGCCCCGGTCATCGATCCCATCGGAAAACAAGCCTCCAGGATCTGTCGAAACGACTGGCCGGGTTTGAGCCGACAAGAAACCGTCGAAACCAATTGATGTACTTGCGGGAAGCTGCGCAGCGCACAAAGCGACTCAACCTGCACGCTTCCCCGCTCTGCCACTCGGGACAGGTCGTTGCGCACCAGATCAACCACCATGATATTCTCCGATCGATCCTTCTCACTTTGCATCAACGACGTGGCCCGCGCCTCGTCCAACACCGGATCGGCATCGCGTGGGGCCGTTCCTTTCATGGGCATCGATTCGATCCGATCTCCGCGTCGAAGTAAAAAACGCTCCGGACTGGCACCAATCAGCCATCGATCGCCATGGCGGTAGAGACTGGAAAACGGCGCTTGCGCCAGCGCTTGCATCGCTAGATAAACTTGCACCGGGTCGATGCGTATATCAGTTGCAAAAAATTCTTGGCAATAGTTCAACTCGTAACAATCACCCCGACGAATATGCGCCTGCACCGATTTCAGATGCGCTAAATATTCCTCCCGATCCGATCGAGCCCGAAAGTCGACTTTCGGGATGGGATTGGTTACCGGTTCGATGACTACCGAGCGAATCGCCTGCCAAACCGCATTCGGATCCGTTGCTTGGATGGAAACGTGATGCTGGCCGGTAAAACGGATTAAGATTAATGGTTCAAAAAGATACAGAGCTGGAAATCCGATAGGGTCCGAATGACGGGTGGAGAGACGCTCCAAGCGATCTTTCAATCCGTATCCGATCTGAACAACGTATCCGATCTCCGTAGGCGATAAAAATTCATCCAAGGAAGCAAGAGAGATGGCGGGCGTCAATTCAAAGGACCGACGAACCCCCAAGGCTAATAAAGTTGGAAACGTATAGTCCTGGTCAACGGACGGAGTCCCTTCGAGCCAACAAAACACCTCGTGCTGTTGGGCCCAATGCAAAAGTTGCGTACGACCCGCAGGCAATTCATGTAGGTCGTAGTCGGATTGAAGCATGTATGGGATTAGAAATCGTCGTCGGATCCGCCTTCATCACCAAAGGCTTCGTCTTCAAAAAGTCCAAGATCCTCTTCCTCTTCGAAATTGAGGTCTTCCTCTTCTTTTTTACCACCAGACTTGGCTGTACGGGATTTGGGTACATCGAATTCGTCGAAGTCGGGATCCCAACTATCCTCTTCGTCGGTTTTCTCCCATTCGTCCTCCTTCTCGGGTTCATCTTCTTCCTCGTCAGCTGACTTGGATTTTTTGGCAGCTAGCGGCGTCAGGATCCCCTCGCTTGACACGTGCCAGGCAAAATTCGTTTTCTCGATTGAAGTTGATTGCATCAGCATACAAAATGATTCTCTATGTAAATTTTCTGCGTTCCTGTAAATCCGCCAAATTTTTTGAAGGGATTTTTTTGTTTTCTACTCAGGGCCGTTTGATCAACTGATCCCGACCTGGGCCATTGGATACGTAGCGAACAGGCACGCCCACATATTGCTCGATGTATTGTATGTACGATTGCATGGTGGCCGGAAGTTGGTCAGCCGCCCGCATCTCCGGAATAGCTACTTGCCAACCTGGGAAGGAACGATAGACCGGAACAAGGGATTCCATATTCAACTGAAAGGGCATGCGGTCTACCTCTTGGCCATTCAACACATACGCCGTACAAGCTTGGAGGGTCTCAAACGTATCGAGTACATCTGCTTTGGTCATAACCAATGCCGTTACTCCATTCAGCATACAGGCATATTTGAGTGCCACCAGATCGATCCATCCGCACCGGCGTGGACGACCCGTAGTTGCACCGAACTCACTACCGATCCGGCGCAAGGTCTCCCCGGTCTCATCGTGCAACTCCGTGGGAAAGGGGCCACCACCCACACGGGTACAATAGGCTTTGGTTACCCCGAATACCTCGCGGATTCGCTGCGGGGCAATACCCAATCCGCTGCAAACCCCGGCCGATATGGTGTTGGAGGATGTAACGAAGGGGAAGGTTCCAAAATCAATGTCCAACATGCTCCCCTGGGCCCCTTCTGCCAAAACGCGCTTACCAGCCGACAGGGCTTCATTAATGAAATATTCGCCATTGACGATGTTAAGACCGCGAAGGAATTCGATCGCTTCAAAAAATTCTGTTTCCCAGGCTGAGATGTCTTCTTGGAAATTATGATTATCGAGCAGCTGCTGATGTTTCAAGCGCAACTTGATGTAAGAGGTTTTGAAATCTTTGTTGAGCAAATCGCCAACACGCAAGCCATTGCGACCGGTTTTGTCCATGTAGGTCGGGCCGATCCCTTTCAACGTAGATCCGATCTTCTGTTCGCCTTTGGAGAGTTCGGCCGCTTTATCCAAGGCCCGGTGTGTGGGCAAAATCAGATGGGCGCGCTCAGAAATAAATAGATTCTTTTGGACATCCACGCCAAAGGCGGCTACGGCCGCACACTCTTTGCGCAAGGTCACCGGATCCAGGACCACTCCGTTGCCGATCAGGTTCTGGATACCAGCGTGAAAAATACCAGAGGGGATCTGATGCAATACGATCTTTTGATTGTTCACATACAAGGTGTGACCGGCATTGGGTCCACCCTGAAAACGAGCCACCAATTGATAATCCTTGGCAAAAAAATCAACGATTTTTCCTTTGCCTTCATCGCCCCATTGCAGTCCGAGTAATACGTCCACCATAATTGGAAGATTGATGCGCATGATTATACGCGACGCAAAAATAACGCGATGATTCTTCTCGTTGGAGAAAAACTGAGCCGTTTATGAAAATGATTCGCCGTTGGGGATAACTCTTATCGAATCAGCGTCACCGCTCCTTTTTTCGTAATGACCCGATTGTCTTTTGTCAGTCCTTCGATCATCCACACATAGGTTCCACCGGGTTGCTGAACGCCGCCCAGGGTGCCATCCCAACCCACGTGGAGTTTCGAGGTGCTGAACAACAATTGACCCCAACGATTGAATACCCGGAAATAATTGTAACTCTTCATGCCTACGGGGAAAGGCGTGAATTTATCGTTTCGTCCGTCGTTATTGGGCGTAAATCCGGTCGGCACGTAAATATCGGGGCCTTTATAAACGCGCACGTTTACATAGCCTTCACCCCGACAACCCGCTTGCGTAGAGGCAATCACGCGATATTGAATGTCTTGGCCAATAGCTCCGACGGTCACGATCGGGTTGGGGATCGATGGATCGCTCAATCCTACAGCAGGCGACCAGACAAAGGTGGTTGCATCCGGATCATTGGGCACGGCCAACAACTGAAATTGATCGCCCGGATAGCCAATGGTGTCGTACGGATATGCTTTCAATTTCAACGGCGGTGTTACGTCAATCGTCATCTCATCGGTGATCAGGGATGCGCAACCATTGGCATCGGCCAGGATGGATAAGGTATAAGTAATGTCCTTGGAGGGTGTGGAGATCGGATTCGCGATGGTAGTGCTGCTCAAATACGTAGCGGGTGTCCAGCGGTATTGAACCCCACCCGACGCCTGAAGCTGATGGGTTTGTCCATAGCAAATGAATCCATCCGGACCCGCATTGGGGATCGGCGCTGCATTGACGTTCACGATCACCGTGTCGTAAGCCACGCATCGGCCATAGGTGGCTGTAACGATGTATTGGGTGGTTACGATCGGATTGGCCACCGGATTGGCAATATTGGCATTGGTCAGTGCCGTTGTAGGCGACTAACTGTATTGAAGCGCATTGGATACCAGGTTCAGTTGTGTCGATTTGCTCTCACAGATCGTTGGATCTATTTGTGGCGTCAATACGAGATCGTTGGTAAGTCCCACGGTTGTGTTGAAACTGGTATTGCACCCCAATGCATCTTTTACCTGCACGACGTAGTTGCCCGGTGCCACATTGAAGGCCGTGGAGGCCTGCCAGGTATTTCCCCCATCGATGGAGTATTGATAACTACCATTTCCACCCGTAGCGGCAACCACGATCTGTCCGTCGTTGCCGCCATTACAAGTTGCGTTCGTATTGGCCGAAACTGCTGCCAACAAATTGGGTTGAGTCACGGTAATCGGAATGGTGGTTATACAACCGTTGTTGTCTTTGATGGTGATCGTGTACGAACCCGCAACTACTAGAAAACTATCAATAGTCTGCCAAGTAGTACCGTTTAACGAGAACTGATACGGGGCGATGCCACCGGTTCCGGCGACTCGGATGATTCCATTGGGCTGTCCGTTGCAAACAACCGGCACCGTCGTAGCGGAGGCCACCAAGGAAGTGGGCTGACCGACGGTGATGGTCAAATTCCCAAAGCATCCGTTTGCTTCGCGAAAATACACCGTATAATTACCGGCCGCCAATCCGTTGAACTGATTGCTCGCTTGCCAGGTTGCATTATCCAAAGAATACTGATACGGAGCACTGCCTATCGTGGGTTGCGTTACCGTGATGGATCCCGTGCTTCCTCCGAAGCAAAGCGCATTGGTATTGGTGGCGGTGGTGGCCAGTGGCGGCCCCACGGCAACATTCACGTTGATGATGTTAGACGTGCAACCGGCTGCATCTTTCACGACGATGGTGTGGTTGCCGGCACTCAAGTTATTGAAGGTATATGGGGAAGCGCCAGGAACAAATGCACCATTGTCGAGTGAGTACGTATAGGGCGCCGTGCCTGAATTCGGGGTAACAGTCACCGAGCCATTTGTAGCACCCTGACAACCGGTAGCCGCGCTGGTTACAGCAGCTGAAAGCGCCGGACCGGCCGGTACATTCACCGTTATACTACGGATGCAACCCAATGCATCCACAATATTCACAGTGTGATTACCGGAAGAAAGATTATTAAAGGTGAACGGACTGGCTCCTGCTTGGGCTGTCCCTCCATCAATGGCGAAGGTAAATGGCGCTACCCCTGCAGTCGTGGTTACAGTAACTGAACCGTTGTTCACGGATGGGCAGGATGTTGCACCAGCCGTTCCGTTGGCAGCAATGCCCGTACCGGTCGATACGACCACATTCAATAAGTTGGTCGTACAGCCGTTCGAAAGATCTTTGACCAGGATGGTATATCCGCCCGCAGCCAGATTTGAAAACGTGTAGGGGATCGTTCCCGGTACGGCAGCACCACCATTCAAACTAAACGTATAAGGCCCCGCACCACCCACGGATGTAACAGTAATGGAACCATTGTTCACGCCGGTACAAGCTGTGGCCGCATTGGTGGTGGTAGCCGGTAAAGCCCCAGACAACGTGACGGAAGCATTCAAGGTCAGCGTGCAAACGCCCGACGCATCTTTGATGTTAATGGTATACGCACCTTGAGCCAAGCCGGTAAACGTATTGGAGGTCTGCCAGGTAACACCACCGTCGATGGAGAACTGATAAGGCATGCTCCCTCCAGCGACGTTGTTGAGGGTGATGGAGCCATTATTGGTTCCACAAGAGGCGGGCAATACGTTGGCCGTACCCAACAAGCTGGATGGAAGTTTATTGACCGTGACGGAGTCGGTAAATACAATGTCATTCAAGGGGTTGTTGCAATCCTTGTAACGAACCTCCAGGTAATATTTGGTAGTGGGGTTGGGCGGACAGATGTTCGGGAAACTCAAGCCCAATTTACCAGCGGCTGTAGTGCTCGTATCCGCAGCGGCTACCACATTGCCATTCAGGATCAAACTGGCCGACTTAAAGGTTGGAGCACCACCACTCGGAATGAATCGCCAACATTCATTCATGGCATTATTCCCCCAAACAGTTGCGTTTCTCCCCGTCACCGCTACGGCTTGATTCCGCCCCCCATTTTGCATGCCCAAAATCGCACGTCCACCATTCCAAGCTGTACAGGAAGGTTTGTCTTTGATATAAACCTCCACGATCCCGGTGCCTTCATAGATCACCATTTCATTCGAGGCAAAATTCCCGGCGCATGACCCAGAAAAGTAGGGCACCTCATTAAAGCTGACGACGAATCGACGCTTGGGGGCCACACCTTCGATCCGGTATTCGATCCGCTTGTTGGCGCCAGGTTGATCGATGTCAATGTCGTGATAAGGCCCGAAGATCATATTGGGCGCATAAGTGGTGCTTGGAATGGTTCCCCCGGCAGCAATTGAATAACCACTACCGGTGGATGCCCGCGAAACATCAAAGCTGATCGCGGAGTTGGTACCAATAATCAAATTGGAGTAGGTAGAACCATAATAACAGATGGGGAATGGAACAGCGATGGAAGAGGTCCACTGATCATCGAATCCAAATGAGTTGATTAGGGAGGTTACATCAATGCCTGTAGCGGTCACATAGGGAAACGGAACATAGGCCGGGGTCGTGATCACATAATCGGTGGATTGCTTGATGTGCGGGACCGTCGCAGCGATCGGCGTACAGGTAGTGCCACAAGGAAGATTGATGGTTCGGTTGGGGATCTCAAAAGTGGTGGCCGGATTTTGGGCATATAAGGAGCCGGACATGAAAATGCCGATCAAGGCCGACAAAAAAAATCGAGATGTAGCGTTCGCAACTGGTGTCATAAGCATTGATGTATCCTTAAAGTACTCCGGAGTCTACAATATACAAAAATGAAGTAAGAACGGGCGTTCACTAAGCCGGAATATCCTCCATGTCGTAGCGATCAACCCGCTCAATGCCCGGTAGCTGCTGCAGCCGCCGGACCAGCGCATCCAATTCCTCCCGGTCGTGTACGTACAATTTGATGTTCCCTTCAAAAACACCCTCGTGCGCCTCAATGGTGATCGCATTGATGTTGATCCGCAGCTCCGCTGAAATCAGGTTGGTGATCTTGCTCACCACGCCCACATCGTCCATCCCCAGAATCTTAATGCCGGTCAGGAAGGATATCTCCTTATTCTTGGCCCATCGGGTCTTGACCACCCGATGCCCATAGCTGGCCAGTAATTTGGCCGCATTGGGACAGCTGGTCCGATGTATAGTCAGCCCTTTTCCCGTTGTAACGAACCCAAAAACATCATCCCCGGGAATGGGCTTGCAGCAGTTTGCCAGTTGGTAAACGATCTTATCACTTCGTTCACCGAAAATGATCAGTTCCGCATCCTTTTTACCCAGACCGGGAATGAATTCCGGCTTCTCGGCCATGGGCTGCTTGACGGGCTTTGGCATCTCAAGCCGATCGCCGATGACCTGAAATTCCTTAAGATCTTTGAGATCGATTCGTTTTACAGCGATCTGATACAACAACTCCAGGGTATTATCCAGTTTGTACCACCGCTGTAACTCTTCCAAATTATTTGCCGAAAAAGCAGCCCCCATCCCTTCCAATTTGCGCTGCAACGTATACTTTCCCTCTTCCGCAATCCTTCTTTTTTCCTCTTTCAGTGCATCTCGGATCCGTCCTTTGGCTTTGGACGTAACCACAAAATTCAACCAGTCCTCCGACGCTTTCTGCTTGCTGCTCGTGATGATCTCTACCTGATCGCCGCTTTGAAGCCGGTGACTGATCGGCACCAATTTGTGATTCACCTTCGCACCGATTGTTTTCACTCCGATGGCACTGTGAATGGAGAAGGCGAAATCCAATGACGTGGAGCCGACCGGCAACATCTTCACATCACCTTTCGGTGTATAGACATAGATTTCCTCCGCCAAAAAACTGGTCTTGAAATCCTGTAAAAAATCGATGGTGTCGGTTTCTTGGTTGGTGATCACTTCACGGATCTGCTGAAACCATTGATCGAAGCGGCTTTCATCCGATGCATCTTCCTTGTATTTCCAATGGGCAGCCAATCCTTTTTCTGCGATCTCATTCATGCGACGTGTGCGGATTTGGACTTCCACCCATCGTCCTTGCGGACCCATCACCGTCGTGTGCAAGGCCTCATAGCCATTGGCTTTGGGATTGCTCAACCAATCGCGCAGGCGTTCCGGAGCGGGCGTGTACTCATCCGTGACCATCGAGTACACTTTCCAGCACTC
>Ga0102831_1001234_pt1 | contig 10883 bp, 10 predicted proteins | sample ColrivemetaGS747_FD_84508 | JGI IMG/M metagenome (GOLD analysis project Ga0102831, IMG submission 84508) | Estuarine microbial communities from the Columbia River estuary - Freshwater metaG S.747 | ecosystem: Environmental > Aquatic > Marine > Intertidal zone > Estuary | place: USA: Columbia...
GGCGTGGCCACCGACGCCAACGAAGATGAGCGTCGACATCACCAACAAAAGTTGCGCCAACACGGGCACATTACCCACGTTGGGGTCAATCATATTGGCCATCGAGAGGCCCATGGCAGCCGAAATGCTTTGACCGGCAACGGTTATCGCTGCAACGACGATTTGAAGAATCAAACCCATGCTGGCGCCAATGAAAATTTGATTCACGATCTCCAATAACCCCGGCGCTGATGTGGGGTCAATCAGGGGCCAATCGTGCAGCGGATAAACCAACCAAGTCAGTACCAGCGCCAACAGCACTCGCAGACGCACGTTGACGGCATTTTGAGAAAACAACGGCGCCGTGAGTAACAGCCCGGAAATACGCAGCATGGGCCACAGAAAGGTATAAAACCGTTCGACGATATCGGCGACCAATAAGTTCATGGGGCTGATCGTTCAGGCATGGTGCCGGTGATTCGCCTAGCTAAACAGTGTCGGGATGCGCTGAAAGATGTTGCGTGTGAACTCAACCAACGTACCAATCTGCCACCCCCCAAACAAAGCCATGGCCAATCCGAGAGCGAAGAGCTTGGGAATGAAACTCAGTGTCATCTCATTGATCGATGTGGCAGCTTGCAAAATACCGATGATCAAACCCACACCCAATGCCACCAACAACAAAGGCGCAGAGATGAGCGCGGTCATCCAAAGGGCGTAGCGGCCCAAATCAACAACGGTTGCGGTATCCATGGTCTTGACTCCTTATGGCATCGCGAAACTGGCGGCAACAGAGCCCATGATGAGTGACCACCCATCGACGAGCACAAACAGCATTAATTTGAACGGCATTGAGATCATCATCGGTGACAACATCATCATGCCCATTGACATGAGTACGCTGGCCACGATGAGGTCAATCACCACGAAAGGTATGTAAATCAGGAAGCCAATGGTGAATGCGCTTTTCAGCTCGGAGGTGATGAACGCAGGTACCAAGGTCGAAAATGGGATGTCCTGAGGCGAGGTGAATTGCGTGTTGCGCGCCACCTCCATGAACATGGCGATGTCATCTTCACGTGTCTGATTCAGCATGAAGGCACGGAACGGTTTCTCAGCCAATGCCAGCGCTTGGTCGAACGGTAAGGTGCCGTTGAAATAGGGCAGCAACGCGTTGGTGTAAACGTCGGTAAAAACCGGCTGCATGATGAACAGCGTGAGGAACAAGGCGAGGCCAACGAGCACCATGTTAGGCGGCGTTTGCCCTGTACCAAGGGCTTGGCGCAACAGTGACATGACGATGATGACTCGAACGAATGAAGTCATCATCAAGAGCAGCGAGGGCAACAGCGTGAGCGCCGTCATCAGCGCCAGCAATTGGAGCGTGAGGCTGTATTGGCTGCCGCCCGGCGTGTTCGTCACATTGACGAGTGGGATGCCCTGTGCATGCGCGGCGGAGACACACAACCCAAAGCCCAAAAGGGCTGCAGCCGCCAACACTTTTTTAAGCGTCACGGGGAACCATTGCGTCATGGGTTGTCTTTCAGTTGCGCCAAGGTTTGCGCGAAATGGTTGGGGGGTGGTGCGCTATCGCCATCAAGCCAGCCCGTCAGCGCCTGCATGTGATTGGGACCAACGCCGATTAAAACTTCCCGATGACGGACACGGACCAGCATAAGCTTCTGGCGAACGCCGACACCCAAGGTTTCGATGACTTCGATCTGGCCGTCTTTACGGCCAAATCCACGGTTATTCTGGAGCCGCCGCAACCACCAAAGCAGGGCGAATAAAAGGCCTAGCACCAACGCAAAACTGGCTACAAATTGTAGCCAGTCAGCGACGCCGATCGTGCTGGTAAGGGGCGCTAATGGCGTCGTTGTGTTCATAGAGGAGGCGCCCATGGGTTGTTAGGGTCGGTTACAAGTTCTTCATACGCTCCGACGCAGGCACCACACGGGTCAAGCGAATGCCATAGCGGTCATTCACCAAAACCACCTCACCCTGCGCAACAACGGTGTTGTTGACCAGTAAATCAAGCGGCTCGCCCGCAATGCGGTCAAGCTCAACAACGCTGCCCTGTGTCAAACGCATCAAGTCTCGTATTTTAATGACAGCGCGCCCAACTTCAATGGACAACGTGACCGGGATGTTCTCGAGGACATCGGGATTTATCGTCTCTTTTTCGACCATTGCGTTTTCGCTATTCTCGTCGCTCATGGCTGTCTTCCTTCTGTAATGTTTCGCGTTGGCTTAAAGCAGGCTGGGGTTAACGGGGGCCACGATCTTGGCTGCAATGTTACTGCCAACACTGCCGATTTCAACATCAAACGACGGCAGATCACTGATGTACACCCGCGCCATATCCGGCTTCTTAAAGTACAAAACATCGCCCTCTTTCATGCTTTCCAATTGGCTGAGCGCAATGTTCAGGTGGCCCAATAAAAACTGCATCTCAACGCTGGAGTCATTGACCGCATTTTCTAAATCGCTGCGCCACTGCTTGTCGGACTCCTCATTGCCATCACCCGACTGAACGCGGCTGCGCAACAGGTCGCGAATAGGCTTCAAGGCCGCATACGGATAAACCAAATCGATAAAGCCCTTGCCTTGGCTGGTCGGCTCGGCGTCGAATCGGCTCAGAATGACAAGGTCGTTTTCATCGGCGATTTGGGCAAACTGCGGGTTGATTTCAGAGCTGACATGCTCAAAATCGACCTCATAAATGGGTGCCCAAGCGTCTTTTAAGGAGCGCGTAAAAACGTCCAAAATCAACCGAATGATGCGGGTCTCGGTTGGCGTGAACATGCGCCCAGGAGGCAGATCGCCCACACCGCGCCCGAAGCCACCAAAAAAACTGTCCAGTGAGCTGAACACCACTGTGGGCTCGATGACAACCATGGTGTAACCCCTGAGTGGGTTGGCACGCATGATGTTGACCGACAGTGGCGCCTTCAGCATTTTTAAATAATCGCCAAACCGCAGAATTTGAACGCGGGTCGGATTGATGCGAGGGCTGGTTCGCAAAACCTCAAGCAAGCCCAAACGGAATTGCCGAATGAACCGCTCATTGATCATGTCGATCGATGAGATGTTCACACCAAGGCTGCTGTCCTCACTCGCCAAATCGTGCTTTCGCACTTTGGCTCCCGTATTGAAGCCCGTGTCCACCTCGATCGAGCCGCTGTCCAGGCTGGCAGCCAGGGCATCGAGCTCCTCGGGCGATAGAAGGGGTTTATCAGCCATTGATCCGTTTTCCAGTCTGCGTTTTATTGCACGACGAAGTTGGTGAAGTACACCTCTTCGATGCCGCCGAAGTCCTCATATTTTTCCAGAACAGCGTTCATCTCGGCCTTGAGGTTTGCAGCCAACTCCCGACGAAAGTTTGGTTTCGCCAAGTCAGCCTCCGTGACTTGACGCATCAAATCCAGCACCGCGTTACGCAACGCAAATTCGTGCTTGGTGACGTTGTCAAAGACGCGCTGGTCAAAGTTGGTCATCACCGCGAGTTGAAGCTGCATCACTTTTCGTGAATTGGTCAGGTTGGCCAAGAACTCCCGCTCGATCTCCATGTAGTGGTACTCGAAGCGCTGCAGTTCGGGACTGTCTTTGGTGACGCGTTTTGGCTCTGCTTTCGTTGGGTCGGCAGCCTCAGCGGCTGCAGCCTCAAGCGCTGCGACCTTCTCCTCCGCTGCCTTCTCGTCTGCTTTGTCGAAGAAGCCCGTGAAGAACAACGTGCCGAAGATGGCGCCCGCAATCAAGACGAGCACCAGCACCACGATCAAGATGATCTTGACCAAGCCGCCACCCTTTTTACCGCCTTCTTCTTCTTCAATTTCGTCAGCCATGTGTCTACCCTACTTTCTATTCATGTCGCCGCTTGGTGGTTAGACCAAGATATTCAGCGTGCCATCATCACGACTATTTTCTCTGACCGTGCCAGCCTGTGCCGACACGTCACCCGAATTCACTGCTTGCCCCGTGGGCTGCGCGGGGGCTTCCCCGCGCTGCGGTGTCGACTTTCCGTGCCCTTGCTGGCTTGAACCGCCGTCTACCGTGACTCTAGCAATATCTGTTCCAGCTTGACTCAACTGGTCTTTGAGGCGCTGTGCGTTGTCCTGCAAAAGGTCGCGCGTCAAGGGGTTTGCGGATACAAATCGTGCTTCCAACTCGCCATTGTGCATGCGCAAGTCGACGTCGATGCTCCCGAGGCTGGCGGGTCTTAATGTCAGTTGCATGGTCCACTGGCCTTTGGCGATTTGCCCCTGTATGCGTGCGCCCAAAGCGTCAACCACCCGCTGCGCAATGGCCTCATAGATCGCACTGCGGTGTGAGGCCGTGCTGGCGGTCGGATCCTGCGACAAGGCGATCCCCATGGGATTGGCCGAACGTGGTACCGCCAAAGCGGCGCGATCAAGGCCCTGCCCCTCGAGACTGCCAACTTTACCGTCTGTCAGCAGTTGTTGAACCTCCTCGTCGGTCACCCCTGTAATCACCAAGGTCTGCGCCATGAGGACGGCTGTATCCATGCCCGCTTGGGTTATCGAGGGGGCTATTGACTGGGCCATTGGCTGGGCTATTGGCGGGGCTATTGGCTGGGTTGTGGGCGCGTTTGCCGGGGTCGTTGTTGAACCCGCGGTCGGCGCGACGAGGGCGCGGGCATCCATGATCTGCCCCAACAGCTGGGCTGTGGTTTGTGGGCCTGATGGCGTTTGCATCCCAGCTTTGTCACCAAGCAACAACTTCAGGGCTTGTGGACTCATGCCTTGGGCCCGAGCAAATGCCAGCACGCTGATGCTGTCTGGCCCTTGGGTTGGCGCGATGATTTGCATACCGCCTGCCAAAGGAACCGCCTGTAAATCGCCCGCCAACTGTGGCGCGCCTGCACCGACGAGCCAAGCAGCGGCGCTCATGGCCATGGGGTCAACAAGCGCCATTAAGGCCTCGGGCGGCCCTGACTTTTCGCCATCACCCCCTTCGGCAGTCACAGCGGGTGTCGTTTCAGCGGCTAGTAGGCCATCGGGATTGGGTTCGGTATCTTTCGCCTCTCCCTCTGCGTGGGGTGTCGGAGCGGCAATTTTTTGCCTGTTATTGACAGCGGAGACCCGCTCAAAAAGTTGCCCGAAACTCGCGTTCGAGGGCGGTGTGTCCCGTTGCGTGGGGGCATTCAGCGCCCGGTTGTTCAATGGGTTGGGCGGGGCAATCTCGGGGGGCGCAAGGCTGAAGGTTGTGGTCGGTGACATGTCTGGGTGGGTGCCGTTCAAGTAATTAATGAGGCGGCTCACCGGCCACCCCACCGGCCATGTAGCAAGAACCGTGACCGGACAGTTCTTGCCGCTCAGCAGCGCAAACCCGATCAAACAGGACTGGCGTGGCACGTCCCTTGCTTACCTCAAAGCCATAGCGAGCAGATTGACGGAAATTTGCTACAAAAGAATTAACATCTGAATGGTTTCAACGCATGAGCACTCTTAGCCTGTCAACGATTCGACAAAACTTGTCGGCCTTTGACTTAGCCGGTCTGGGGATTCCCACGCTCGTGCTCATGATCATGGCCATGCTGGTGCTGCCCCTGCACCCGCTGATGCTGGACATTCTGTTCACCTTCAACATCGTGGTGGCCCTGGTGATCGTGATGATCTCCATTGGTACGCGCAAGCCACTTGAGTTCTCCTCTTTTCCGACGGTTTTGTTGTTCGCAACGATGCTTCGCCTGGCACTGAACGTTGCGTCAACGCGCGTCATCCTGGTGAATGGTCATGAGGGCGGTACGGCTGCTGGCGAAGTGATTGCAGCTTTCGGTGAGTTTGTAATCGGTGGCAACTATTTGGTGGGTTTCATCATCTTCGGTATCTTGATGATCATCAACTTCATCGTCGTGACCAAAGGTGCAGGTCGCGTCTCGGAGGTGAATGCACGATTCACACTGGATGCCATGCCAGGTAAACAAATGGCGATCGACGCCGACTTGAATGCCGGCGTCATCGACCAAGACGAGGCGAAGAAGCGCCGCGAAGAATTGTCACAAGAGGCCGACTTTTTCGGCTCGATGGATGGTGCGTCAAAGTTCGTGAGCGGTGACGCCATGGCGGGCTTGCTGATTTTGATCATCAACATTGTGGGTGGCTTGGCGATTGGCTTGGCGCAACATGACCTGTCGTTCTCGGAAGCGGGTCGCATCTACGTGTTGCTAACCATTGGTGACGGCTTGGTTGCCCAAATCCCCTCACTGTTCCTGTCATTGGCGACGGCGATTATCGTGACCCGCGTCACGACCTCACAGTCGATGACCGAGCAGACAAAAACACAGCTGTCCAACCCCACCGCATTGTTTATCGCCGCTGGCATCATGACCCTGTTGGGTCTGGTACCCGGGATGCCCCATATGGTGTTTTTATCGCTGGCGGGTCTCACGGGCGGTATTGGTTACATGGTCGTACGTCGCCAAACCATCGACGATATTGCAGCCGCTGCACCCACGCCTGAAGCGGCAGCTGATGGCGCTCCCAAAGAGTTGGATTGGGACGACGTCGATCAAGTGGACTTGATCGGCTTGGAGATTGGTTATGGTCTGATTCCCTTGGTAAACCCCGAGACGGGCGGTCAACTGATGCCGCGCGTGAAAGGCGTGCGCAAAAAGCTCTCGGCTGAGTTGGGCTTTTTGGTTCAACCCGTGCGGATTCGTGACGCCCTGAACTTACCGCCTGACACCTATCACATCACCATGAACGGCGTGATGCGCGGCAAAGGTGAAGTGAAGGTTGGCAAAGAGCTGGCCATCAACCCTGGGCAGGTTTACGGCAAGATTGAAGGCATCGATACCAAGGAGCCTGCGTTCGGTTTGGATGCGGTTTGGATTGACCCCGCGCAGCGCGACACCGCACGCACCTTGGGCTATACCGTGGTGGACGCCAGTACCGCCATCGCGACCCACCTAAATAAAGTGCTGCGTGACAACGCTGCCGAGTTACTCAGCCATGACGAAACCCAGCAGCTGCTGGACAAACTGGCGGCCAAATATCCCAAGCTCGTTGAAGATTTGGTACCGGGCAAGCTGGCCCTGGGCGTCTTGACCCGCACCATGCAAAACCTGTTGGTTGAGGGCGTCTCAATCCGTGACATGCGCACCATTGTCGAGTCGCTGACAGATGCCGCGACACGCACGCAAGACCCCGACCAATTGACCACCATGATTCGCCCCAAGCTGGGTCGCATGATCGTCCAGTCCCTAGTGGACGACGCGGACAGCTTATCGGTCATGACGCTCGACCCATCACTGGAGCAGCTGCTCCACAACGTCTTGCAGCAAAACCAAGGGACGGGGATGGTGCTGGAGCCGGGTTTGGCCGAGAGCTTGTTCAGCGCGTTGCGACAAGGCACCCGTGAGGTTGAGGAAAAGGGGCATGCCGCCGTTTTGGTGGTCTCTCCCAGCATTCGCTCGTGGCTATCGAAGGCAGCTCGCCACCGCGTTGCTGATTTAACCGTGCTGTCGTACAGCGAGATTCCAGATGACCAAGGTGTCAATGTGATCCATACGGTTCAAGCACAACCAAAGACAGCGTAAAGCGCATTCAATTTAAAGCGTAATTGAGACGATCATGGAAATTCAACGCATACTCGCCCGCGATACCAAATCAGCCACCGATAAGGCGATTGCCCAATTTGGCCCGGATGTTTTGATCATTTCAAACAACCGCGTCAACGGACAAACGGAGCTGTTGGTAGCGGCTGACATTACCCTTGATGACCCGCTCGAGGACGCGTCTGTTCATTCAGAGGTGGCCATGGCACCCCGCAAACCTCAAGCTGGTCGCGCGCAGCTGCACCGCGCGGATAGCTTGCAGGCGCAAACCGCCAAGCCCATCAATTCTTTTGAGGCGGCTTTTGAAGAAACCATGCTGCAGCGTCAAAAGTCGCGCTTGGCAGGTCGCAAGCCCACACAAACGATGCAGTCGATTGAGCGCAGCAAGCAAAAGGCCCCGATACTCGAGCCCGTGGTGATGCCCGCGGAACCGACGGAACCGGCTGCGCCGTCTGCCCCAGTGGTGCGCCAAGAACCCGACGTTGACCTGGTGGCCCTTCAGGCGGAGCGGGATGCCGCGCGCAGTCGCGAGATCGTGAACTTGGTACGCGATGAGATTGCGGCGCTGCGACGAGAATTTTCAATCAGCCAGCGCATGAACCCGTGGCAGGACACCTTGCCGATTGCGCCGGCGGTCAAGCCCTTAATTGCTGCACTGAGCGATGCGGGCGTCCCTGCCGGATTGCGCGGGTTGTTAATTGACCGCATCCGCGAGGCACAGGATCTCGAAGAAGCGCTCTCCGCGCTGAGCAGCCATTTGCTCGAAGCGATGCCCAAGCGCGGCGCGGCCATGCCGGACGCCGGTGTCCATGTCATCTGCGGGCCAACGGGAGTTGGTAAATCCCTGATGGCCGCTCGCTTGGCACAAGCTGGCGCACTGGCTCACGGCACCCATAACGTCGCACTCATCAGCTTTGCAGACAGCCGCCCTGGTGCCTGGAGTCAAATGCAAATGCTGGCCGCCCAGACCGGCGTCGAATGCTACCGCGCCAACGATGCAAGCGCCCTCACCTTGTTGATTGATGAACTGGCTACCCGACAGCTTTTGGTGATTGATACGGCAGGGGTTCAGTTTGAGCGGACCACCGCCCAAATTCGTCAGATTGCGCCACAGGCACAGCAGCACGCCGTTTTGGCAGGCGACACGTCCAGCGTGACCATTCGCCGCGTTCGTGAGGCCCAACAATGGGCCTCCATCATGATCAGCAAACTGGACGAGGCATCACAGCCATGGCCACTGATTCAGGCGCTGTGTGACAGTCCATTCCCGATCTCAATGATGAGCCCAAGTGAGCGATTGAGTGAGGCGGCCTTGCCCTTTACGTCATCCCAAATTGTCACCCAAGCGCTGACCCATCTGCCGATCGGAAAAGACCAATCGGTGGCGACAAATGGCGTTAGCATTGGAGACTCGTTGGCGGCTTCGAGCGTCCCGACGGCGGCGACTGAAATGGCGCCACCCGTTGATGTGAAGAGCATGACCGCACAGATTTTGCAATTGCGTGCTGCCCAAGAAAGAAACTTCAATGGCTAATACACACTGCCCCCGCGTCATTGGTGTTGCCAGTGGCAAAGGTGGCGTCGGTAAGACAACGGTCTCCGTGAACTTGGCGGCTGCATTGGCCGCTGGCGGGAAACGTGTCGCGTTGCTTGATGCCGACATGGGCCTGGCCAACGCGCAGATTGCGCTGGGTGGGCGCAGCCCGCTGAACATCAGCCACGTGCTCGCAGGGACCCACAGCGTTCGTGACGTGATGGTGAAGACCAGCGCTGGGGTGTTGCTGATTCCAGGTGCGTCGGGTCGCCGTGATCTGGCGGCGATCGGCGAGGCCGAGATTTCCGCAGTCATCCAGTCACTCGATGACATCGTCGACGATATCGATGTCTTGGTGGTGGATGTGGCCGCTGGCATTTCACCGTCAGTGATGTCGATTCTTTCGGCGTGCCATTACCGACTCATTGTTCTGCGCGACGAGCCGTCGAGCATCGCAGACGCCTACGGGACCATCAAGGTCATGACCACTGAGCTCGGCTTGGATCAGGTCTATCTGGTGCCCAACATGGTCCCCAGCCAGGGCAAGGGCTGGCAACTGTTTAAGCGGATGAACGAGGTATGTACCCGCTTTTTGGGTATCTCGGTCAATTACCTGACATCGATTGAGGCCGACGAGCTCATCATGGATGGCCTTCGCAAGAGCCAGTCGGTGCTGACCTTTGCGCCCGGTTCGAGTGGCGCACGTGATTTCCGTCGATTGGCTGAATTAACGACTGAGTTGTCAGATTTGACAGCCCCACAAGGCCAACGGCAGTTCTTTTTTCAGCGACTTTTAGAGTCGAGTCAGGGCGGGTGACGTATGGCTGTCCCACTTGATTTATATGAGTCAGTCCAAGGGGGTAGTCGCGATGACCTCGTGGTCGCCCACATGGGTATGGTCAAGCGTGTGGCGTTGCACCTGAAAGCGCGCTTACCGCCCTTCATGGAACTGGATGAACTGGTGCAGGTGGGCATGTTGGGCCTGATTGAAGCCGCTCGCGGTTTTGACGCGACCAAGGGCATTGGCTTTGAGAACTACGCGCACAGTCGTGTGCGCGGCGCCATCATTGATGAGGTGCGGCGGCTATCGGCCCTGCCCCGTTCAGCGGTGAGTTTCAACAAGAGCCACAGTGCCGCCACGCAATCCCTGGCTGCCGAGCTGGGACGCACGCCGACGCAGGCCGAGATGGCGGCTCATATGGGCATGGACAGCGATGCATTCCAAAAAGAACGGGGGCACGCCAAGCGCTTTGAAACGTACTCCATGGAGGTGGTCAGCGACGAGGTCATGAACATGGCCGACGAGAGCCATCGCCAACCAGACGCGATTGTCGAGCATGCCGAGTTCATGGGTGCCGTGACACATGCAATCGAGGGCTTGCCTGAGCGTGAGCAACTCATCATGCAGCTGTACTACGTTGAAGAGCTGAATTTGAAGGAGATCGGCGAGGTCCTTGAGGTGAGTGAGTCACGGGTCAGTCAACTATTGACCGCAACCGTGAAGAAATTGCGAGGCTCGCTTAACATCACCGTTGGGCATTGATATGAATTTCACAAGAGGGCTTCAGATCAGTGGCCTGCTGACGACTTAACAATTGATATGCTGCCCATCTTCAACACCACGAGCCCAGCTCTTCTGAAAAAGAAGGCCAAGGAGGCGTTTGATCAGGTCTCTGAACTTGAGTCGGACTCTCGGAACGCGCGCTCCATGCGCGCGCGTGCCGGCGTGATGGCGCGGGCCTTCATCGATAAAAGTTTCATTGATGGTGCGGAGAAGATGGCGATTTTCCA
>Ga0102831_1001235_pt1 | contig 10875 bp, 21 predicted proteins | sample ColrivemetaGS747_FD_84508 | JGI IMG/M metagenome (GOLD analysis project Ga0102831, IMG submission 84508) | Estuarine microbial communities from the Columbia River estuary - Freshwater metaG S.747 | ecosystem: Environmental > Aquatic > Marine > Intertidal zone > Estuary | place: USA: Columbia...
AGGTATTGGCTTCGGGCACATACTGTGTAACTTTATACTTTAAGCTATGCCAGATATGACAATGTGTAGTGGTGTTGAATGTCCACTAAAAGAAACTTGTTACAGATATAAAGCTGTACCAGGTTTTATGCAATCACATTTTGCAGAAGTACCTTATGATTCTGATCAAGAAAAGTGTGATTATTATTGGCCAACTGAAATTATGGAAAATGGGAAAGATAATTCTTGAGTTTGATTCTACTGAAGAAAAAGAAGAAGCAAGAGATGCCTTAGACGGTTACAAATGGAAGCTGGCTATGTGGGATCTTGACCAAAAACTACGTGAGATAACCAAATATGGTTATGTTGACAAAAAAGAAGCTACTGACCAAGAAAGAGATTTAGCTGATAGACTTAGAAAGGAATTGAGAGGAATATTAGAAGACTATAATTTAAATCTAGAATAGTATGAGTGTAAATAAGAAAAACTACAAAATTGTAGAAGTACAAGATGGTTATCAAACCAAGTATGCAGTAAAGAAAAGATTCTTATGGTTCTTTTGGAAGACTGTTAAAAATAATGCAGGATTTGATATTGAGTATACCTCAAAAAGAGCTGCACAATCTTACATCAACTTTCTAAAGTGATAATTTCTACATGTGTTAGGAAAGTACAGCAGATTAAGAGATTATGAGTGTTGTAGAAAAAGTCACTAGAAAGAGTATGATTATTAGACCAAGTGGAAGGAGCACTGATTACATTGCTCCTTCTTTTGGTCATGGCTGTTTGTATAACTGTACTTACTGTTATATGAAGAGACATAAGCCGGAAGGATTAACTGTAGCTAAGAATACTATGGATATCCTGACAGAAATCAATTCCCATGCATTCTTTGCAGATGTAGAGAAGCCAAATCAGACTGGAGATTATATTACATATGATATCAGTTGTAATGAGGACTTTGCTCTACATGCTAAGTATCATGATTGGAAAACAATCTTTAAGTTTTTTAGAGATCATCCTCTTGCTATGGGTTCATTTGCTACCAAGTATGTAAATAAAGAGTTATTAACCTTTAGTCCTGAAGGTAAAATTAGAATTAGATTTAGTCTAATGCCTTATGAGTTACAACAACGTCTTGAACCTAATACAAGTAGTATTATTGAAAGACTTATGGCTATACCCCAGTTTTTAAATGCTGGTTATGATGTGCACTTAAACTTTAGTCCTGTTATTGTACATGACAATTGGTTAAAACATTATGAAGGTTTATTTAAAAGTGTTGCTTTTATGGCAAAAAGTCATGGTTGGGACCTTACAAGAGTTAAAGCTGAGGTAATCTTTTTAACTCATAATGAAGAAAAGCATTGGTATAACCTAGCAAATAAATTACCCGGTGAAGAATTTTTATATACCCCTAAAATCCAGGAGCAGAAAATTTCCCAGTATGGAGGAACTAATATTAGGTATGAACACAGAAGAAAGCAAGACTATATTAGACAGTTTACAGAACTTCATGACAGATTCCTTCCTTGGAACACAATTCGTTATATATTTTGATAGAAAAATGGAAAAGAAAATAATGGATGAGATGCTGGCACTGTCAGCACAGATTGCAAAAGAACATTATGAATTAACAGATTCTGTAGATAGAAACTTAAATTATCTATGGTATATGTACCATAAAGGTAGTAAAGTAGGGACATTCCGTCCTTTTGTATATATGGCAGAATTACAACTGCTAAAGAGAATGGGCTACATTAATGATACTGAGATAAAGAACATGATTGCAATGTTAGAATCTTCAGATGAAGAGAACCTGCACATGGTTACTCTATCAATTAAAAGCTTTAGAGATCTAAGAGTCCAGGAACATGGTGAGTACAGTAAAGTGAATAAAACCTATGCAAAGATTGCTAAAGATTATCCACATGAGATTCTTAATCATGAAGTATTTATGAAAACAATGTCACCAGCTAATGGCTAATTTAATTAAAGAACACATTATTACTGAAATGAAAGCAACTAACAAGAATCTAAAAGATATGATTCCTAAGGCTGTTGCCGATTATATAAGAGTAAAGTACAAGTGTTCACCATATATTGCTAGGACAATTGCAAAAGAATTAACAAATGACGGAAAATGAATTAACAGACTTAGGCTTTAATAAGGTAGAAGTCAACAACTTAGAGAGTCAAAATGGGTATGATTATTATTATTATACTTTTGACATATTTAACAATCTTACTTTGATCTCAGTAGACAATGATAGAGTAGAAAATGAAGATTGGTATGTATATAATCTGGATTGGCCTGATCAATTTAAGCTTCAGACAAAGGATCAAGTTCTTCAATTCCTTCATTCTGTAGGTCACTTTGTTTCATGAGTTTAGCTTTCTCAGATAACATTGCAGATAGAATAAGAATAGAACCTGATTCCCAAGCTTCATCTATTTCTTTAGATAGCAGATCAAAAGGCATAGTAGTCTTTAATACTTCTCCTGTACGGAGATGTATTTTACTACCAGCATCTGGATTTCTTGGATTAATAAAAGATATTCTTGTTATGTGAGTAACATTCAGATGCTCAATATATGGGCCCTGCTCATCTTTGAATTCAATTGGTAGAAACATTAGACTATTTGGTTACCTTCTATTTTGTAATTGTGAACTTGTACTAAGTTACCATTTCTTTTTAGAATAGCAAATCCATGATTCCATTCATTTATTTCTAAATATTCTGGAGTAAGTTCACATAAGCAACCAAGACTATAGCCACGGATAGTTGTAGAGTCTTCAGGACCATACACTCTCTGTGAGCTAGAACTTGTTTTGTGAAAGTGATTTATAAGACAGTTTGTTTTTAATCTCATTAGAGCAGTGCGGGCTGGTACTACACCACCTGCACCAGGGATTTTATCTCCATGCTCTATAAGAAAGTCACCAAAGACAACTTTAGATCTGAAAGGAATATACTGTACACCATATTCAGCTACATGTAAAAGTACATCTAGTCTGAACTCATCCATGTCTAATAGTTCTGATGCCTTAACTCTAAGGTATCTTTCAAATCTATTCTCATGGTTACCTGGGATAAAGTAAATAGGAATACCAGGGAATCTGGATCTGCAGTAATCTAAGAATTGTCTACCTGCTTCAAGTTCTTGCTTAAAGTGAACCATTCTTGGGTCTTTCTCATGAAAAGAGAGCTGATAGAAGTCTAACATGTCACCGTTAATAAACAGGGACTCTATGTTTTGTTTTTCCATCTCATCAAATGCTGCTTCTATAGCATCATTATCTTGGTATGGTATATGAAGGTCACCAATAACTCCTACTGAGTTGCAACCTGATGGAAATATAAAAGTATCACGCTTGGTTGCATAAGACTCTGGGAGAAATTTTTCTTTCATACTTATTTCAACTTTAAGTTCTTTTTGGAATTGTCTATTCTGTAAATGCTTTCTGTGTTCTTTACCGTATTGACCTCTATAGTATCTAACTTTACCATAGACAGATTCAAGAGAACTAAGAGCAGGATTTTCAGAATAGATTTTTTTAGCTAAAGTTTTTGAAGGAGCTTCTGGAAACCTTTCTAGGTAACTCAGTACTATTTCAGTATCTTTACTTATTGTAGCTTGATTTCCGGGAATTCTTTCCATATCTATTAATAATATACAAAAAAATCAGCTTATGTTTACTACTAAATTAGTGAAACGTGGAGGTAAGTTAGTTTATCCTGATGATAAATCCAAATTAAATTTTCAGATTTTCATTGATAAACTAGCTGATGGACAGCAAGTTGAGGTCTTTATGGGCTTAACTTCTGACAATGCCTCATTAGCTCAGATTGCTAAAGTGCATGCATGCATAAGAGCATTAGCACAAGAATCTGGCTATACTTTTGATGAAATGAAAAGGATTATTAAGACCCATGCGGGTCTTTGTTATGATGCAGAAGGTGCAGAGATTTGTAAATCTTTTGCTGACTGTAGTAAAACAGAATTAGCTCTAGCAATAGAGTCTTGTGTAGAAATAGGAAGAGACTTTAATCTTAATCTTGCTTAGGTTCAACATAACCTTCATCACCAGGTTGAAGAATTTCTTTTTCTTCATATTGGTCAGTGGCTTTGGCTTGTGTTTCAATTTCTGCAAGTAACAACGCAACAGTATAAAAAGATCTTTGAAGATCATCTAAATCAGCATAAGATTTATTCATGATTTCTTTAAAGTACTCATCATCTTGTTTTTCACCTATTTGTTGAAATAGATAAAATGATAGAGCTTTAGCCATCATGTAATAATTCTTATTTACATTGATACTTATAGTTGCATCAGATTTGATTTCTTTTACTTTAACAGCCATTATATTATACTTTTTTAACAAATATACATGATTATGACTAATATAATAGACATTGAAGAGTATAAACAAAAAATATTTAATAAACTTGAACCTAGTGGTTGGGGTAGAGTTCTTAAACCTTTTATATTTAGTTTAGAGTTTGAGAAGATCTTGACTGATCTTTACAATCTTTCTAATGGAGGTAAAAGATTTACTCCAGTTCTTAAAGATGTGTTTAGAGCATTTGAGGAGTGTCCTTATGACGAATTAAAAGTTGTAATGGTTGGACAAGACCCTTATCCTACATTAGGTGTAGCAGATGGTATTGCATTTAGTTGCGGTAAGTCTGAGAAAGAACAACCTTCTCTAAGATTCATTCTTGATGAAGTTGAAAAATTATACCCGGAAGGGTATAAAAGACCCTTAGACCTATCAAAATGGTCCCGACAGGGTATACTTATGCTTAATACAGCTCTGACAACTGAAGTTGGTAAGATTGGTCAGCACTATGAAATATGGGCTCCATTTGTAGCATATGTGTTTGATTACCTTAAAAACTTTCATCCAGGACTTGTATATGTATACATGGGTAAAAAATCTCAAGAATGGGCAGACATGTGTGGAGAAAATTGTACTAAATTTATGGTCTCACATCCTGCAAGTGCTGCTTACAATGGTAGCAAATGGGATTCTAAAGGTGTCTTTGGAGAAGTTCGGGATACTGTACAGCATTTATATAACTATAAAATCATTTGGTAATGGGAGAAATCTTTTTTAAGATAAGTCAGATGGGCTTAACACCTAACATGTTTTATGTTTTATATTGCATGCACAATAAGATTGTTCCTGATAAATCTGTCAATACATCTCTTGAAGTAGCCAAATTATTATCAGGTAATTACCTTACAGAATCCTTGGAATTGTCAGGGAATAGCCTTAAATTTATACAGGAAATTGATGGCTTCTTTAAGAAATCTAAGAAGAAAACATCAAAAGATCTAATGGGAGATAGCTTCCAAGACAATCTTAAGCTTTATAATGAAATCTTTCCAAAAGGTAAGTTACCAAGTGGTGTGCCGGCAAGAGTAAATATTAAAGGTCTTGAGAATGCTTTTAGATGGTTCTTTGAGAATTTTACATATTCTTGGGAAACTGTACTAAAAGCAACAGAGAAATATGTAGATGAGTATTCTATGAATAGATACAACTACATGCGTAACTCTCAATACTTTGTTAGAAAACAGAATACAGATAAAACCTGGGATTCTACACTAGCAACTTATTGTGATATGATTGATGCAGATGATTATGAAGAACCAAATTACTTTAAAGAGAACATAGTATGATTAGACTTAAATTATTCTTTGTTGCATTAACAGGAAGTCTTGTTTCCTGGCTGTTAGTTTATACTTTACTTGTAAAGATGAACTTTGTACAGTTTTTAGCAATAGAGTTTATAGTGGGTTTATCTCACTACATCTATAATGATGTAAAAAGTAAGTTAACAACTTAATCCAAGTGTATGGCAGATTTATTTAACGGTGCCCGGGCTCTGAAGCCTGTGAGTGAAAGAGACGCTCTTAGAAAAGCCCTTCTTAAGATGAAGGCTAGAAGATCTGGTGAGTTAAAATCACTTAAAAGCTCATGGCCCAAATTTAATGATGCCTTCTGTGATGGATTGGAATGGAGAACTATCACCGTAGTAGGTGCTAGGCCTGGGACAGGTAAAACTTTATTTATGGAACAGTTAATCTCTGATATTATTGAGGAGAACCAAGACCATAAATTTAGAGTGCTTAAGTTCCAGTTTGAGATGCTTGATGAGACCAATGGTATCAGAAAGCTGAGTCTGAATACAGGTTCTGATTACAATACACTAATGTCCAAAGGTGAACCGGTAGATAAGGATCTATATCTGAGATGTGTCCAGTACTATGAAGATAGTGCAAGAAATGATGTCATTGATGTAGTATATGATCCGTGTACTGTAGATGAAATGTGTGCAACTATACATTATTATATGGAAGCTCACAAAGATGAAGAGGGTAACTACACAAATACTCTGGTTACTATTGACCACTCAGCTTTATTTAAAGTAGGTAAAGGTCAGAAGGATAAGTTTGAAGTATTATATGCTCTTGGTGAAGCCATGACATATATGAAGAAACATTATCCTGTGGCGTTTCTTATTTTAAGTCAGTTGAACCGGAATATAGATAACCCAGATAGATCTAAAGATGGTGACTATGGTAATTATGTATTAGATTCTGATTTATTTGGAGCAGATGCTTTATTGCAACATGCTGATGTAGTTTTAGGTATTAATAAACCTTCTATCAGAAAGATTAGACAATATGGTCCAGAGAGATTTATAATTAGTGATGAAGACACTTTAGCCTTCCACTTCTTGAAGTCCAGAAATGGCACCACAAGATTGAGCTTCTTTAAGCTAGATAGAAACTCCATGAGAATAATTGAAATAGCAACTCCAGCACAAGCAAGTAAAACAATTAAAATTTAAGTATGAGTAGAAAAGAAAAAGAAAAGGAATTCTTTGCCCATCACATGGACAAATTCCGTAAAGCTCAAATAGCTGACCCTTTCTTTACTATTAAAACTGCTTTCTTTCAGAAAGGTAAGTTTGGTAGGCAAGTTCAGTTATTTGAAGGTGAATTAAAGAGAGGAGAAGATATCTACATTGAGTTCATTGACATTATTAGAGATAATAATGGTAAAGAAACAGGTATGGAACCTGCATTTGAAGATAGACCACTCTTTAAGTACAAACACAATCCTTATTTTGCAGAAGAGTATGATGTAAAAGAAGGTACAAACTCTATGGGAGAAAACTATTTTGCTTATACAATTCCATTGTCTGAGTTAATGGTAATTATGCCTGACGGTTCTGAGATTACTCAAAATCTTTATGAGAAGAGAAAAGCTGAAGCTCCTAAAGAGCAAGTAAGTTTGTCTGTATTTCCAGATTTTGAAGATGAATTCATTCCAAAGCTTAAAGATGTAAGTTTAGATGCTGAAGAATCAGCTTCTGATATTCTTATGAGAATAGCTAAGGATTTTGAAAAATTAGCCCAAACATTAAAGTAATGAGTATAGTACTTCCAACTTCCAAAGTAAAGGCTGAAAGAGTTAATCCAAAGAGATTAATTATCTATTCAAAGCCTAAGACAGGTAAAACTACAGCATTTGCTGGTCTAGATAACAATTTGATTCTGGATTTAGAGAATGGTGCTGATTATGTAGAAGCTCTTAAAGTAAAGATTACAAGCTTGCAAGAGTTACTTGATGCTGGTAAAGCTATTAAAGCTGCTGGTAACCCATATAAGTATCTTACTATAGATACTGTAACTGCATTAGAGGATATGGTAATGCCTTTAGCTATCAAACTTTACAAACAAACTAGCATGGGTAAAAACTATGATGGTGACAATGTATTGTCTCTAGCAAATGGTGCAGGTTATCTATATTTAAGACAAGCTTTCTTTCAAGTTTTAGATTTTATTGATACATTAGCTCCCCACATTATTTTGTCTGGTCACATTAAGGACAAGCAAGTTGATGACAAGGGAGAGATGGTTCTTGCAGCAAATATAGATTTGACTGGTAAGATTAAGTCTCTGATCTGTGCTAATGCAGACGCAATTGGTTATATGTACAGAAAGGGTAACAAAACTATTTTGTCATTTAAGACAAATGAAGAGGTTACTTGTGGTGCAAGACCTGAACATCTAAGAAATGAAGAGATTGTAGTTACAGAGATGAATGAGAATGGTGAACTTGAGTTTCACTGGGATAAAGTATTTATTTAATTATTAAAAACAAAACAAAATGGCATTAAGCACAACTGATTTGGGCACAGCAGGCTCAGGACTACCAAAAACAATTACTCCAGGTAATCATGTATTAAAGATTAACAGTATTGAACTTGAGGAATTCAAGTTTATTGATGGTGCATATCATTTAATGATGCATGTAGAGACTCAACCTATTGAAGGTTTTGAAGGTTTTATGATTGATAAAGATGATGAAAGTAAAGGTCGTTATGCAGGTCAGATTGGTAGAGTAAAAGCAAGCCAATATGCATTTGCTGATGGTGAAACTAAATCTGGCATTAAAATTCAGAGAGATAGATCTATTTTGATCTTCTTAAGAACTCTTGCACATACCATGGGACTAGATTCTTGGTTCCTTGAGCAAGATGGTCAGCATGAAACTATTGAAGACTTTGTTAAAGCATTCAATAAAACTGCAGACTTTAGAGGTAAATTCCTTGAGTTCTGTGTTGCTGGTAAAGAGTATGAAGGTAAAACGGGTTATACTAACTATGACATGTGGTTACCAAAAGCAGAAGGAAAGAAATATGCATTTGGAGCTATTGAAGCTGGTGCAGTAATTTCTTTTGATGAGGCTAAGCATCTCAAAAAATTAGAAGTTAAAGAAGTTAAGTCTTTTGGAGATGATGATGATGTATTTCATAAACCAAAAACATCTTCAGACTTTAGTTTAGACTAACTACTACCTAGATAATTAGGGGGAGTTAGTTATAATTATTGTTTAACAAGGATTTCAAACTATTTCAGGAAACTCCCCCTTTTATTTTATTGGCTATGATTTCTACAAAGAACTTAGTATCTGATTTAGAGGACGTACCTAGAGAATGGGTATTTGAATACTATCTAAACTTAAAAGAGAAACTCATTGGTCAAGATATAAAGATGCTCTCAGCATTTAATGTAAAGGACAAAGTTCCTAGCATGTTTATCTATCGCAATGGGGATTGCTATAAGTTTAAAGATTTCTCTTCTGGCTTTCAAGGTGACAATATTGAACTTGTCAAATGTTTATTTAACTATGACACAAGATTCAAAGCAGTTAACAGAATACTTAATGATTACCAAGAGTATCTAAAGTATAATGCACCTGCAGAAAGAGGGCCCATACAATTTCATGATAAGTTCAAAGTAACAGATTTCCAAATGAGACACTGGAATTCCCAAGACTCTAAGTTTTGGATGAGTTTTAGGATTTCTTCAGCTATACTGGAGAAATACAATGTTGTCCCATTGGAATTCTTTACTATGGAAAAGACTGACGTTGATGGTAGTCTTAGATCTTATAAGTTTGCAAGACCATATGTCTATGGTTATTTTAGAGAAGATGGTGAGCTGTATAAGATTTATATGCCTAAAGTCCCAGAGAAGAAGTTCATTAAGATCCAGAACTATACACAGGGTATGGATCAATTGCAATATGATTCCAAGTATTTACTGATTGTTTCTTCACTTAAAGACCTTATGTCTTTCAAGAAGCTTGGTATTGGTAATATAGAATGTATTGCTCCGGACAGTGAGAATACAATGATTGGAGAATCTGTTATAAATAAACTTAGAGAGAAGTATTCTAAGATTATTGTACTGTTTGATAATGATGAGCCCGGCATGAAAGCTGCTCAGAGATATCAGGACAAGTATAATATTCCACATGTAGTACTTGACATGTCTAAGGATTTATCAGACTCTGTTAGAGATCATGGTATTGAACCTGTGAGAGATCAATTATTAATCTTACTAAAACAAGTTGTATGAGTTTAACTAAAACTTTAGATCGTCTTGAGAGTCACATGGATTTTGCACGTGATTACTTTATTGATTTACAAACTGAAGTAGATGAAATGTATACTGAACTAAAAAATTGTCAAAGCATGGTTGTAGATCTTACTATGACAATTCAAGAGCTTGAAGAAGAGAAAGGCAATTTGATACATTTAATTGAAGAGTTAAAACTTAAATGTGTGATATTAGAAGCTGAGAATCTGGAAGTAACAGCTAAATTTGCACACTATACACTATCAAGTTAAGTTATGAGTTGGTTATACAAAGGTGAAGTATTTAATGACAGCAAAATTCCAGATGGTGCTGTAGGTTTCATTTATGAAATGGAAGCAATCATTGATGGTAAAGCAGTCCGTTATATTGGTAAGAAGAACTTTTATTCTACAGTTAAAAAGAAACTTGGAAAGAAAGCTATTGAAGCAATGACAGACAAAAGGGCATCTAAATACACTTTTGTTAGCAAAACTAATTATCAAAATTATTACAGCAGTAATAAAGTGCTACAGGATGCACATAAAGCAGGAATTCCTATAAAGAGATTTATGGTTAGGATATGTTTCTCAAAGACAGAGTTAACATATCATGAGACTAAATCACAATTTGTAAGAGAAGTGCTTGAAAAAGAAGAATATCTGAATGCCAATATTCTTGGCAGGTTTTACAAAATCAAATAGTATGAAAGAAATAGATATGATTGGAACCCTTGTTAGATTAGCTGACTTGGGGATAACTGGTATTAAAGTAACTTATGAAGGCTCTGGTGATTCAGGTGCTATTGAAAATATAGTTTATACTGCAGAAAAATTAAGAGAATCTGAAGAAGATGCATTTGAAGATTTAAATGACATTGATGTTTGGGGAAAAGATGTATGGGAACTTAGAGATCTAGATTCTGGTCTTCATTCTGATATAGAAAACT
>Ga0102831_1001236_pt1 | contig 10873 bp, 9 predicted proteins | sample ColrivemetaGS747_FD_84508 | JGI IMG/M metagenome (GOLD analysis project Ga0102831, IMG submission 84508) | Estuarine microbial communities from the Columbia River estuary - Freshwater metaG S.747 | ecosystem: Environmental > Aquatic > Marine > Intertidal zone > Estuary | place: USA: Columbia...
AAACTATTAATAAAATTGTAAGAACTCAAAGATTAATTTTAAGTGAGTTTGGTAGAGAGGCTACACCCGAAGAACTAGCACAAAAATTAAGAATGCCTTTAGATAAAGTCAGAAAAGTTTTAAAAATATCAAAAGAACCAGTATCTCTTGAAAAACCTGTTGGAGATGAAGAGGATAGTAGTTTAGGTGATTTTATTGAAGACACAAAAGCATTAGCACCTTTAGAACAAGCTATTAAATCCAATCTAAGTGAAGCTACGACTAAAATTTTATCAACTTTAACACCAAGAGAAGAAAGAGTTCTTAGAATGAGATTTGGTGTTGGAATGAATACAGACCATACTCTTGAAGAAGTGGGTCTTCAGTTTTCTGTAACAAGAGAGCGTATTAGACAGATAGAAGCTAAAGCTTTAAGAAAATTAAAACACCCAAGCAGATCCAAACAGTTAAAAAGCTTTTTAGAAAGTTAAAATTCAAAGGGACTGTAGCTCAATAGTAGAGTACTGCATTGACATTGCAGGGGTAGTTGGAGCGTAACCAACCAGTCCCACCATTTTCATTATCTTTTACCTATGCTAGACATCGGTTACATTATAATATAATTAAAGCTTAATTTTTAGGGCCTGTAGCTCAGTTGGTTAGAGCAGTACACTCATAATGTATTGGTCCCAGGTTCGAGTCCTGGCGGGCCCACCAAAAATTATTTTTATAGATGATTATTTAATAAACTCTTTTAAAATAGAAAAAAGAGCGTTGATATCCCCATCATTACTTTGAATGATAGAAGAAAATTCTTCCTTTTGAGTTCTTGCTAGACTTAAGCCCTCAATAATTAAATCTCTGATTAAAGGATTTTCTGGATTTTTTGTATAAATTCTCCAATCAATTTTAACCTCAGGCCTTTGTTCTGTTCCAACTAAAATACTAGATACCATTGTATAATTTTCATTTAATTTCTCTTTAGATACAACTTCAATCTCTGGATTTGAGTATTCAGCCAGTCGACTAGAAAAACTTTTTAGAAAATATTGTTCAAAAAGCATCTCATATTGATTTATTTCATTGTCACTTATATTTTTTCTATAAGCTCCTAAAGTGTAATAACCAATACCATTGATATCAACTGTTTCACTTGCAATTTGTTTTAGCTTTTCTATTTTTTCTTCTTTTGAATATTCGTTATTTAAGGCCTCAGAAGCTCTATTCACAGTTGATTGAACAAATACATCTGGTTCAATTGAATATGATTGATTAATACCAACAAAGTTAATTATGACGAAGGTAAATATTAAAAACTTTTTTAATCTCATTAAGTTTTATAATTTATTGAGCTTCTATTTCTTCCCAATCACTATCGTTTTGGGTTTCAGTTATTGCATTAGAGTTAGCTATTTTTTGTTGTCTATCTTGCAAATATAAACTTCTAACTGAAGCATAAAAATCTATTGAATTTTTTTCCAAGTTTTCAAACGAGTCTATATTTTTTGCTCTAAAATCTATCCCAGAACTTGCTCTTGATGCATAATAATCAAAGTCAGAAAAATGCTGAGTATCATTAGCTACAGTAACGTTATACCAAGCATCTCCGCCTAATATATTTGCAAATGATCCAGCTGTGTCTCTAACAGTGGATGGTCCTAAAACAGGTAGAACAAGATAACATCCTGGACCAACACCCATTACACCAAGTGTTTGGCCATAATCTTCTTTTTCATACTCTGGAAAACCAATTTTTTCAGCCACATCAAATATTCCAACAACTCCAACTGTTGTATTAACAATAAATCTACCTGTGTTAACTCCAGCTTTTTTAAATTCTCCTTGGAGAATATTATTAGGTATTGTTACAAGTGTAGAGAGATTGTCTAGAGCATTACCTGTCCCAGCTCTAACTGGAGAGGGTAAAATTCTATAAGCTTTTGCAACAGGTTCAAAAATAACACCATCTAACACTTGGTTAAATTTAAAAGTTGCTCTATTTACATTTTCAAAACAGTCTTTAACTTCACCAGAATTTTTTTTAGATAAGTTGTTTTCACCGTCTGTATCAGCACTCACATTTGTTGCTAACATTAAACTTATTAGTGAAGTTATTAAAATTTTTTTCATTATCCTATGATTATATAATGTATATAATATCAATGTAAATCTAGATTTAGCTCTAAATATGACGCAAAAATGGCTTTAAAAACAATATTAAACTATTCCCCAAATTTTAATCCTAAAAAAAGACCTTCTAAGCAAATCAAATTTATTATTTTTCATTATACAGGAATGAAAAGCGAATCTAATGCCTTGAAAAGACTGACGGATATACAATCTGAGGTTAGCTGTCATTATTTAATCAAAAATAATGGAGAAATTGTAAAAATAGTACCTGATTTATATATTGCATGGCATGCAGGAAAATCTTCTTGGAAAAATTATAAGTCTTTAAATCAAAATTCTATTGGTATTGAAATTACAAACCCAGGACATGAGTACGGTTATAAAAATTTTACAAAAAAACAAATTACTACTCTTTTAAAGTTAAGTAAGTTTTTAATAAAAAAATATAAAATTAATCCTAAGAATATTTTGGGACACTCAGACATAGCAGTACTTAGAAAAAAAGATCCAGGTGAAAAGTTCCCATGGGAATATTTGGCTAAAAATAAAATAGGGATATGGCACACATTAAATAAGCAAGATTTACTAAAGAATAGAAAGCTAAAAATAAGCAAGGTAGAAGAGAATATTTTTTTTAGAAACCTGTTTAAGATTGGATATTCAAAAACATTTCCAAAAAATATTGGTAGGAATAAATATTTAAGAGAATTAATAAAATCTTTTCAAAGAAGATTTAGACAAGAGTTGGTTGATGGAAAAATTGATCAAGAATCCTTATTAATCAATAAAAGCCTCATCAAAGCATACAATTAAATTTTTCTTGAAGTTCTATAATTAAGTAATAAATTACATTTGCTAGATGAACGACTTATCGCTTTAATTTATTAAAGAGGAAAGTCCGGGCTCCGCAAAGACACAGTGCCAGATAATACCTGGCGGGGGAAACCCTAGGGATAGTGCCACAGAAAATATACCGCCATAACATGGCAAGGGTGAAAAGGTGTGGTAAGAGCACACCGGTTCTATTGGTAACAATGAACGCTGGAAAACCCCACTGGGAGCAAGACTAAGTAGAGATGACATTGTTGCAAAACTAAAAGCCGTCTTTGGCTAGTCATCAGGGTTAGTTGCTTGAGCTTAAGAGTGATCTTAAGCCTAGAGAAATGATAGGTTTAAATGACAGAACCCGGCTTATAGTTTGTCTAGCAAACTTATCCACAGTTCAATTTTAATTAATTTTAGATGTTCACCTTTTGATTCATAATTGAATCATTTCTGTTCTTATTTTTAGTCTTAGAATTGTATTGAGTTAAAACTAAAAATTGATTTTTGACTTTATGTAGATACATAAAAGTTATCTACAATCATTGCCAAATAAGCCTAAAATGAACATATTGACTCTATCTTTAAAAACCCATATTGTCCCATATATTCCCAAATATGGAATTTATGAAATATAAAAAATATGTTTTTATCTACTTACGAGAACAAAATAGACAAAAAGGGAAGGGTATCTGTGCCTGCTAGTTTTAGATCTCATCTTTCTAACTTAGGATACAATGGTGTTATCTGTTATCCCTCATTTAATAATCAGTCTATAGAAGCTTGCTCACAAGATAGAATTGAAAAACTTTCTGCAAGTATAGATTCATTAAGTCCATTTGAAGAAAAAAGAGATTATTTTGCAACATCAATTTTATCTGAGAGTATGAATTTACAATTTGATAGTGAAGGTAGAATTTCATTATCAACAAAATTATTAAAACATGCAAAAATAAAAAATAGCATGTTGTTTGTTGGTCAAGGTCAAACATTCCAAATATGGGAACCAGCAGCATTTGAAAAATTTAAGATCAACGCAAGAAAAAAAGCAAATCTAAATCGTGCAAGTCTTAAATGGGAAAAACATTTTAATAACAATGAGGGGAAATAAAAATGACAATTAACTTTAAATCACCAGAAATAAAAGAATTACAACCAAGATTATTAGTAGTGGGAGTTGGCGGAGCAGGTGGAAATGCACTTAATGAAATGATTGATAATGGACTTCAAGGAGTAGAGTTCATAGCAGTAAATACTGATGCTCAAGATTTAAAGTTAAGTAAAGCTAAAGCAAGAATTCAAATTGGCCTAAGTTTAACAAAAGGTTTAGGTGCTGGAGCAAAACATGACATTGGTCAAGCAGCTGCAGATGAATCTTTAAATGAAATTGTAAATACTCTTCAGGGTGCAAACATGGTTTTTATAACTGCTGGTATGGGTGGTGGAACTGGCACAGGTGCTGCACACGTTATTGCAAGAGCTGCTAAAGAATTAAATATTTTAACAGTAGGTGTTGTAACACTTCCTTTTTTATATGAAGGGCCATCAAGAATGAGAAGAGCTCAGGTAGGCCTAGAAGAATTAAGAAAACATGTGGATACAATTATTGTAATTCCAAATCAAAACCTATTTAAGGTTGCAAATGAACAAACTACATTTGAAGAATCTTTTAATCTTTCAAATAATGTTTTAATGCAAGGTGTACAGAGTGTGACCGATCTTATGGTTAGACCAGGTATAGTTAATCTAGATTTTGCTGATGTTGAAACTGTAATGGCTTCAATGGGTAAAGCAATGATGGGAACTGGTGAAGCTGAAGGAGAAGGTAGAGCAGCTAAAGCAGCAGACATGGCAATTAGCAACCCATTGATTGATGATTATACGTTAAAAGGTGCGAAAGGATTACTAGTAAATATTACCGGTGGTAAGGATCTTAAACTTTTTGAGGTTGATGAAGTGGTTAATAAAATAAGAGCTGAAGTAGATCCTGAAGCAGAGGTGATTATTGGTGCTATTACATCTGGCGACCTTGATGGAAAAATTAGAGTATCAATAGTTGCAACGGCACTAGATGGACAACAACCAGAAAGTAAATCTGTAATCAATATGGTTCACAGAATACAAAATAGAAATCCTGGTTATTCAGATTTTAACAGTGCTAGTTCTGCTCAATCGTTTAATTTTTCACCTACAATGACTAGCCCTATTTCTCATGGAGCAAATGCATTAAAGTTAGAAAATGAAATAATTGCAGAACCAGTTACAAATACTACATCATCAGAAATGATGAATGAGCAAACTGTTAGCAATCAAGAAGTTGAAAGTATTGTTGAAAACAATCAATCAAATGATTATGAGCAATCTTTTTCAGAGGAGGCACTTACAACTGCAAAGTCTGAAGAAAATAGCCCAATGGAGGAGGAGCATGTTTCTAATGGACTTGAAAACTTTGGTGTAGAAGGTGAAGACGCGCCAGATCTATTTAGTTCGGATAGTGCAACTTCAGAGACAGAAGGATTTTTATCAACTGAAACTTCGGAAAATACCTCAGAAGATGATGATCTAGAAATTCCAGCATTTTTAAGAAGACAAAAGAATTAATGGTCTTCAAAAAAATAAATGATAGCCACCATAATACCAGATGTGAGAAATCATTATCCGGTATTGCTAAGTGAAATAATTAGCATTATTACCCCTCAATATGGTGGCACATTTATTGACTGTACGTTTGGTCAAGGCGGATACACAAAAAGAATATTAAACTTTCCTGAAACAAAAGTAATTGCATTAGATAGAGATTCTGAGAGCTCTATAAAAGCTCAAGAACTTCAAAATAGTTTTGAGGATAGGCTATTATTTAAAAATATAAAATTCAGTCAATTAAACAATCTAAAGTTAAAACATGAAAATATAAAAGCTGTAATTTTTGATTTAGGGTATTCCTTGAACCAGATTAAAGACCCAAAAAAAGGTCTTTCATTCGATAGCATTGGTGAACTTAATATGAAAATGGGTATAAATGAATTTTCAGCAAAAGAAGCAATTAATCAATTAGATGAAAAAGAACTTACCAAAATATTTAAATATTTTGGGGATGAAGCAGACAGTAAAAGAATAGCACACAATATTGTTGAAGACAGATCTAAAAGAGAGATCACAACAGAAGAGCTAGTTAGGATTATAGAATCTTCGAAAAGAAAAAGAAATTATAAGACACATAGTGCAACTAAAATTTTCCAAGCATTAAGAATATTTGTAAATAAAGAAATTAGTGAACTAATTTATGGATTAATTAATGCTGCTAAAGTTGTTAAAAAGGATGGAGTTATTGCAGTTGTAACATTTCATTCTTTAGAAGATAAAATTGTTAAATACTTTTTTAAAAGTTTATCTGAAAATAAAAGCATCTCAAGACATATGCCAAAAACAGAAGAAAAATTAAATTTATTTAAATCTGTTATAAAAAAACCAATAGTACCAAGTGATAAAGAAATTAGAGAAAATCCACCTTCTAGATCAGCCAAGTTACGTTATGTAATTAAAAAAGAAGATTTTTTCGATTTTGAAACAGATATCTTGGATAAATTTAAACATTTAATTGACATTGAAAATTTGTCAAAAAAACTATGAAACAATTAGTGGTAGCTGTTATTTTAGTATTAATATTAATTACATCACTTATTAAAAATTCTACAAAAGAAATAGAAGATCAAATTTTTATAGTTAAAGAAAATATAAGACCTTTAAAATCGGAACTTGAAGATGTATTGCTTGAGTTTAACTATTTGAGCTCTCCTGAAAAACTAGTTCAGTATCAAACGCAATATTTTGAAAAAGATTTAATCAAAATTGAAATTATGAATATTAAGGAAATCTTTAAAAATAATGAAACTTTAGAAATAAAAGACTTAATCAGCAAAAATGGAAATGAATAATAAAAAGAATATTATTCTAGAAGAATATGAAAATGAATTTTCATATAAAAAAAGTAAAACTAATTTAGATATACAATTTAATAGAATAGCGTTTATTTTTTTTGTTTTTTTGGTGATTTCAGTAATTTATTCAATACAATTGCTTCATTTAGGCTCGTTAAAAGAAGAAAATAGCAAGGAATTCTCAACTATAAATAAAAACTATAGAGCAGACATACTTGATAGAAATGGAAATTATTTAGTTAAAACAGTTAAGTCGATAGATATTGGTATTAACCCTATTGAAGTAATTGATAAAAAAAAACTATTAATTAATTTACAGTTAATATTCCCAGATAAAAACTATGAAGAGATTACTAAGAAGCTTGAAAAAAATAAATTCTTTTATTTAGAAAAAAAAATATCTTCTGACAATTATGAAAAAATTATGTTACTTGGAGATAAATCAATTAAGTCAGAAGAAAAATTAACTAGAATTTATCCTCAAAAAAATCTCTTTAGTCATATTATTGGTCAAATAGATGATGACAATAAAGGTATATCAGGACTTGAAAAATCCTTTAATGAAAAATTAAAACAAACAAATAAACCACTTAAATTAACAGTAGATACTGACATACAATTTTTAATTAGAGAAGAGTTAGTAAAGTTTCAATCTATATTTAGAAGTAAAGGTAGTACAGCAATTTTGATGAATGTTAATAATGGAGAAATTATATCTATGGTTTCATATCCAGATTTTGATCTAAATAAAAGAGAGAAGATAGTTGATCTCAACTTTATTAATAGAGCAACAAAAGGAGTGTATGAGCTGGGCTCGGTATTTAAAACTTTTACAGTAGCAGCTGGATTAGAGGAAGGCTTAATTGATACTGACACAGAATTTTTAAATTTAGAAAAAAAACTACAATGTGGAAAAAGTAGTATTTCTGAATATGACAATAAAATACCATCAGATCTTACTGTAGAACAAATTTTAATTAGGTCTGGAAATATAGGATCTGTAAGAATTGGACAAAAATTAGAAATTATTAAATTAAAAGCTTTTTTAGAAAAAATTGGAATCTTAAGTAAAATAAATTTTGACATAGAGGAGGTTGGAGAGCCTATTCCATTTAAGTGGGGAAAATGTAAACTTGCGACAGTGTCTTTTGGACATGGAATAACTACCACTCCATTACAATTAGCAAAAGCTTATGCAATAATTTCAAATGGTGGTTTTGCTATTGAGCCCAGCTTAATAAAAAAAGAATTAAAAGATCCTGAAAAAGAAAGAAGAATAATCAAAGCTGGTATTTCAGAGAAGATAAATCCAATACTTAGAAAAATTGTAAATACTAAAGAAGGTACAGCAGGACTTGTAAACATTGAAGGTTATGAAGTTGGTGGAAAAACAGGAACTGCTCAAAAAACAATAGTAGGAGGTTATTCTAAAGCAAAAGTAAATACATTTGCAGGTATTTTCCCCACTTCTAAACCTAAATATGTGCTGATAGTTCTGCTTGATGAGCCGAAAACTTCATCAGATTACGTATATGAATATAAAAATAAAAAAGGCTCATATAAAGGAACCCCATTTAATACAGCAGGGTGGACATCTGTTGAAGTAGCTGGAAAAATCATAGAAAAAATTGGGCCTATTTTGGCCACAAAACATATAGAAAATTAATACTTATATGTTGATTGGCAACTTCCTTAAAAATATTAAAAAAGAATTTAAAAATCATCAGTTTGCTGGTCTTAGTTTTAACAGTGAAGATTGTAAAAAGAATTATATTTTTTTTGCAATCCAGGGAACAAAATCAGATGGAACTAAATTCATAGACCATGCAATTAAAAAGGGTGCAACAGTTATTATTTCAGAGCAAAAATTTGAAGGTATTAAAAATAAAGTGTTATTTTTAAGATCAAAAAATGTAAGAAAAGTATTATCAGAATTATCATATAAGACAAAAAAAATATACCTAAAAATTTAATTGCTGTAACAGGAACAAATGGAAAGTCATCAATTGCAGATTTTTATTTTCAGCTACTCAACTTAGGTAATAAAAAAGTAGCTTCTATTGGAACATTAGGAGTTAAGACAAAAAATAGTTTAAAGAAAGTTTCTAATACAACATTAGATCCAATTAAATTAAGCAAAATATTAAATGATTTAAAAAAACAAAAAATTGACAATGTTATAATGGAAGCTTCTAGTCATGGTCTTAAGCAAAATAGACTTGATGGTTTAAAATTTAATACTACAATTTTTACAAATTTGTCTCATGATCATTTAGATTATCACAAAACATTTAATGATTATCTCAAATCAAAGTTATATCTTTTTGAGAAGCTATTAAAACCTAGAGGAACTATCATCACCGATAGTAAAATTCCCGAATATAAAAATTTAAAAAGAATATCGCTAAATAATAAATTGGATCTTCAGGCTTTATCAAAAAGTAATAATGGAATAGATATTTATTCTCATCAATTTAGGGATGATAAACAAATAGTCGAAATTAAATATAATCAGAAACATTATAAATTAAAAATAAACTTAATTGGTAAAATTCAATTAAAAAACTTATTTATGGCAATGCTTGCTGCTAAAAAAAGTAATTTAAAATTTGATCAAATAGTAAAATTAGCTTCAAGAGTAAAATCAGTAATTGGTAGGTTTGAAAAAATTGGAACTTTAAAAAATAATTCAAAGGTTATTTTAGATTATGCCCATACACCTGATGCATTAAAAACTTGTTTGACTAATTTGAAAGAACAATTTGAAAATAAAAGAATTTTCATTGTATTTGGATGTGGTGGTAATAGAGATAAAGACAAGAGACCCATAATGGGAAAAATAGCCAATCAATATTGTGACAGAGTTTATTTAACTGACGACAATCCAAGAGACGAAAATCCAAAAAAAATAAGACTAGCTATTAAAAAAACTATTGATAAATCAAAAGTTTTTGAGATTTCAAGCAGGTCTAAAGCTATTCATAAGGCTATATTAGACTTAAAAACTGGTGATATCTTAGTTATTGCAGGTAAAGGTCATGAACAGACACAAGATTATGGAAATTTTGTAAACAAATTTTCTGACAGATTAGAAATACTTAAGAATATTAAATTAAAAAATAAAATTCTTTCAACTAATATTAAAATAAATATTTTAAAAGAAATCAGCAACTCTCCCCAAATTAATTCAAATATAAAAATAAAAAATGCATCAATTAATTCAAAAACAATAAAAAAAAATGACATATTTTTTGCAATAAAAGGAAATAATAAAGATGGAAATCTATATGTTAATGAAGCTTTCCAAAATGGTGCATCATTAGTAATAGCTAACAATCAAAAAAAATCTAAAAAAAAAATTGTAGTAGATGATACATTGCAACTTTTAACAGAGGCTTCATCAAAATTAAGAGAAAATTTATCTAGTAAAATTATATCTATAACAGGCAGTTGTGGAAAAACTTCTCTTAAAGAATTATTAGGAAAAACTTTAAGTAAGATTAGTAATGTAACTTATTCACCAAAATCTTTTAATAATAAATTTGGTGTACCATTAAGTTTATTTAATCTAAAAAAAAATGATGAATTTGGTATTTTTGAGATTGGAATGGATAAAAAAGGTGAGATTGATTATCTATCAAAAATTATCAAGCCTGATGTGGGTGTTATTACAAATATTTCCTACGCACATATTAAAAATTTTAAAAACATTCATCAAGTAGCTTTAGCAAAGTCAGAAATTATTAATAATATAAAAACAAATGGAATTCTCGTTTTAAACCAAGATGACAGATTTTATAATTTACATAAAAAAATTGCCAAGAAAAAAAACATAAATATTTTTACATTTAGTTTAAAAAATAAATCAGCAAATATTTATCTAGAAAAAATAGTTAAAGAAAAATCTAAATACAAAATATTTGTAAATGTTAATAAAAAACAAATTTATTTTTATGTGAGATTAATTTTTGAAAATAATTTAAAAAACTTATTAGCCACAATTG
>Ga0102831_1001252_pt1 | contig 10791 bp, 8 predicted proteins | sample ColrivemetaGS747_FD_84508 | JGI IMG/M metagenome (GOLD analysis project Ga0102831, IMG submission 84508) | Estuarine microbial communities from the Columbia River estuary - Freshwater metaG S.747 | ecosystem: Environmental > Aquatic > Marine > Intertidal zone > Estuary | place: USA: Columbia...
ACCTTCGAATTTATCTTTTAGAGGCGAAATCGCGTATTTAATTCCAGGAGCTTCTAAAGCAGATCAATTCAATGGAGAAGCAACAACTTATATAGATGATTTTGAGGGTTCTCAGACAACTATAGACATGCGTTCTCCACAATCTTGGACACTTGCAAGTGTGCCTTTAGAAGGAAATTATGACGGCATTCCTTCTGCTGCTGAGCCTCCTACAGATAATTTAATTGTAGGTCATAAAAGAAGTAAATTAGCCTGGTATTCAATTGATCCTGTTTTTTACACACAACCTCCATCAGGTATTAATGAAGATGATATATCCTTTAATAAAACAAGACGTATTTTTAGTCGCGAATTATATCCTGTAACCGATATTGCTCAAGGACAAACAACAGTTGTAAGTACATTAGACTTAACCTACTTTCCTAAAGACAGGGGGCCATATAATTTTAATCCTAGTTTAAGAGCCACAAATCAATTTACAGACATAGAAGCACCAGAAACCTGGGCAGGCATTACGCGAGCAATAAATTCTACAAATTTTGAGCAATCCAATGTAGAATATATTCAGTTTTGGGTAATGGATCCCTATTACGGCAACACAGACGACAAAGCAGATCCAACAAATACAGGGAAATTAGTATTTAATCTTGGTGAAATTTCTGAGGATATTTTAAGAGATGGAAGAAAATTATACGAAAACGGATTACCCGAACTAGGATCAACTCAACCAACACTCAGTACTGCTTGGGGGCAAGTTCCAGCATCGCAATCATTAATTTATGCTTTTGACACCAATGAAGGAAATAGAGCAGAGCAAGATGCTGGTTTTGATGGATTAACCGATATTGCTGAAGTTGCAAAATTTCCTGATTTTGCCTCTTTTAAAGACCCAGCGGCAGATAATTATCAGTTTTATTTAAATACTCCAGGGGATGTTGTTGCTCGTTATAAAAATTACAATGGATTTGAAGGAAATTCTCCGGTTAACGTAACAAACGATAATAGAGGTAATACTACTTTTCCAGATGTAGAAGATGTAAATCGTGATAATACGATGAACACCATAAATGCATATTTTAAATTTGAAGTGCCGTTTCAAGCCTATGGTGATAATGATGCCGATGTACCCGTTGGACAAAATTATATCGCCGATTTTAGAACAGATAATAATGTAGATCTACCAAATGGTGCTGTAGGTAAAGTAAGATGGATACTATATAAAATTCCAATTTTAGAAGTAACAGAAGCGAATAAAGTAGGTCCAATTTCAGATTTTCGTTCTATCCGTTTCATGAGAATGTATATGAGCGGATTTAAGGATGAAGTCACACTTCGTTTTGGGGCTTTAGATTTGGTTAGAGGCGAATGGAGACGCTATACAGGTACCTTTGACGAATTAGACCCTGATCCTAATGATGAAAATACAGGATTTGATGTTGTGGCTTTAAATATTCAAGAAAACGGACAAAGAAGTCCTATAAATTATGTAACTCCTCCAGGGGTGGTTCGTGAGCAATTGTATAATAATAACACTATTATTAATCAGAACGAACAATCTCTTTCTTTACGAGTTTATGACAAATTAGGAGGAACAACTAACGGTTTAGAAAATGACGATGCTAGAGCAGTTTTTAAAAATGTAAATGTCGACATGCGTCAGTTTAAAAAACTACGAATGTTTTTACATGCAGAAGCAGTTCAAAATGGAGATTTACAAGATGACGAACTAACTGCTTTTATTCGCTTTGGAAATGACTTTACAGACAATTTCTACCAAGTAGAAATGCCTTTAAAGGTTACTGCATATGGTGCTTCAACCCCAGATGAGGTATGGCCATCTGAAAATGATATGGAAATTCCTTTGAATTTATTAACAAAGTTAAAAATATTAGCACTTCAAAATGATCCAATTATTTCGATTGATTTAAGTGGAATTGGATTTGTTGAAGAAGAAGCCATTGGTTCTTCAGACAACAGATTAACTTTAGGAATCAAAGGAAATCCAAATTTTGGTTTGGTGCGAACTTTAATGATAGGTATCAAAAATAAATCGGGCAGCATTAAAAGAGGTGAAGTATGGTTCAACGAACTTCGTATGTCAGATATGGATAACAAAGGCGGATATGCAGCAGTTGCCAACTTAGACACCAATTTTGCGGACTTTGCCAATGTTTCTGCTACAACTCGTGTAAGCACTATAGGTTTTGGTGCTTTAGAACAAGGGCCAAACGAAAGAAGCAGAGAAGATGTTTTTCAATATGATATTGTAACGAATGTAAACTTAGGAAAATTATTACCTAAAAAATGGGGAATAAATTTACCTTTTAATTATGCTGTGGGAGAAGAAACTATTACACCAAAATTTGATCCTTTTTATCAAGATATCGAGCTAAATCAGTTATTAGATGTAACATCAGACGCAACCGAAAGAGCCAATATTAAGCAAAGAGCAATTGATTATACAAAAAGAACCAGTTTTAATTTAATTGGAGTTAAAAAAGAGAAAAGTCCAGAAAAAACAGCTCATTTTTACGATGTAGAAAATGTAACTTTGTCTTATTCGTTAAATGAAACGGAACATCATGATTATGAAATTGAAAATTTAATTGATAAACAAAATAAAACTACTGTTGATTATGCCTATACTTTTAAAACAAAAACGGTAGAGCCATTTAAAAAAACAAAATTGTTCAAGAAAAGTGGGTATTACAAAATGTTAAGTGATTTTAATTTTAACTATTTACCCAGTAATATTTCGTTTAGTTCCAATATAATTCGTCAGTTTAACAAACAACGATTCAGATTAGTTGATGTTCAAGGAATTGGACTTGGCGATTTGTATAGAAGAAATTACTTCTTTAATTACACCTACGGATTTAATTATAATGTAACAAAATCACTTCGTTTAAATTACACTGCTTCATCTAATAATATCGTTCGTAATTATTTAGATGAAAATAATTTACCAATAGATGGTTTAGATATTTGGGATGACTATTGGAATATAGGAGAATCAAATCAACACAATCACCAATTGGTTGTAAATTATGATTTGCCAATTAATAAAATTCCCATATTTAGTTTTGTCAAATCTACTTACACCTATACAGGAGATTATAACTGGCAACGATCGTCCGATGCTTTTTCAACCATAGAAGGAACTGATGGAAACAGCTATACTTTAGGAAATACGATTCAGAATGCAAATTCACATAAGTTAAATACAACTTTAAATATGGATTTGTTTTACAAATATATTGGTTTAACAAAAACCAAAAGGAACAAGAAAAAAGAAGTTACAACTAAAAACCAAAAGGCGGCACCAAAACCAGGACAAAAAATAACAGCTCCAAAAACGAATATCACTACAGAAAGAAGTGTTTTTATGAGTGGTTTAATTGGAGTGATTACCAGTGTAAAAAACATTCAAATAAATTATACAGAAAATAACGGAACCGTTTTACCAGGTTATTTACCAGGTTTGGGTTTCTTTGGTTCCTCTAAGCCCACTTTAGGTTTTGTTTTCGGAAGTCAATCCGATGTTCGATACGAAGCAGCAAGAAATGGTTGGTTGACTACATTTCCCGAATTTAATCAGAATTTCACTCAAGTTGAAAACAAAAAAATTAATTTCACGGCACAAATGGAGGTTTTTCCAGATTTAAAAATTGACTTAACAGCCGACAGAACGTATGCCTATAATTTTTCTGAACAATACGATGTTTCTGCCGGACAATATAACTCGCGTGCCCCTTATGACTTTGGTAATTTTAATGTTACAACAATTTTAATTTCAACTGCATTTATGCAAAGCGATGTTAATTTTTCTCAATCATTTCAAGATTTTAGAGAGAATAGATTAGTGGTCGCAAATAGATTGGCAGAAGGTTATTATGGTGGAGGCTCATTTCCTAGAGATGCCGATGGATACCCAGTTGGATTTGGAAAAAACAGCCAACAAGTATTATTGCCATCATTTTTATCAGCATATTCAGGTCAAGATGCAGCTAAAGTATCAACTGGTGTATTTAGAAATGTTCCTTTGCCAAACTGGACAGTAAAATATACAGGACTTATGCGATATAAATGGTTTAAAGATAATTTTAAACGTTTCTCTGTTCAGCACGGATATAGAGCAAGTTATAATGTCAATTCATTTCGTTCTAATTTAAATACAGCTCCAGTTGATGCAAATGGAAATTTCTTTGCCTCTAAGATCATTTCAAATGTTAATCTTGCAGAACAGTTTAATCCATTAATTAAGGTTGAGTTTGAAATGAAAAATTCAATAAAAATTCTTGCCGAACTAAAAAAAGATAGAACGTTAAACATGAGTTTTGATAACAATTTGCTGACAGAAGTTAGTGGAAACGAATTTATAATTGGTCTTGGTTACAGAATTAAAGATGTAACATTTAATTCGTCTTTGGCAGATAATGTTAGTGGGATTATTAAAAGTGACATTAATATCAAAGCCGATTTTTCATTACGAAAAAACAATACTATTGTACGATATTTAGATTATGATAACAACCAATTGGGTGGTGGTCAAGACTTATGGTCGGTAAGAGTAACGGCAGATTATTCCTTTAGTAGGAATTTAACTGCAATTTTCTTTTATGACCATCAATTCTCTCAAGCCGTAATTTCTACTTCATTTCCTACAACAAATATTAGAAGCGGATTTACATTACGATACAATTTCGGTAATTAATTTAATTTTATAGAAATATCTCAATCTCTAAAAAAGCATTTTTTTTGAAGGGTTGTTTTTTTATTTAAAAAAATAACAAAAACCTTTTTATCAATTCAATAAATAAAATTACATTTGTACGTCAAAAAATAACAACCAAATGAATATACCAACTAATTTAAAGTTTACAAAAGACCACGAGTGGGTTTCAGTTGAAGGCGATGTAGCAACAGTAGGAATTACAGATTTTGCTCAAAAAGAATTGGGCGATATCGTATATGTTGAGGTAGAAACTTTAGATCAAAATTTAGATAAAGATGAAGTTTTTGGAACAGTAGAAGCAGTTAAAACAGTTTCTGATTTGTTTTTACCTTTGTCTGGAGAAATTATCGAATTTAATGATTCATTAGAAGCAGATCCTGAAAAAGTAAATACAGATCCTTATGGAGATGGTTGGATGGTTAAAGTAAAATTTTCTGATGCATCTGAATTAGAAACGCTTTTATCTAGTGAAGATTACAAAGCACTTATCGGAGCGTAATTATTTATTTCTTGCTATAACTTGGGCTGTTTTAATTGCTGTTTTAAGTTTGGTAAGTCTTAAATCTATCCCAAAAGAGTATATATACGGGAATGACAAGGTAATGAAATTTATATATTATGACATTTTTGTAGTTTTATTGAGTTTTGCAAAAAGCAAATCTTATTTTAAGATGAAACACAATTTGTTCATTATTTTTATTGTAATAATATATGGCATAGTTATTGAGATATTGCAAGGGGTAATAACCAAAAACAGAGAGGCTGATATTTACGATGCTATTGCAAATTCCTTAGGGGCAATTGTAGGATTTATATTGGTGTACTGTGTAAAAAATAAAGTTTTTAATAAATTTTTTTAAAACATTTCTAATATTAACTATATTAGCACTTCAAAATTAAAATTATGGAAATAAAGAAAAATCCTAATGTAGATCCAAAGAGAAATAGTTCGTTATATTTCTTAGTTGGTCTTACTGCTATTTTATTCTTAACTTATGTTGGTATTGAACTTAAATCAGAAGATCCAAGAGTTGTTGTTGAAAAATTAGATATTTTAGATAATTTTGTACAAGACGAAGAGGCAATTTTAACTATGCCACCGGTACAAAAATTACCACCACCACCACCACCTGCTCCAGAAGTAATTCAAATTGTTGATAACAAGCAAGTTATTGAAGAAAAAAAAATAGAAACTACAGAAGTTGATGAAAACAAACCGGTAGTGGTTAATAATGCTGCACAATATGGTGATGAAGGCGGAACGGCAGATGATATCGACGAAGAAGTGCCTTTTACTGTAATTGAAGATGTTCCAGTTTTTCCTGGATGTGAAAAAGTTGAAAAAAGCAAACGTTTGGATTGTTTTATGGAACAAATGGCAAAACACATTAAAAGAAACCAGCAGTATCCAGAAAGAGCTATGGAAGATAATATTCAAGGTAGAGTTTCTGTTTTGTTTGTTATTGATAAAGATGGAAGTATTACAAATGTTCAGGTAAGGGGTCCTAAAGGTGGCGAATTATTAGAGAAAGAAGCTAAAAGAGTAATCGAAAAATTACCAAAATTTAAACCAGGAATGCAAAGAGGAAAGGCTGTAAAAGTAAAATACAGCCAGCCAATTACATTTAGATTACAATAATACAGTATCCCAACTTTTTTAGTTGGGATTTTTTTTGCTAGGTAAGTAGTGCAGATTAGTAATCGTTAATTATTAATTTAAGTTGTAATAAAACAGTTGCAAAACATTTAATTTATTGATGAAGACGATTTAAATGATGGGAACAACAAATTCAAAATGATTTGTAATTAATTAAAAAGCGGTAAAAAGAATTCCTAAGTTAATACTAGCTATGCAAGGCGATACTCCGGTTAAAATTAAAGATGCAACTCCGGTTGGTTTCCGATTGAAATAAAATAAATATAATTACTATAAAAACAGCCCATTTCGATGGGGTTTTTTTATTTTTACCCGATCACAATTCAATATAAAATGAATGTAAAGAAGTATTTAGATTCTACCTATCTCCAAACAGCAAGCCAAGCAAATCTTTCTGAAAACGAGAACACAAAAATAGTTGCAAATTATATACAGGAAGCAATTGAAAATCAGTTCAAATTAATTATGATTCGTCCAGATAAAGTAGCCTTGGCCAAAAAAATGATTCAAGAGGCTAAATCTAAAGTTACAATTGGCACTGTAATCGATTTTCCTTTTGGAACTGCAACAATTGATAAAAAATTAGCAGAAGCAAAAAAAGCTATTGAAGACGGAGCAGATGATTTAGATTTTGTAATAGATTATGAAGCTTTTAAAAGAGGGGAATTTGATTTTGTAAAACAACAAGTTATTCAAGCAACAAAATTTGGCTTATCACATCATAAAATTGTAAAATGGATCATAGAAGTAGCCGCTCTCAATAACCACCAAATTGTGCAACTTTCGGCTTTAATTAAAAATGTAGTTATTTCAAAGTTCACCGAAAAAGAATATGATAAAGTGTTTGTTAAATCGTCAACTGGTTTTTATAAATCATCAGATGGAATTCCAAATGGAGCTACTGTTCAGTCAATTAAACTAATGCTAGAAAATGCTTTTCCATTACCTGTAAAAGCTGCTGGTGGAGTCAGAACATATGAAGACGCAGTTGAAATGATTCGATTAGGGGTAAAAAGAATAGGAACTTCTGCAGCTAAAAAAATTACAGATCATGAAATTTCTAAAGAAGCGTATTAAATTTCACAATTTATTATGCTTTAAATTCTCCAGAAAGTAAAATTATTCACCATACAATTTGTATCTTTGCACGCAATTTCACAGAGAAAAACATTAAAGTGAACACATATCCACAACTTCAAAACAATACATCTTTTTACAAAGACTTTGTAGAAATTACAAAGGCTCGTTTGTCTATTAGTGTAGTGGTTTCTACTATTGCAGGTTATTTACTAGGATTTAATGAAGAGCACCCCTTTCAATGGATGGTTTTACTACTATTAATTGTGGGTGGTTATTGCATGGTGGGCGCTTCAAATGTTTTCAATCAAATCATCGAAATTGAGTTAGACGCTAAAATGGACAGAACTAAAAATCGTCCGTTGCCTTCTGGAAGAATATCGAAACAAAATGCAGCTATTTTAGGTAGCGTTTTAGCAATAATAGGATTGGTTATTTTATATAATGTCAATCCGAAGACTGCTATGTTTGGCGCCATCTCAATTTTTATGTATGTGAGTTTATATACGCCATTAAAAACACTTACGCCACTTTCAGTGTTTGTAGGTGCTTTTCCTGGGGCTATCCCATTTATGCTTGGTTGGGTAGCGGCTACAGGTCATTTTGGAATTGAAGCAGGAATGTTGTTTATCATTCAATTTTTTTGGCAGTTTCCACACTTTTGGGCAATTGGTTGGTTTTTGTTTGACGATTATAAAAAAGCAGGTTTTTTCATGTTACCAACAGGTAAACGCGATAAAAAGACCGCTTTGCAAACTATATTGTATACTATTTGGATGATTATAGCATCAGTCATCCCAGTTTTTGGATTTACTGGAAAATTATTTTTAAGTACAATTTCGGCCGCATTAGTACTTTTGTTAGGATTGTGGATGTTATTTTACGCTTTCAAGTTATACAATCAAATGGATGCAAAAGCAGCAAGAAAGCTAATGATCGTAAGTGTGTCTTATATTTCCATGTTGCAAATTATATATGTTATAGATAAATTTTTACGATAGTTATGGAAAATAAAATGACTTTAGAAGAAGAACATGCGCGTAAGGGAAAAACCTACAAATTGTTATTGTGGTTTGGAATGATAAGCATTTGTATGATTTTTGCCGGATTAACAAGTGCTTATGTAGTAAGTAAGTCGAGGCCAGATTGGTTAACTGACTTTGTATTGCCTTCTGCTTTTGTAGCCAGTACAGTAGCGATGTTAGTAAGTAGTTTAACTTTTTATTTGGCATTACAAGCAACAAAAAAAGATAATAGAAGTGCTGCTACAACCTTTTTATTGCTTACTTTAGCGCTCGGAATTGCGTTTATAGTTTTACAGTTTAGAGGCTTTGGGCAAGTAATCGAAAACGGCTATTTTTTTACAGGAAGCGAAAGTAATGTAACTACTTCATTTTTGTATATTGCTGTTTTGGTTCATATTGCGCACCTTTTAGGAGGTGTTATTTCGCTTTTAGTAGTAATTTATAATCATTATAAACAAAAATACAATTCGGCTCAAACCCTTGGTATAGAGCTAAGTGCAATGTATTGGCACTTTATGGATTTTATTTGGGTTTATTTGTTTTTGTTTTTCTATTTTTTCAAATAGAAAAAAAATAATAAATTTGAAGACTTTTTAACAATTAAAAAATTTATGGGAGCGACAGTTATTTCAGATGAACACGCTTTAGACGGAGGTCCAGGACCATTAGGAGCAACTTATGGTAAAATGATGATGTGGTTTTTCATCTTATCAGATGCATTAACCTTTTCGGGTTTCTTAGCCGCGTACGGTTTTTCAAGATTTAAATTCATTGAAACTTGGCCTATTGCCGATGAGGTTTTTAACCACTTTCCATTTTTACATGGTGTAAACGCACCAATGTATTACGTCGCGTTAATGACATTCATCCTAATTTTCTCATCTGTAACTATGGTATTAGCTGTAGATGCAGGGCACCACATGAAAAAAACCAAGGTAGCGTTTTACATGTTTTTAACGATTATTGGGGGTTTTATCTTCCTAGGTTCTCAAGCTTGGGAATGGAAAAATTTTATCAAAGGAGAATATGGCGCAGTTGAAACCAAAGGAGGTTCTATCTTACAATTTGTACAAAAACAAGAAGATGGTACTTTTAAAAGAGTAGCTCTAGCTGATTTTGCTGCAACTATACCACAAGCAAGAACCCAGCATAAAAAAAATAACGGAGTTTGGTTTGTGGGCGAATCTTCCTTACCTACATATTCTGTAAAGGAAGTAGTAGAAGGTTTTAAATCTGACGCCTCTATTTTAATACGTACAGAATTTTTAAATGCTGAAAAACATAAAACAGTTTTATCTAGAGAAGAATCTTTAAAAAGATTAACTGAGACTACACATGTAGTTGAAGGAGCTAACTTAATTAGAAACGAATACGGTCATAAATTATTTGCCAACTTCTTTTTCTTTATTACTGGATTTCACGGATTCCACGTATTTACCGGAGTGTTAATTAATGTTATTATTTTCTTTAACGTTCTATTAGGTACTTACGAAAAAAGAAAAAGTTACGAAATGGTTGAAAAAGTTGGTTTATACTGGCACTTTGTCGACTTAGTGTGGGTATTCGTGTTTACTTTCTTCTATTTAGTATAATTATAATAAAAAGCATATCATGGCACACGCACACGAATCAAATACAAAAAGAATTTGGATAGTTTTCGGAATTCTTTCTATCATAACCATAGTAGAGGTGTTATTTGGAATCTATAAACCAAAATCTTTATTCTTCAATAATTTCCTAGGAATGAATTTATTGAATTGGTTATTTATTATTTTAACTATAGTTAAGGCTTATTACATTACTTGGGCTTTTATGCACATGGAAGGTGAGAAAAAATGGTTTAGAAGATCTATTGTTTGGACGGTTGTATTCTTAATCCTTTATCTTTGTTTTATTTTATTGGTTGAAGGAGATTACATTTACGGCACTTACAAAGCAGGTCATTTAAAGTGGATATTTTAACACTTGTTTCTTATACAAATCCCGATTTTCATCGGGATTTTTTTTACTTTTGCAGGAACAAAATTAGTGTAACCTAATGAAAAACAAATTAGTTTTAATTTCGCTCTTTATATTACCAATTGCTATTTATTTGGTATTCTCAACAGCATCACATAATTCGTTATTTCTTCCAACAATTTCCAAAAGCAATAAAGATATTCCTGCAGATTGGATAAGTTTAGATGGAGACCCGCTTTCGATGAAAGGAAAAATAACAGTTCTCGGCTTTGTTGGTTCTAATGTTATTGAAAACAGAGGAAATTTTTTTAACTTAAACCAAAAGATTTATAACAAAT
>Ga0102831_1001253_pt1 | contig 10790 bp, 8 predicted proteins | sample ColrivemetaGS747_FD_84508 | JGI IMG/M metagenome (GOLD analysis project Ga0102831, IMG submission 84508) | Estuarine microbial communities from the Columbia River estuary - Freshwater metaG S.747 | ecosystem: Environmental > Aquatic > Marine > Intertidal zone > Estuary | place: USA: Columbia...
CCATGTAGAACATCGTGGCGCTGTAGGCATTGAGCGCGTTACTGGCGGTGCCGTCGTTCACGCCCGCCACCATGCCCAGCAACACAAAGCCCATTTTGGCGATGGTTGAAAAAGCCAACATGCGCTTGACCTTTGTTTGCGCAATCGCCGCGAGGTTACCCACCAGCAACGATGCAACCGCCAAAATACCCAGCATCTGCTGCCAATCAAGCGCCATGGGCAACATACCCTCAACCAGCAAGCGCATCACGATGGCAAAGGCAGCCAGCTTTGGCGCACCAGCAATCATGAGGGTCACGGCTGTTGGCGCACCGTCGTAGACGTCGGGTACCCACATGTGGAAGGGTGCAGCGCCAAGCTTGAACGCCAAACCGGCCACCACAAAGACAACACCCAACGCAAGCACGCGGCTATCCGCTTCGCCCGTGGTGAGCTGCTGTGAAACGACCGCCACATCAAGTGAGCCGGTGGCACCATACATCATGGACAAGCCGTACAACATGAAACCGCTAGCCATCGCGCCCAGCACAAAGTACTTCATCGCGGCCTCTGAGGCGTTGGCGTTGTCACGACGCAAGGCAACCAGCGCGTAGCTGGACAGGGTCAACAGCTCAAGACCCAGATACAAAACGACGAAGTGGTGACCACTCATCATGATGTACATGCCCAGCAAGGCAAACAGTGACAGGGTGAACAATTCACCACCGCGCAACATGCCGCGATCGCATGCGTAATCGCGCCCGTAGATCAGCGTGATGAACATGGCTAATGACGCGAAGCTCTTGAGCCAATGACCCATGGGGTCGGAAATCACCATGCCACCGAAAGCAATGATGGTTTCCCCGTTCATCGCATAGGCCGCATTGATGATTGACAACGCAGCGAGGGTCAGCAGGGTAATGATGTAGGTGGAGCTGCGCTTAACGCTCTTTACACCCAGGTCGGCCATGGCAATGACACAGGTCATCACCAGCAGGAGGATTTCAGGGTAAGCAGCCACCCAGCTCAGTTTGTCGATCATGTCTAAACCTACAGTAACTTGGACTGTGCTACGTGCTGCAGCAACAATTCAACGGAAGGATTGATTACGTCTGTCATTGGCTTGGGGTACACGCCCATTGCCAAGACAGCCAGTGCGAGCAAGGCGAGCATCAGGAACTCGCGGCCGTTGATATCGGTGAGCTCTCGAACGTTGTCGTTCGCGATGTCGCCCAAATAGACCCGCTTCACCATCCACAATGTGTATGCGGCACCAAAAATCAGCGCACTGGCGGCGGCGAAGCCGATCCAGAAGTTAAATCCAACGGCAGACAAAATCACCATCCACTCGCCCACGAAACCAGCGGTGCCGGGCAAGCCGGCGTTGGCCATCGCAAACAAAATCGCAAACGCTGCGAATTTCGGCATGGTGTTGGCGACGCCACCGTAATCGGCAATGTCACGCGAGTGCATGCGGTCGTACAGAACGCCGATCGCCAAGAACATGGCGGCAGACACGAAGCCATGGGCAATCATTTGAATCACGGCACCTGACATACCCAGCGTGTCAAAGAAGAAGAAGCCCAATGTGACGAAACCCATGTGCGCCACGGATGAATAAGCGACCAACTTCTTCATGTCGGTTTGCACCATGGCGACCAACCCCACGTAGACCACGGCGACCAATGACAGCGCGATCATCAGCCACGCCCACTCGTGTGCGGCATCGGGGGCGATGGGCAACGAGAAACGCAGGAAACCGTAGGCGCCCAGCTTCAACATGATGGCAGCCAACACGGCTGAACCGCCCGTTGGCGCCTCAACGTGCACGTCGGGCAACCACGTGTGGACGGGCCACATGGGCACTTTGACGGCGAAAGCGGCAAAGAAAGCGAAGAACAACCAGGTCTGCGCTTGCGCTGTCAGGGGTAATTCGTACCAATCGGCTAACGCGAAGCTGCTGTCGGCGGCGTTGTAAAGGTAAATCAGCGCTACCAACATGAGCAATGAGCCCAACAAGGTATACAAGAAGAACTTGAACGCCGCGTAAATCTTATTGGGGCCACCCCAGCCACCGATGATGATATACATGGGAATCAACGTGGCTTCAAAGAAGACGTAGAACAGCATCGCGTCTTGCGCAGCGAAGACACCGATCATCAAACCACTGAGAATCAAAAAGGCGGCCATGTACTGGCTGACCCGCTCTGTGATGACCTCCCAACCTGCGATCACGACGATCACCGTGATGAAGGCGGTCAGGACAATCAACCAGAAAGAGATCCCGTCGACCCCCAGGTGGTAATACATGCTGAACCGCTCAACCCACGGCGCACGCTCGACGAGTTGCAACTCACCGACACCCGAAACGAAACGAGCAATCATGGGGAACGTTGCGGCCAAGCTGGCCAAGGCGCCCACTAAAGAGAGCAACCGGGTACGGCCCGGGTTCTGGTCATTACCAGTCAATAAAAGCAGGACACCGAAGACGATCGGCGTCCAAATCGCTAGGCTAAGCAAACCCATTTTTTTATTCTCCTTATTTCGCCAGCCAAACGAACATTGTCACGAGCACAAAGATGCCCAAAATCATGACCAGTGCGTAGTGGTAGATGTAACCGCTTTGCAGCTTGCGGACGACACCAGAGATAAGGCCCACCAGCTTCCAGCTGGCGTTCACCACACCGCCTTCGATGACTCCCTGGTCACCGCCCTTCCACAGGCCAATGCCGATGCCGCGCGCGCCGCGAGCCAACACGTTTTCATTGAACCAGTCGAGGTAATACTTGTTCTCAAGAAGCGTCATGATGGGCTTCAATGTGCGCGCAAAGGCCGCGGGCACTGCGGGGTTCACCATGTACATGTAATACGCCGCCAACACGCCAGACAACGCCAACCAGAACGGTGCCGTTTGCAGGCCATGAATAGCCATGCCGATGGGGCTTTCAAACAACTCGCGCAACGCGGCCATCGCGCCGTGCTTGCTCTCATCCACCACGATTGCTGACCCGAAGAAATCACCGAACAACATCGTGTCAATGCTGAAGAAACCAATGACCACCGATGGGATCGCCAATAACACCAACGGCAGGGTCACCACAGCGGGTGACTCATGCGGCGTGCCGGCATGACCGTGGTCGTCGTGGTGGTGGTCATCGTGACCATGCGCATCGGGGTTCTGGTCGTAGCGTTCTTTGCCATGGAAGACCAAGAAGTAAACGCGGAACGAATAGAACGCCGTCACGAAGACGCCGGCTAACACCGCAAAGCTCGCAAAACCGGCAGCCGGCAATGCGCTGGCGGTCACGGCTTCAATGATGCTGTCTTTTGAGTAAAAGCCTGAGAACAGCGGCGTTCCGATGAGCGCCAACGAGCCCAACAAGAATGTGATCCACGTGATGGGCATGTATTTACGCACACCACCCATCCAACGGATGTCTTGATTATGGTGCATGCCGATGATGACCGAACCCGCCGCCAAGAAAAGCAGCGCTTTGAAGAAAGCGTGGGTCATCAGGTGGAACACAGCGACCGAGTAGGCTGATGCGCCCAGCGCAACCGTCATGTAACCCAACTGAGACAGTGTGGAGTACGCCACCACTCGCTTGATATCGTTTTGAATGATGCCTAAAAAGCCCATAAACAAGGCAGTGATCGCACCAATCACCAAGATAAAGTTCAGCGCGGTATCGCTCAATTCATACAAAGGCGACATGCGCGCGACCATGAAGATACCAGCCGTCACCATTGTGGCGGCGTGAATCAAGGCAGAGATCGGCGTGGGGCCTTCCATGGAGTCTGGCAGCCATACGTGCAGTGGGAACTGTGCCGATTTACCCATTGCGCCCACAAACAAACAGATGCCGATGACACTCAGCAGCAGCCATTCGGTTCCGGGCAGCGTTTTTCCAACCAAGCCACCGGCTTGACCAAAAATTTCGGTGTAGTTCAGGGTACCGGTGTAGCTTGCGATCAGGCCAATACCCAAGATGAAACCAAAGTCGCCCACGCGGTTCACCAAGAAGGCTTTCATGTTGGCAAACACCGCTGTCGAGCGCTTGAACCAGAAGCCGATCAGCAGGTAGGACACCAAGCCCACGGCTTCCCAGCCGAAGAACAACTGAAGCAGGTTGTTGCTCATCACGAGCATCAACATAGAGAAGGTAAACAGTGAGATGTAGGAGAAGAAGCGGTTATAGCCCTCGTCCTCGGCCATGTAACCGATCGTGTAGATGTGCACCATGAGCGAGACGAATGTGACGACCACCATCATCATGGCAGTCAAGCCATCGATCATGAAGCCAATCTCCATGCGCAAGCCACCAACGACCATCCACTCGTAGATCGTTGCGTTGAAACCAGCCCCGTCCATCACCTCAGACAAGGTCATGGCTGACAAGATGAAGGCGATGAAGACACCCAAAATGGTGACGGTGTGGCTCGCCTTGCGGCCTAAAAGGTTTCCGCCAAGTTTGGTTCCGAAGATACCGGCCAACATCGCGCCAACCAGCGGCGCTAACGGGACAGCCAACAGTACGTTGGCAGACAGTGTGTTACTCATACGTCAGTTTCTTTTTCTGGCTCAGCCTTTGAGGGCATCGAGCTCTTGCACATCGATCGTCGACTTGTTACGGAACAACAGCACCAAAATCGCCAGACCAATCGCCGATTCTGCGGCAGCCACCGTCAAGATGAAGAACACGAAGACCTGTCCGTTCATGTCATTGAGGTAGTAGGAAAAGGCCACAAAGTTTGTGTTCACAGCGAGCAACATCAGCTCGATGGCCATCAACAAAACGATGAGGTTTTTACGGTTCAAGAAGATACCGATGATGGATAGCGCAAATAGCGCTGCGCCCAGTGAGAGGAAATGGCCTAGGCCAATCGCGCTGACGGCATTCATTTAGAGCCCTGCCCTTCTTCGGTTTCAACAGCCGCTGCGGCTGGTACCACGGCGTCCATTTTGACCACACGCAAGCGGTCGGATTTACGTACTTTGACCTGCTCAGAGGCAACGGTATGGCGCGTGTCTTTGCGCGAACGCAGCGTCAGTGCAATCGCGGCAATGATCGCGACCAGCAGCAAGACCGCCGCGACCTCGAGGGGGTAGAGGTATTCGGTGTACAGCAACATGCCCAGTGCCAGCGTGTTCGCGGCACCCGCTTCCGGACCGGGTGCCGGCATCGCCGAGAAACCATCCATCAAGACAATCGAAATTTCACCCGCCATCAAGGCGCCCACCAAAGCAGCCAGGGGTAAATGCCGCCAAAAACCTTGACGCATGCTTTCGGTATCGATGTCGAGCATCATCACGACAAACAAGAACAACACCATTACGGCGCCCAAATACACCAGCACCAGGGTGATCGCCAAGAATTCGGCACGCATCAACATCCAAACCATTGACGCCTGGAAGAAAGCGAGCATGAGATACAAGGTGGCGTGCACGGTGTTTCTCGACGTCACCACCTTAAAGGCTGAGAACAGCAAGATCGCGCTAAACGCGTAAAACAAAACGGAGGTCACATCCATGGTGGGTTTCTTTCAGGTCGTCCAGGGAACGAATCAGTTCGATCAGCGGTATTTCGCATCCGCTGCCTTGGCAGCCGCGATTTGTGGTTCGTAGTGGTCGCCCACTGCCAACAACATTTCCTTGGTGTAGTAGAGGTCACCGCGCTTTTCACCGTGGTATTCGAAAATTTGGGTCTCAACGATGGAGTCAACCGGGCAGCTCTCTTCGCAGAAACCGCAGAAGATGCACTTGGTTAAGTCGATGTCGTAACGCGTGGTGCGGCGACTGCCATCCTCGCGGACACCCGCCTCAATCGTGATCGCCATGGCGGGACAAACGGCCTCGCACAATTTGCAAGCGATGCAACGCTCTTCGCCATTTTCATAGCGACGTAAGGCATGTAGACCACGGAAACGGGGACTCAAGGGCGTCTTCTCTTCTGGGAACTGCACGGTGACCTTGCGGCGGAACAGGTACTTGCCTGTGAGGGCCATACCCTTGAACAACTCCAAAAGCATGAAGCTGGACAAGAAGTCACGCAGCGAAAAACCGGAACGGTCAACGGCGGCGGGATTAGGGGAAACTGAAACAGACATGTCTTACGCTCTTATTTCCAAATGTTCCATGGCGAGATGAGCCAGCCACCGACCACTAACAACCAGACCAGGGTCACTGGAATGAAGATCTTCCAACCCAAACGCATGATTTGGTCGTAACGGAAGCGCGGGAAGGTGGCACGCAACCAAATGAACAACGAGACCACAAAGAAGGTTTTGAGACCCAACCAAATCCAACCGGGAATCCAATTGAAGATAGCTGCGTCGAATGGGGGCAACCAGCCGCCCAAAAACATCAGCACGGCGAGGATCGACACCAACCACATGCTGGCGTATTCGGCCAAGAAGAAGACGGCGAAACCCATACCGGAGTACTCGACCATGTGACCAGCTACGATTTCGGCCTCGCCTTCAACCACGTCGAAGGGGTGACGGTTGGTCTCAGCAACGCCGGCGATCAGGTACACGAAGAAGATGGGCAGCAAAGGCAACCAGTTCCATGACAGGAAGTTGAGGCCCATATCGGCCATCATGCCTTTGGCTTGCTCGTCAACAATGACACCCAGGTTCAGGCTACCCGAAACCATGATGACAACCACCAAACAGAATCCCATGGCGATTTCGTAACTCACCATTTGCGCTGACGCCCGCAAAGCACCCAAGAATGCGTACTTGGAGTTAGACGCCCAACCCGCAATGATGACGCCGTAGACCTCGATCGAGGTGATCGCCATGATCAAGAGCAACGCCGCGTTCACGTCGGCGAGCACCAAATCCGGACCAAAAGGCACCGCCGCCCACGCACCCAATGCCGGCATGATGGCGAGGATAGGGCCCAAACGGAACAGGCCTTGGCTGGCCGCTGTCGGATTGATCAACTCTTTGGTCAGCAACTTCACGGCATCGGCGATGGGCTGCAACAAGCCCATGGGTCCGACGCGGTTCGGGCCCAAACGCACCTGCATCCAGCCCAACAACTTACGTTCCCACAGCGTGAGGTACGCGACCGCGCCCATCAGAGGCGCCAGCACTGCCACGATCTTGATCAGTGACCACAAGACAGGCCACGCTAAAGCAGCCCACCAAGCTTGCGACACCAAGCCCAGACCTGCGTTGTACATGGTGTCGATCATGCGAACACCTCCTGCTTGGCATCAACGGTGTGCTGCAACGCAGGCGCGCGACGCACCAGGCCGTCCAATTGGTAAATACCGGCCACACTCGGCGCTGCATCAAGGGCTATCGCCTTGAACTCGATAGGTGCATCGCAAGCGTTACTCAACTGCGCCTCTGAGACCTGGCCGACCGTTAAGCCGGTCGCCGCCAAGACGTCCTGTGAGGTTTCAAAATCGGTACCGGGAATCCCCATCAAGTTGCAGAGCACCCGCAGCACTTTCCATGCAGGACGCGTTTCACCCAAAGGCTTCACGACGGCATGGAAACTCTGTGCAAGACCCGCTGCGTTGACGAACGTCCCTGACGTTTCGGTAAAGGGCGAGATGGGCAACAGAACATCCGCCACATCCAGGTTGGTCTTGAAGGCGTTCAATGACACGACCATGTCGGCCTGCTGCAACGCAGCCACTGCCGCCGCACCTGCTGCACTGTCAGCAGCAGGTTCACAGCCCAGCAACACAACCGCTTTACAGCTGCCCGACAACATTTGGGCCGCATTCTGCCCACCCGTTTGGGGTTGGGCTTTGACCAGCTGCGCACCCACGGTGTTGGCGGCTTCGGTGAGATAACCAACCTTACAACCGGTCTGCGAGGCAATCCAATTCGCCAAGGACAACAAAGCGGATGCATCCACATGGTGTGCGGCTGCATTGCCTAACAGTATCGCGGTATCAGTGCCAGCGCACAGATTCGTTGCGATCGCTTTTGCCGCAGCATCTGCGGTTCCGGTAACAGGCGCTTGCACGCCTTTTTCAGCGGCGACAGCAACCGCGACGTTGGCGAGCAATGCACCCCACTGATCGGCGCTAGCGTTCAGGAAATGACGCACGGGCAATGCCCAATCGTTACCACCGTGGAACTCGCGGTCGGAACCAATCACATCGACTTTCGCACCACGACGGGAGGCTTGACGAATACGTTGGGCGAATAAGGGATGGTCTTTACGCAAGCGGCTACCCACAACCAATGCGTGCTTGAGCGTACTCAAGGCGGCAATTGGCATACCCAAATAGCGCGCACCGGCGGATGCCGTGAAATCGGCATGACGCAGGCGGTGGTCGATGTTATCGCTGCCGAGACCACGCATGAGGGTCGCTGCTAAAGACAGTTCTTCAACGGTGCTGTGTGGACTGGCCAACAAGCCGAGGCTGTCTGCGCCGTGATTGGCCTTGATTTGCTTCAATCCGTTGGCCACGTACTCCAACGCGGTTGTCCAGTCGACGGTCAGCCACTGACCGTCTTGCTTGATCATGGGTGCCGTCAAGCGATCGTCGCTGTTCAGCGCTTCATAGGAGAAACGATCACGGTCAGCAATCCAACACTCGTTGACGGCCTCGTTTTCGAGGGGCACAACGCGCATCACGCGGTTGTTTTTAACTTGTACGATCAGGTTTGCACCGGTGCTGTCATGCGGGCTAACTGACTTACGACGTGACAACTCCCACGTGCGTGCGTTGTAGCGGAAGGGTTTGCTTGTCAGCGCACCAACCGGACAAATGTCAATCATGTTGCCAGACAGCTCTGAGTCAACGGTCTCACCCAAGAAGGTTTCGATCTCTGCGTGCTCGCCACGGTTGGACATACCCAACTCCATGTCGCCAGCGATTTCCTCGCCAAAGCGCACGCAACGGGTGCAGTGGATGCAACGGCTCATCTCCTCCATGGAGATCAGCGGTCCGACGTTTTTCTGAAAGACGACGCGCTTTTCTTCCTCGTAGTGCGAACTGCTGCCACCGTAGCCAACGGCCAGGTCTTGCAACTGGCACTCGCCACCCTGGTCACAGATCGGGCAATCCAGCGGGTGGTTAATGAGCAAAAACTCCATCACGGACTGTTGTGCCTTGATGGCTTTATCAGTCTTGGTGTGAACCACCATGCCTTGCGCTACGGGCGTGGCACACGCGGGCATCGCTTTGGGTGCCTTTTCAACGTCCACCAAGCACATACGGCAGTTGGCCGCGATCGAGAGTTTCTTGTGGTAGCAAAAATGAGGGATGTAGGTGCCGGCTTTTTCGGCGGCATGCATCACCATGCTCCCCTCGGGAACCTCAACCTTTTTGCCGTCTAATTCAATTTCAACCATGGGTTTGCCTGTTGTGTTCACTCGCCCGTACCAGGCATGCAAGCTTTGTGCTTGATGTGGTGTTCAAACTCGTGACGGAAATGTTTGATCATGGCGCGAACGGGCATTGCGGCCGCATCGCCGAGGGCACATATCGTGCGACCCTGAATGCCATCTGCAACGCGATTCAATTGCTCTAAATCGCTTTCGCGTCCTTGGCCGTTTTCAATGCGTTCCACCATGCGCCACAACCAGCCCGTACCCTCACGGCAGGGCGTGCATTGGCCGCAGCTCTCATGCATGTAAAAGTAAGACAGGCGCAACAGACTCTTCACCATGCAGCGCGTGTCATCCATGACGATGACCGCGCCAGAACCCAACATGGATCCTGCTTTAGCGATGGAGTCGTAGTCCATGTCGGTGGCCATCATGATGTCAGCAGGTAACACCGGCATCGATGACCCACCAGGAATGACGGCCTTCAATTGGCGACCAGGCCGCATACCGCCCGCTAACTCAAGGAGCTTGGCGAATGGTGTGCCCAATGGCACCTCATAGTTGCCGGGGCGTTGCACGTCACCACTGACTGAGAAAATCTTGGTGCCACCATTGTTCGGCTTGCCACAAGCCAAATACGCCTCACCGCCATTGCGAATAATCCACGGGACTGCCGCGAAAGTTTCGGTATTGTTAATGGTGGTCGGTTTACCGTAGAGGCCGTAACTGGCGGGGAACGGCGGCTTGAAGCGGGGTTGCCCTTTTTTGCCTTCAAGGGATTCGAGCAACGCGGTTTCTTCGCCGCAAATGTAAGCGCCAAAACCATGAAAGGCGTGCAGCTGGAAGCTGAAGCCCGACCCCATGATCTGGTCACCCAAGTAGCCTGCTGCACGCGCTTCATCAAGCGCAGCTTCGAATCGCTCGTAGGTGGCAAAGATTTCGCCGTGGATGTAGTTGTAACCGACCGTGATGCCCATGGCGTATGCCGCAATGGCCATCCCTTCGATCACGATGTGCGGGTTGTACTGCAGAATGTCGCGGTCTTTGCAGGTACCAGGCTCACCCTCGTCCGAGTTGCAGACCAAATACTTTTGGCCGGGGAACTGTCGGGGCATGAAGCTCCACTTCAGGCCAGACGGAAAACCCGCGCCGCCGCGACCACGCAAGGCTGAAGCCTTAACGGTTGCAATGACCTCATCTTGGGTCATGCCCGGGCCGCCGTCTTTGCCCAAAATCTTACGCAGCGCAGCGTAACCACCGCGTTGCTCGTAATCTTTCAAGCCCCAGTTGGCGCCAGTCAAATCGGCATAAATTTGGGGGTTGATGTGACGACCGTGAAAACAAGTCTCTTGCCCTGCGGCACGGAAACCGCTGAGGGTTTCAGAGAGATCCAATCCACCTAACAAACCGCTGTCAACGACCGCGTTCATGACTGTGCTCCTTTGCCCGCCACTTGGGCTGCTTTGGCTTTCTCGCGCAAGGCCTCGACCATTTGATCCAGACGCTC
>Ga0102831_1001259_pt1 | contig 10772 bp, 6 predicted proteins | sample ColrivemetaGS747_FD_84508 | JGI IMG/M metagenome (GOLD analysis project Ga0102831, IMG submission 84508) | Estuarine microbial communities from the Columbia River estuary - Freshwater metaG S.747 | ecosystem: Environmental > Aquatic > Marine > Intertidal zone > Estuary | place: USA: Columbia...
AGAATAGCAGCTAACTTCTTCTGTTCTTCTAGTGGAGGGAGGAGGATATTTAGATTCTTAAGATTTCCAGCGCTAAAACTAGCTTGGTTAACAGATTGATTAGAGATCTTGGTTACTTGACTCCTGAAGTAAAGAGAATTAAAATAGTATGAAATGAATAAAGGATCTATCAAGTCTTGATTAGGCCTTAGACATAACAAGTTCATTCCATGAATTAAATTCTTCGGTACGCCAACATACATTGCCGATTTACCGAGATGTTTAGGAGAATTTATGTGAGACATCAATATATCTCCTTTCTTCATTAGATACTGCTCATAAAGTCCCAAGTCTTGATTGGAAATATCAGCATACCCGAGTCTATCTGTATCAATAGTTTGATTCCAGATAGTTTCAATTCTTGTAATTGGTATCCCTACTTGACCATCCTTCTGTTTAATAGACTTGCCATTTCTGATAAAAATAAATATTTCCTTTAGTCGTTTTTCCAATATCATCCCAGCAGCTTTTTGAGTGTGTTTAGTGCTTCAGCCCTTTCATCATCTAGCAGTTGGATTTGGTCTATAAGGACATGAGGTGAATCATAAACAACCTCTTCGTAAGTGGTTTCCTTGTACCGGTTAATACTCAAGTCCCAATCATTGCCTTTAATCTCAGAGAATGGCACCAAGAAACTCTTGTCAGTGCGCGCACGGCTGGTTTCATCCGAAAGATTGCTCCAGCGGCTCAGAATATCTGGGATGTCATTAGCCTTGATCTCATTACGCTTGTCATCCAGACTGTAGCCATCTGCCTCCATGTCATAGAACCAGACATTGTCCGTGCCACCTGTTCCGGTCTTCGTAAAAAACAAAACAGCCGTACTGACTCCTGCATACGGCTTGAACACACCACTTGGCATACGAATAACTGCATCAAGCTTGTGGTTGCGGATGATCTCTTCCCTGATTTGCTTGTGAGCTTTTGATGACCCAAACAACACACCATCCGGAACAATTACCGCACACCTTCCACCAGGCTTGAGCATTCTGAGCATGAGCCCTAAGAAGAGCAGTTCTGACTTAGTACTTTTTACAGTCTGTAAAATTGACTTCTCTACGGCGTCGTGATCTAAGCTCCCCTTAAATGGTGGGTTAGCAAGAATCAAGGTGTACTTGTTGGTTAAATGTCCCGCACTCTCACTAAGCGCATCATTTTTTAGAAGGTTCGGGTTTTCTATGCCGTGGAGCTGTAGGTTCATTGCACCAATGCGTGCCATGGTTTCATCAAGCTCTACACCATGGAACATATCTGAGTTAAAATGGTCGCGGAATGCTTTATCATCAAACCACTCCTCATGATGCTCTCTGTAGTACTCCCCGGCAGCTACCAAGAAACCAGCTGAACCTGCTGAAGGATCACAAATCACCTCTTCTTTACCAGGAGCAGCCATTTCTACCATCATCTTGATAATATGTCTTGGAGTCCTGAACTGACCATTGGTACCTGCTGATGCAATTTTACCAAGCATGTACTCGTAGAGATCACCCTTAGTATCTCTGTCCTCCATGTTGATGCCATCAATCATTTGAACTACTTGGTCCAGAAGACGCGGAGTAGGTATCATGAAGATGGCTTTGGACATAAATTGTGCATAGACTCCCCCTACTTCACCAACCTGCTTCATGTGCTCAAAAACGCTTAAGCCATCAACCATAGGTGTTGTAAAATGAGCAAACATGGTTTCAGGGTCCATGTTTTTGAAGGACGACCATCTCAGTGCAGACTGCTCTGGCTTGAAGAGTTCTTTTGAAACGGGTTTGCCCGTTAGTGAAGCCTTTCGTTCTTCTCGAAACTGCAAGTCATCTAAACGCTTGATAAACAACAAATACGTGAACTGCTCAATAACTGACATCGGATTGGAAATGCCTCCCGTCCAAAATGCCTCCCAAACTCTATCTACTTGTGATTTTAATTCTCCGGTTATCATTTGCTGCTCTAATTGGCTGTTTTCTTAATCCCCGTGAATTTACTGCCCCTATGGCATATCAAAAGGCTAACTCGTCTTTCTCGTAGAGCAAATGACTAAATACTTGTGTAGCCATCACGGACACCGCTCCTAAAAGATTCATTTTAATCGGGTTACAAGCATGTGTACCCAAGAGAAATGTTCCTGAGATCTAAAGTTCTACTTGGAAGTCCACCGAGGGAAATACCAAGCTGAAAATCTTGGAATCATCCTTTAAATCGTAGCCTCTTATGAGAGTACTTAGCTCTTTAGATTCGCGCAGAGTGCAAACAAATAGGTGCTCTAATCCTACACGGAGATCCCAGATTTTTTCCTCTAACTCATCAGATAGTTCAATACCTCCTGCCTTTATTGAACCTGGATAAACTCTATCATTGGTCACCAATAGCATAGGTTCGTCGGTGAATGAACGAGAGAGTGTGGGTATAAATACGTCACTAGAAAAAAAACCAATCTTCCCTCTACTTCTATTGACCGAAATATCCAATGTTTGGAAAATCTCCTCAAAACTGAACTTTGGGTTTAATGCAAGAGTACAGTCTTTTTCAACCAACGGAGATCCGAATTCTAAAGTAAACTCATCAAAATGTCTTTCATTTTCCGGGTAGAAGGAAAATGTAGAGGTACCAATCGGGCTATATTGTTTCAGAATCTGTAGGCAAGCGTCTATCCTTTGATTCACAGGCGCATCTTCAAGCATGCTTAAAACTAACTAAAGATTCCTACTTTGTGCGCCATGAATCTCAGCCCATTCGTTACTGATGCTTTCAAAGAGCTAGACTGGTTAATTTCCCAAGATCCTAATCAGAAACTTGTCTACCATAGAGGAATCCCCATCCTGTACTTCGGTAACCTACAAGCATATGTTCACTCGTCATTTAAAGTAGTTACAGCGGCTTTAAACCCAGCAGATAGTGAGCTCAGACACGAAAGAATCTATGCTACTCGCCACCGTTTTCCTTCATACAATCCAATCTTAAGAGAAGAAACCTATTTAAAAGCTCTGGATTCATATTTTGAAGAGAACCCCTACGATTGGTTCAGCCTTGGATTTGAACCCGTATTAAATGGCTTAGGTTCAAGCTACTTCAGCAAGAAGGGCTTTGAGAATCGTGTTTTACATACTGATATTGGTTCTCCTGTCTGCACAAAAATTTTATGGTCGAACAAGGATTTTCCGAAGCAAACAAAAGAACGACTTGTGATCAATGGCAAGAAATTGTGGTTTGATCTTATGAAAGAGCTGAACCCAGACTTAATCCTAATTAGCATAAACGAAAAACTCATGGAGGATGTCTTTGGTTCTGCTTGGAAATCCAAAGCGGTCCAAGTTTGGAATTCCAAGGATGCAGCAAGAAAAAGAGGAACTCAAGATGTACTTGAAAGTGGAATACAGCGCCAAAACCCCTATGTAGCCTATTCCTTTACTCACCCGGACCTTCCAACTACTAAAATTGTATGGGGAAAAGCCAATGTTAAACCATTTGGGGATCTTGCCTTCAAGAAAGAACCAAAACCGCGTAATTGGCTGGGTGAAGACTTACAAGCAACCCTCTTATAGTTCTTTTGTCGTGTTGTCGTGTTGTCATTACTAAACGTCAAAGTGACAAGCCGACTTGGTGCTAATCATTCTGATTTTTACAAACTAATCGGAAGTAATGCAGGACAGTGTACTTTTCAATAACATATGGATGGTTCCGTTCGTATGCATTGCCATCAAATGCACCATTGAGAATAATAAGAATAGCCTCATTAAGATATTCTTCCACACGAGAAATAATATCGCGATTTGATATAATGGTCTGAGGAAAAATGAAATCATGTTTCTCATAAAACTCAAATGCATCAAAAACACAATAGTATAAGACCTCATGCTTGAGATCATATAATTCAACATTTGAAATCCAAACACCAAAACACTCTTTTGCTTCTTTAAACTTTCTGAGCTCCCTAAAAGCTGTACCTAATAAATAATTTGCTGTGTCATCTGTTGAGAGCTTCAAATATCGAACCGCCAACAATAAGTCTTTATTGATTCCATATCCCCCATGTAGGTAGCAATCACCTATTTCATGAGCGCCGAGAGCAGTGTTTCCAATAATTAGAGCCTCACTGTAGTATTTAATGGCCTTCTCATAGTTAGGAACTCCTTTACCAGGCGGGTTTTTAAACATAGACCCCAAAGAATAGTATGCATCTGCAACTTCTTTTTCTGCGTTCACAGAGTCATAATCAAGTGCCAGCTTGTAATAGTTTAAGGCAGATAATAGATTGTCCTCTGTCTGCTCTTTACAAAATTTAAATATGGCCCCCATGCTTTCGTAGCATGTTGCAGACATTTCTAGAGCTTGAACTTTCCCATTTCGAACAAAAGGAACTAATAACTCTGCAGCTTCAGTATATTTTTCTATGGCATGATCGTACTCCTCACCTTGGTATGAAAGCAGAGCAGAATGAAAAACTGTACTCGCCAGCATCCAATTTATCTCATCCTGCAATGCCTGAATTCCATCTTCATTGTTGGTAGCATTCTTATACATTGGCTTGTTGGCGAGTTCAACATAATCATCAATTAATTGTATCGCTTCCGAAGCTATTAATTTAAAAAACCGCTTTCCAGGAACTTTTTTATCTGTTCTTTCTAGATCTTCTTCTATCAGACGTACTGCAAGTTCATGATTTTCACAATCTTTAGTATAAATACAGTAGAATTCCCCATCACCATAATAACCCTCATTCAAAGTTTGAAGATGCGAGACCTCTTCAGAATTCAGACAGGATCCAATCCTGTATATCCCAGGTAAGGACTGGTTGTGAAATAAATAAACAATCCCTGGCAAGGTGTCTTTTATTAGTTGAATGGAAATGTAGCTAATATCAAAATACCTTAATCACTTGATCTGAAATATGATGAATTCAGACTGAAATCCTCTATTCCTCTAGAAGTTCGGCAATTTTGTATTGGTAAGAATTGAAATCAACAATATCACCAATGGACTTACCTAACAAGGCTTGCGGTAGCCTATCTGTATGGGGAAGGCATGTAATCCCCTCCTTGACTTTACCTTGATTTGAAACGATCCAAAAAACTACAGGATCCATTGTTCTATTAAGCACCTCAAGCTTTACAAAACAATCCGTCGAAACCACTGGTGCTAATGATTCATATGCTGTGGGTTCTTCTAGAACGAGGAAATCTTGTCTGCTATTAACTAATGAGGGCCGTTCGTCTTCCCAATCCAATTTCAGCCAAGAAGACTCAGAAACTACTTGTGCCGAGTGACTATTAACGATTTTCTGAATTTGATCCAAAATCATCTTTTCGGACACCTTCTGACTTCTCCACCAATCAGTTGACCAAATGCGCACAAAATGATAACCGGCATTTTCTAACAACCTTTGTCTGTGGATGTCTAAAGTTTGGTTTTTCCATCCTGAATGAAATGATGCTCCGTCACATTCTATAGCTATTCTGAGGCCTGGTTTTTTCTTTGGACGAAGAACCATGTCTATTCTGAAACCACTGCTATGAGCCTCTTGCAAGACTATTTCATCTTGATTAAAGTGGTTAGATAAGAATGTGTAAACCTCTTCTTCAAATGGAGACTCAAGGACTCCTGTGCCATTTCCCGAATCTTGAGCAACAGTCTGAATTCCATGTTCACGTAATAGATGTCGGATATTCTTAATGGATTGCGAATCACCTTCTGTAAATGCCTCCACAAATGAAATGTATGCGTAGAGTAACCCTCTACCGAACTTCCCTGCTTTTAAGATATCAACGTATTCTTTATAAGCCTGCTTTGGTATGGAGGTTACCAGAATGACTTTGAATTTTGCCCTTGTTATTAAAACATTTAACAACCTGTAACCTTTCTCTTGATTTAATACGCCCAGGTTCTGCCTGAATTTATTATCCAATCCAGGGCCATACCCAGTAGAAATGATCAAAAGATCACATTCATCCCCTTGCAGGTTTTCTAAATTCTTAACACCGAAACCATATCTGTACAAGAGGCTCATTTTTGATTCAAAGCCGGCGTCTTCAGAAGAAGCTTGTACTATATGATCTTGCACCTCTTTCCTGTGCACAGCATTCAGGGTTGCAACTAAAATTCTAGGAACATCACTCTTCCCAATTTCAAGTTCCTTCAAATGGTTTACTACCCGTTCGGCCTCCTGTTTATTCTTATTATTTAACCAAAGGCCGTTATAAACGCGTGAGAAATAATATGGAGAATAGGACCATTCATTTGTTGGCTTTACAACTAGCCTCTTGTAGATAGCATCATTGGAGAAGCTAATCAATGCCTCGTGATTACTTCGGTAATGAAAATCCAAGTATCTGGATTTAAACTTTTTGTGAGTTTGACAGAATTCAAGTAAGGATTCTACTTCAATGAGTTCCTCCATATCGTCTTCCTCCTCTTCTTGTTCTACATCAAGCTGCGAACTAAAGAAATTTGATGGAGGCATCTGATGCTGGTCACCCGCAACAACGATTGTCTTTCCCTTGAAAAGAACAGGTAAGATATCATGTAACTCCACCTGTGAAGCTTCATCAACTATTACAATATCAAAGAGCCCTCTGTTTCCCTCAAAAAGATTGCAAGCCACCTCTGGAGTCATCATGAATACCGGAAATAATTCGGTCAACTCATTTGGATATTGCTGAGCAATTTGCCGCAAAGACTTCTTTGTCTTACCTCTCAAAGCAAAAACCTTTGCTATAGAAGATGCCTTGGATTTGATAAGATCTAACGCCTCTACCCGTCTAACACTGCTTTGATACTTCGCAACTTTTCTTGATTCCGCAGTAATTGTTTCTACAAGCTCCTTCTGTTTGTCAAACTTTGCGGAGAATCTCGTCCGAGGCAAAGAAGTTTCATGTTGTTTATAATATTTCTTTGTTGCAGCCTGGAGTATTCCAAATTCCAGCTCAAGTAAGAAAGGACAACTTCTAGAATGTAATGGAAGCATACCATTAAACTTTTTATTAGTTCTAAAAAGTTCAAAAGCACCATCCAAATGCAAACCTTTAAGCTCAATGGCTTCAGCGATCTTTAAAGCGTCATTTGGCTTTTCTATAGCCTTACTTGCAAAACCAGAATTGGTGATCCTATTGGAAGAGGATAAAAAGTCTAGTGAAGACTGACGCTTATCAAATAATGATTGGTACTCATTAACTTGAGTTGTAAAGTCATCCAATACGTACGAAAAACTGGAATCTAAAGAGATGTCTGATTCAATAGTTGCAATTAATCCCTTGATTTCTTGAAGCTTAATCCCGGCTCCATCCGGGTATTTTTCAGCAATAGTAAGCGCCTCTGAAAAGAGTTGCTTTGCCCCACCTAAATTTTTATAGCAATCTTTTAAGGCTGGAATATCAAGAGAAATTCCAAATGCTCGAGCACGATTGTTAAATGCTTCACGTTCGGAATTAAATTCTTTAAATCTTGAAGAAAACGAGTAAATAAAGGACATTACGCCATTGACTTGAGCGTATTTTTTGTATAAATCAGATTGCTCAAATGTTATGAACTCTTCAGTTAGAGCTTTAACTGTATTTTGTAGTTCGGAGATTTGATTAATTTTATCCGTAAGGTCGGCATATCTGTAAGGAATTTGCACGGCAAATTCCAGGTACTTACTTCCAAGTAGAATTACATCATAGGCAGCTTGAAGTCTGGCAAATTCATCCAAAGACTGAATCACTTCAGACCTTTGAGAAATTAAAGATGAATGCTCTTTGGTTTGTGCCAGACGAATCTCTTCCAAGAGCTTTTTAAGCTTTGCCTCTGGTATTTCATTTAGGACGTCAAGGGCTAGCTTAAGTTGATTTATCTCATCGAATACATCTTCTATCTCTGCATCTTGATTTAAATGTTCGAGAACGTCTTGGACCTGGTCCAGCTCTGTGTATAACTCGTCCAGCTTAACTGCTACATTTCTGTATTCGTTTGTGTTACTCAACCAACGTGCTCCTGATACATCATAATCAAACTGGTCCAATTCAGGAAACTGTCTTTTAAATTTTGAAATTTTACCAACAGATTGATTCCAAGTATGTCCTTCCCATAGGACCTTCTCTTGAGCCGCCAGATAGCCATTAACTACCTCAGACCCCACTTTTTCAAAATCGGCTAAAGTTTGCCTCTTGTGGGCGCCCAAACCTGATATCCCTCTGTGCTCATCAAGTCCCCTAGCCTTCTCCACAACGGCTTTCCTATCTGCACTAACATTGGTTATGCGTATGGTTTCTTTCTGTAAGCCCAGTTCCGCCAAGTTTTCAATTAGAACGTCAATAGCAGCTGCCTTCTGACATACAACAGCTATTTTCAATCTATTAGCTAGCCCTGCTGTAATTACTCCTGTTATAGTTTGTGATTTACCCGTACCGGGAGGACCATGCAACACAACATGGTTTAGTGCATTAATGTCCTCCAGAACACCAAACTGACTTGGATCCAGCGAATTTGCAGGAATCTCCGACACTTTAGCTTTTGCTTTGCCAATGTCTGGAATGCTATCCCCTAAATGCTCAAAATCCTTTATAATGGAAAATTTTGATTCCCTATAGGTTGTTAAAAGTGCAGCGTTGTACAACTCGAATGCAATGCCAGGATCAGAAGCAACCCGCATTTCAGTCTTTGATTCAAATGGTATGAACTCAAGCTCCTCAACATCCTGAATAATTCTTTTAAGGGTTCCAGAATTCACCGTCTGAAATGCCTGTATGAGTTTTGAATAGTCATTAAAACCGAACTCATCAAACTCTTCTGCCTCAATTTGTTGGTATAATGGACGCAAGTCCAGAGGAATCTTCTCAGAGTCAATAAAACCCTTTAATGATGGATTCACTCGGGGTACATCAGCATTAAAATTGAATTTCCATCTCGTAGAAATCTTCTCTTGAGTCAATTCCAATGACCATATAAACAATGGAATGACTTTGCAATCAGTGGTGGAACCAGCCGAACGTTCTATGAGCATTGGAAAGCCCACTGCCAGACTTTCTGAGCCTGTTTCTTGCCGGATAACCTTTGATCTATCAAGTATGGTTGCCAGACCTTTTTGCAAGTAAAGATCTTCTCCTAACGATTTGTCAGCCTCTCGTTGATTATGGTAGTAAGTAAATGAAGATGCATTCGTGATAGCTGGTACAATCTTCTTTTTAATGCTTGGATTAAATGAAATTAAATACCCCAAATCAACCTTTGAGAATGACTTGAATTTACCAGGCAAGCTATTCATATATGGAGATCTTGCGTTCTCCTGCTTTAATCGTTTTAGGATTTTATCCTTACTTGATTTACTGATCATAGCGGTATTAAAGAGTCACAATGTCGGCATGTCGTCAACCGAGAGTTGTTGTACCTCTAGACCTCTAAGATAAGTTAGCGTTACTTGCAAATTTGAATGTCCCATAACCTGTTGCAACGTCTGTAACGAACCCGTTTGCTCATAAACCCTGATAGCACCTGTATGCCTGAAAGAGTAAAGAGTCTGATGAGATTGCAATAGGACTGATTTTGCCCTGTATTTGCGCCATAGTAGTTTGAAAAAATCCGGATTGTACGGGAATGCTGTCCCAGTAAATATGTTTATCCTGGGATCCGAAGTAGCTTTAAACCTCAAAATATACTCTTTGAGATATGGGGGTACCGGAACTACCCTATTCCTCTTGCCTTTATTCATATCTCCTGAAAGACTTATACGCGTCAAGTCTTCATTAAAATCCCCCCACCTTAAGCAACGTATTTCCCTATGAGGACGGAGCAGGCATCCAAAAGCCAGCATGCAGCACAGGTGCAATCTTGGATCCGATAGATATATTTCGTCCAATACTGCTTTAACGTCCTTAAAAGGTTTGTGCATTACTTCTGCTGTTCTGCCAAACTTTAATCGGCTAAAGGGACTAGGAAGCATCTGCTCCTCAAAAGCGTCACGCAACAAAGCTGACATCATGACTTTAATGTTCTTCTTTGTCTTGGCAGTATTAAAAGAGTCATCCAAGAATTTCTTGACAATGAACTTGTCCATTTCCCTTAGCTCAAGGTTTAACAGCTTATTCTGTTTTGCATAGGACACCCACCATTTGACCACATACTTTAGATCTCTCTTGTAATGCAGTGAATAATCTGCATTTAGCTTTTCTTGAAGCCTAGCTTCCATGGTTGCTATTACTCCTTGCGCTCCAGGTGTATTGTGATATTCTACAATCTTCTTAGGCCTCCAGCCTTTATCTATTGCTTTTCCAAATGCTGTTTTCAGTTTCCTATAAGCTACCATCTGCTCAGACTCCTTGTAATCATTGAGCCTAATGGGAACACCGATTACCTCCCCTGTAGAATACCTGAACCTCTGCCCTTCAATGAATAAGTTCAGATAAATTTGATTGTTTCTTCTTTTCCCATGTGTGATTCTAAATGTGCATTTTGCCATTGGTGTCAGACGTTTTGCACACATCCTTTAAAAGAGAATGCCTTATAACTAACTGTTTATCAGATGGTTAGAGCAGAGATTCATAACCCTGAGGTCGGGGGTTCGATTCCCCCCTTCGCTACTCGAGCATCAACCCAGGCACCACGCCTGGGTTTTTTCATTTTGGCCGAGCCAAGCTCATTTGGTTGTGTAGGGGGAATGAAAATGCTTCAAGGGCGTCCCTTCATTTCTCCCTTCTTCGTTAGTTAAAACTCCTCACTGAATGTATCATCCCACTTAAACGAGTTAACAATCCAGCCATCTTTGTTCTGATAGTAGA
>Ga0102831_1001263_pt1 | contig 10770 bp, 4 predicted proteins | sample ColrivemetaGS747_FD_84508 | JGI IMG/M metagenome (GOLD analysis project Ga0102831, IMG submission 84508) | Estuarine microbial communities from the Columbia River estuary - Freshwater metaG S.747 | ecosystem: Environmental > Aquatic > Marine > Intertidal zone > Estuary | place: USA: Columbia...
GTTGAGCGTGCACCGCTTTTGGTTTTAAATGCATCAGCGGGAAGTGGAAAGACTTATCGCTTAGTGTATGAGTATCTGCTTTTGATTTTACATCCTTCTTCAGGACCAGGAAAATACAAACAAATCATGGCTATGACCTTTACCAACAAGGCTGCTATGGAAATGAAGGAACGAATTATTGAAGCATTAAAGCAATTATCCCAATCGCGCGCGGATGAAAAAAGCGATTCCCTTTTAATGCAACTGAGCGCAGCCTTCAAAGACAACCCCATTCATGTTTCAGCAAGGGCAAAACACGCATTAACGGAAATCTTGCATGGCTATGAGGAATTCAATGTTTCCACGATTGATAAATTCAACTTACGCATCATCCGATCGTTCAGTAGGGACTTGAATTTACCTCAAGATTTTGAAATCATCATGGATGAAAAAGAACTCTTGGATACCGTTATTGACATTGTCCTATCCAACGTTGGTGATCCCAATAACCAAGAATTGACGCATTTGGTAGAAAAATACGCAGAGAATAATTTAGAAGAGGGTATTTCTTGGAATTTTAAACGGGCATTACTGGAGTTTTGTACCATCCTTTCCAAAGAAAGGTACCGGGATACGGTAGCACAATTGATCCAACGTGAATTCAAAGAGTCGGAATACCGAGAAGCAAAATCGAAGCAAAAAAAACTACTGGAAACCCTAAAAATACTAGGAAAGGATTTTTTCAAGGCATTTGATGCCCTAAACGTAAATCCGGAATCGCTTCCGCAAAAAAATACAGCGTATAAGTCTTTTTTATCGTTAAACGAGATTGAAAATTGGCCTATAAAAAACCTATTGCATGGCAACGTCATGAAAATTATCGACCATGGATATGAACCATTTTTGACACCGGAAGTTCATGAAAAACTACAAAAAGTAGTGTCCTTTTATTTGGCACATGACGAGGAATATTATCAACTGAAAAATTTCCGGGCTTCCTTTTTCAATACCGCATTGTTACGCCACATCGCCATTGCTTTGGAAAACGCAAGAAGCACGTTGCAGTTCATTCGTATTTCAGAGTTCAACACCATGATTAGTCAGTTGATCAGAGAACAACAGGTACCCTATGTCTATGAAAAACTAGGAAATCGATTGCATCATTTTCTTCTCGATGAATTTCAAGATACCTCTCGTATGCAATGGCTGAATCTAGTCCCTTTAATCGAAGAATCGCTATCTAAACAGAAGCAAAACCTCATCGTAGGTGACCCAAAGCAATCCATTTACCGATTTAACAATGGCGTTGCAGAACAATTTGTTGCCCTACCTGGCATATACAATCCAGAACAAAATCCTGAGATGGAGCGTAAATCCCTTTTTTTTAAAGAACAAGGGGAGTTACAAGAATTGGTAAACAACTATCGGTCGGGATTCGAAATCGTTGGTTTTAATAACCGCTTTTTTCAGGACTTAAAAACAAAAATACCAGAACGCGGTGTTGCGTTTTATAAATCGACCGACCAAGTAGCTCAATGCGATTTCCCCGGATACGTTTCCATAAAAAGCTATCCTGAAGACGATTCAGGCATTGACCTTTCAGAAATCAAAGCGGCTGTGAAGGAATGCCTTGAGGATGGGTACCTTCCATCTGATATTTGTATTCTAACAGAAAAGCGAGCAGAAGGCAATTCGATTGCTCGCTATTTGCTCGAAGAAGGATATAAAGTTGTTTCGGCAGATTCTTTACTTATCCATACCGACAACAGAATTAGGCTTTGTATTTCCTATTTTAAGTTAAGAAACCAACCGGGTAACCGGGTTGAACTTAAGCGCTTCGCAGAGCTCTATCTACGGCTGCATTTTGATGATGCCTACCAGCGTTATTTCGCATTATTTGAAGAAAACAGCAAAGGGTATCGCCATTTTAAGGAGAATACCTTCTTCGATGCGTATTTTTCGAGCAAGAAAGCCTTCTTTTTCACCTATGAGAATTTCTTTGATTTAATCCAACAATTTTATGCGCTCATGGATTGGAATGAAATTGAAGACAGCTATCTGCATTGTTTTGCAGATTTGTGTTACACTTTTCAAATGGGTCGAAGCCAAGATATCACCGACTTTTTAAGTTATTATGACCGCAATAAGGAGAAATTAGCCATACAATTCCCCGAGACTAAAGATGCCATCCAAATTATGACCATTCACAAATCCAAAGGGCTACAATTTCCCATCGTGTTGCTACCCAACGCCAACTTCAACACCACCAGGTCCGTCGGTGACTTTTTAATTCCAGACGGCGACTACGTTTATTACAACAAGCTTTCATCGTCCTCAAAAGTTACCGGTATTCAAGCCTTTTCAAACCAAGAAAAGGAGCTTATGCTGATCGATAAAAAAAACCTACTCTACGTGGCCTTAACAAGTCCGATAAACCGTTTATACGTCTGGAATCCATAGAAAAAAGGGGATTTTGGTGCGACAAATCACCTCTTGTTGGCGAAGCAACTTGGAGAATCCTCAATCGAAGAAGCCTCGCTTGAGGTGTGCCTTGGAAATAAAGAAAAGAACAACGTGGAGGGGACTCCTCTACCGCATTATTATTACGCCACCGATGTAAGTGATCGCTTGTGGTACCCTGATTTGGTGATTAAAGACCATGACCAAAGCTCCAAAACAGAGGTTGGAAAAAAAATACACGCTTTATTAGCAGAGTGTGATGATGCCTCCGCTTTGAAAGAAAGACTCATGCAATTAAAGGAAAGTGGATTATTTGATCAGGAGACCTTACACCTGATGGAAGAAACAGTTTTGGGAGTTTTCAATCATCCTACATACCGAGGGTGGATAGAAAAAGCGAAAAACATCAAAAATGAAGCCTCTATTTTATGCCCTGATGGTGAAATTTATCGCCCTGATAAAATAATTGAATTAGAGGGATCAACCCTGCTTATTGATTTTAAAACAGGCACTCAAGACAAAAGCCATATAACCCAGCTTAGAAATTATCAGAAAATTCTATTGGCTATGGGATACGAACAGGTATCTGCCTATTTGTATTATACTCAAACCCGCACCTGGTCAGAATTGGAATAGTGCTGAATAGACTTTAGAAATGTGTAGATTATGGGATGCGGCAAATCTCTTGTCGAGGTCACTTGTGGATAATAAGACGTCACCAAAAAGAAATCATGGGACTTCAAACTAAAGGCTTCCAAGTCTTCATGGGAATTGATGGCTTCCACATCGATGTGCTGTTGCATTAAGTCCAAAAGTAAATTGGGATATAGGCTATACCTAAAAGCTGTGAGTTCTTGGGTTGAAAAATGGCTGTACAATTTTTTGAAGGATGGGCTTTGAGGAACAATGTGTATATTCTCAAAGTAGCGACCTGAAACCAAATTATCAGAAATTAGCTTTTCTCCACCCGGATTAAAATCATGTTTCAGAACTAAAAACTCTAAAAAGGACTTGAACCCTTCTCCAGTGATTAAAACCGGTTTTTTAATCGCAGTAAGTCGCGAGAAAATTCCATTCAAAAAAAATGGATTCAAATAAGGACCCGGGGCAACCCAAAAAGCATCGTACCGATCAAAATATCCGACTTTACTCTGTGCAATTTCATGCACACGTATCCAGTAATAATTAATCTCTATCTCCAAGAAGGAGGCGGAGTGCTCTAAGGATAAATTGGTAGCATGATGCGCGTTGAAGGAAAAATTATAATCCCCTATAATTCCTATTTTCAGGCGTTGCATCGAATCAACACACTATAAAATCGATGAAAGCTTATCGCTTAAACCAACCGTGGTATTTTCCGTTCTGAATGTACAAAGAATCCAGGTTGTTGGTTTGTGGGTCGATTCGGTATACGTAGCAAGAAAAGTTGCAATCGTAAAAGGAATAATCACCGCTTCCATCGGATTGTTGTTTCACGTTAGAAAAGGTTACCGTTTGAGGCATTGGGTTGTTTTCCTTCGATAACCATACTGCTGAATTAGCGTCCGTGTAGGTAACCTCAAAACCTGTGATTGCCCCATTTGAGTAGGATGGTGGAGTAGTGGCGGCATTGATATTAAAATCATTGAACATGGTTAGGCTAGGTTCAGAATTTGCAGCTAAATCCCAGTTCAATGCACCCAATTTGAGCCTTAAACTTACTGGAGTAGAAGGCGAAATCATTTCAAACATGAAAACGCGACGGGAGGGTAAAGGCGACGGTTGAACAAACGTTTCTTGACCCGTATTTCCTAAATAATTGTTTACGTTTTGGGTAAATTCTACTTGGGTTCCATTGATGTACCCTGTAAAATTGCAATCGAGGTTTACCGTATTGTTTGGAGGAGGAATTACCTCGTGTTTGATACAGGACTGTAATCCCAACAGGGAAACCACGAAAGCAAAGGATAAAACGAAAAATCTCATAACGAAAAAATTTAATCAAATGTAGCGCATAAACGATTAAAAAACAAATTGGATGCTTTCCCAATAAAAAAAGTAGCTCCGACGGGAATCGAACCCATATCTAGCGTTTAGGAAACGCTCGTTCTATCCATTGAACTACGGAGCCAATAAATCAATTCTCCATTGAATGCTGACGATCGATGTCAGCTGGAGTAAAACCTAATTAAAACAAAACCTTTATTCTTTAACCATCAAATTCACCCTTCTCGTTTTCTCGTTTTGAATTTCCACAAGGTAGGCTCCTTTAGACCAATTTTCCGTTCGGATCAGTAATTGAGGGTCGCTGGCAATGAGGGTAGTAATTAAGGTTCCATCCAATTGATAGATACGAATTACATTACCCTTCTCCAAACCGCTCAAGGTAACCGATAGAGAAAATGGATTAGGCATAATGGTTCCCTGAAACCCGTCCAGAACCTCAATGCCCGCGCAACTTAAAACCGTAACAGAATCCGTAAATACACCTGATCCATTTCCATTGGAAGCCGTCAAGGTTACCGCATAGCTACCTGTTTGACTAAAAGTATGGGAGGGGTTTTGAATGGAGGAAGAGGTTCCATCGCCGAAGTCCCACGACCAAGAAGTCGGGTTGTTGGTGGATTGGTCGTTGAATACCAGATTTACGCCCAAACAAACGGTATCTGCGGATGGTGAAAAGGAAGCCACCGGCGGATTTGGAAGGGTATCGATGTTGTAGAGCACCTCAAAATCGTCGAAATAAAAACCATCCCCTACGGTTCCCCCATCCGAACCTAATCTGAAACGGAACCTAACGATTTGACCTAAATAATCGCTTAGGTTTATTTCTTCCATTACCCAATTCATTTGTGAACCTTCATAGACCGGTTGGTTGTTGGGTTGAACGCTACCGTTTGCATTGGTTCCACTTACGGTATAATTTCCACATTGAGGAATCCAAGTAGCTCCATTATCCGTCGAAACCGAAAATTGAACATAATCATAATCGGTTTCTAAGTCCCATTTTGCATAAAACCGCACCATTGCACTCGTAGCGCTGGTTAAATCCATGCTTGGAACAAGGGTGTAGGTTTTGGTCGTATTATTTGCATAATTACCCGCCGGAGAATCCGTAAAAGACTTCGTTGCGGATACATAGGTAGCCGTTGTAGTTGACCAATTCACTGTCCAATTAGCGGCATTAGTCGCATTATCAATAAATTGAGAATTCAAGGCTCCAAAGGTTTTGTAAATGGTGTCTTTACGCGTCCATAAACCATTGTTCGTTTCCAACACATAACTAATTGGATCGCCGAATTGAATGGATGGATTTAATACGTAAGATATCATTCCCGTCATGCTTTGTTGTTGTGCAAGGTTATATGATACTGCCGAACCAACACTCACAATGTTCTGAAGGGGGGTAATGGATACGGTTACAGAGCCCGGCTCACGTCCAAGCCGCTTAATGTTGTGGGTAAAGTTTCCAGAAAGTGAAGGCACCATATTGGGATCGGCATCGGAAGTTACGGCGTAAACGCGGGCTAGATGGGCTAAAACTAGGTTTGGAAAAAGCATTCCGCCACAGGTGGAAACGATTTGATTGGATGGTTGCCAAAAGGCTGTACCTACTTCAGGTGTATGAACAAACATGGTGTCTTTTTGATTAACACCAATGTCTGACTTATACATATAATCGTCCGAATCACCGGAGGCAGGATAAAGAGAACTGCTTTTCATAGCGGTATATCCATTGTATTGGACTTGATGGTTACTTTCTTCTTGAAACCAATTGTGATGGTCGGCAAATTCATTGGTCGTTGTACCTATGGGAAACAAAATATCAGAACCATAGGTATGCGCATTAAAAGCCGTAATAAAGTTATTGTTCTGAACCAACCAGCGCATGGCTTGGGTTTCAGGCTCGGAAAAAGCGGAAGGCCCACAATAGGTTTCGTTGTTCGTATTGGTACTCGTACCCGTAGTACCCCACCCATAGGAATAATTTCTATTTAAATCTACGCCATATACTCCACCCCCATTATTTCTTCTGTTTTTTCGCCACATACCTCCTCCATTTGGATTGGTCGTTTGATTGTATACATACCCATCGGGATTGATGCAGGGAACGAAATACAGCTGCATGTGATTGACAATGTAAGTTACCTCATCATTGCTGCCATAGTTTTCCAAAAGATACCACATAAAAAATACGGTTTCCATCAGACTCATGGGTTCCCTTGCATGATGGATGGCTGTGTAGAGGACTTTGGGTTCACCCTCGTCTACGGTTGGGTTGTCGGATAACCGAACATAATAAATCGGACGGTTTTCATGGGTTAAAAACGTGGAAATTGGGGCCTTGGTAGTGATTAAGTTTGGATAGGTTGCTGCCATTTCATCCAATTCAGACAATAGCTCGTTGTAGGTTAGATACCCTCCCATACTTCCTAGGTTAAAATGGGAAGGGGTGCTTGGGTTGAGGTACGGATTCGTTCCGTTTCCTGAATTACCAGCACAAGTCGGATTGTGGGTGCTTGATGGGGATGAAGGCTGTGAGAGCAATTGCTCATAATACGCCACTACATCGGGGATTAAAACATCAAACGAAAATCCCAACGATTCAATTTGAGCCATCTCAGCCGAAGAAAAATCTGAAATAAAATACTGACCCTCTTTTCTCAATCCATGATCCACAGCAATGCCTTGTTGTGATAAAAAATGTAAGCCCTGGTCATCGGCATTAATTTTCAAACGGACATATCCAGGGGTGTTTTGTGCGCTAAAACTTGCTGTATAAAGCAAAAAAAGGCAAGAGAGAAGTCGTTTTGTCATGGCTAAAAATGAGAGGTAAAGATACAATTATTAGAAATTCAATTTTATTGATTGAACAAAAAGCAACCAAAGTTAAGCGGTTTAGTATGTATAATTTGATTCAGCTTGCGTAATTTAGCTTTGTATGAGACTTTTTTGGGTGTTGGTTTTTTGTTTTCAATGGCTGTTGCTTCAAGCGCAGGCGATTTGGATGACACCAAATCAAGGCCAATGGGGAGATACCATCGCCTTTCTTGTTCCCGTCAATGAAGGAAAAGTTTATGTTGGGAATAAAGGGCTTAATTATTTTATGTACAATCTTCCTGATCACGAGGAGAAAACGGATTCTAACCAGTCCAAAATTAAAATTCACTCTATTTTTCAGCGCTTTTTAAACAACGAGAACGTGCCTGCAGAATTTTATGGAACCCCCTCTAGCCATTACAGTAGCTTTTTTGTTGGAAAGGATACGAGCCATTGGCGATCGAAAATTCATGATTTTCAAAAGGTCCGATTTAATGGATATTATCCTAATATTGATCTGTATTATACCACTGAAGGAGAACAATTGAGTTACGGATTTAAAATTTTTCCAGGTGGAAGCCCAGGGCTCATTGGTTTTACTTTTGAAGGGTGTGATGAGGTTAAACTTCAATCCTCCGGTGATTTACTTCTAACCCATCGCTTTGGTACTATTAGCCAATCCAGACCGAAAGCATGGTATTTTAAAGAGGGGCAAAAAAAAGAAATAGCCGTTTCATTTCGTAGAAAAGATTCCCATTGGGGATTTGCGTTTGAGGATCTCCCCTCCGTTTTTGATTCTTTGGTTATAGACCCTAGCCTAACCTTTTCTTCCTTTAGTGGATCAACCGCAGACAATTGGGGATTTACCGCGACGCCAGACCTTGCTGGAAATGTGTTCGGTGCAGGAATCGTTTTCGGTTCTGGGTATCCCACAACCCCAGGTTCGTACGATATTTCCTTCAATAACGGTGTGGGCGCCCTACCCTTTGATGTTGGTGTCAGTAAGTTTAATCCCGGTGGAAGCAATTTACTGTATTCCCTTTATTTTGGTGGTTCTGGGAATGAAACACCACACAGTATTGTTACGAGCAGCAACGGAGAGCTATACGTATACGGCGTAACGTGTTCCCCTAACTTTCCCACAACCACGGGAGCCTTTGACGCTACCTTCAACGGAGGCCCTTCAGAAATCGAGAACTCATTAACCTTCAATGGAAGCGACGTATTCATCGCTCGGTTTAATTCAACCGGAACCAGTTTGTTGGCATCAACCTATGTTGGTGGTACGGGTACCGATGGATTAAACGTAAATACCTTACATTACAATTATGGCGATCAATTTAGAGGGGAAATTATCTTAGATGCCAATGGTAATATTTACATTTCTAGTACTACCTCCTCCATGAATTTTCCAATAACAGCAGGCGTTTATTCTACCGTATTAAACGGTCTTCAAGATGCTGTGGTTTGTAAGTTTAACAACACCTTAACCACCATGTTATGGGGGTCCTTTTTTGGTGGAATTGGGGAAGAATCAGGCAATTCCATAGAGATAAGCCCAAATGGAAGCGTGTACTTGAGCGGCGGAAGCACTTCACCCTCCTTTCCCTCGGTAACCAGCGGGAACGATCTTAGCAACAACGGCGGCCTGAGCGATGGGTATATTGCTCGATTTAATCCGAACAACGGAACGATAGTATCTGCCACGTTTATGGGAGCCAATGAATACGATCAAGCGTATTTCGTCCGGTGTGATCCTGGAAACAACGTTTATGTTTATGGCCAAACGGAATCCAATTGGGCCATTTCCCCGGGGTGTATTGGAACGCCTAATTCTGGTCAGTACATTAGAAAATACGATGGTGGTCTACAAAACATACAATGGAGTACTGTTTTCGGTGCAGGATCTGGGCATGTGGAAATTTCTCCTACCGCTTTTTTGGTTTCCGATTGCAACGAAATCTATGTTTCTGGCTGGGGAGGACAACTCAATGCAAACAGTGGGGTTTCACAGGCCTTGTTTTCCACAACAAATGGGTTTCCCATCACGCCAAACGCCTACCAAAGCAATACCAATGGTTCAAATTTCTATTTAGCCGTTTTTTCTGCTGATGCACAAGCCTTGAATTACGGAACCTATATGGGGGGGGTAGCCAGTAGCTCAAATCACGTAGATGGCGGAACCAGTCGATTCGACAAAAAAGGACGAATTTACCATGCGGTTTGTGGTGCCTGTGGAGGAAATAATTTTGGTTTCACCTCAACTCCGGGAAGTTGGTCACCCCAAAACCAAAGTTCCAACTGTAACATGGCCGTATTTAAATTCGATTTAAGTTTATTGGATGCCGTATTGGCCGTTCCTTCCCCTCTAATTTGCTTGCCCCAACCTGTATTGTTTAATAACAACAGCATTAATGGAAATACCTATGAATGGGATTTTGGGGATGGAACCCAATCCAACCAGTTTGAACCAAGCCACGTTTATCCGGGGGCAGGAAATTATACGGTAACACTTATTGTTTCGGATTCGAACAATTGCTATTCCCCGGACACCGCATCAATTTTAGTCTCCATTGGTGATTTTCAAGGAGGTGCCACCATCCCATCCTTGCCCATTTGTCCCGGAAGCTCTTACCAACTCAATGCCTTTGGCGGAAGTACCTATTCATGGTCTCCCGCAAATGTATTAGACGATGCAACCCTATCGAATCCAACGGCAACGGTTTTCACGAATACCATTTTTACCGTAATTATAAGCGATAGTTGTGGGTCCGATACGATACAAGTCCCGTTAAATGTAGTACCCACAAGCGTTACCGCCTCTAATGACACCTCCATCTGCATAGGTAACTCCGTGAATTTGAATGCACAAGGAAATGGAACCGTAACGTGGTCACCGAGCACCTATTTAAATACAACGCAAGGAAATGTGGTCACTGCAACTCCTGATACTACAACGATGTATATTGCGACCCTAACGACTGCAGAGGGATGTATTTCCACGGACACGGTTTGGGTCTATGTATACTTTACCCCACCTAGTTCGAATCTACCTGACACCGTAATCCTTTGTGAGGGAACCAGTACCACGCTTACGGCTGCCGGGGCAAATTCATACCTTTGGTCACCCAACGTATACATTTCTACGACCGTCGGGCCAACGGTTACGGTAAATCCACCTCAAAGCCTTTATTATTATTGTGCCTTTACCAATGCATGCGGGACACTCATCGATAGCGTTTTTATCAATGTGCTGACAGCAAACGTTACGGCCCAAGGAGATACCATTATATGCCCTGGGGGAGAAGCGTTCCTATCCGCCTACGGAGGAATCACCTATCAATGGACGCCAAATGCTTCGGTTGTCAATCAAACCGCAAACTTCGTATGGGTTAAGCCGCTGGTATCCACGCTATACCAAGTCGTTGGAACGGACATTAATGGCTGTAAGGATACCGCTTTTGTAGAAGTGGTGCTCCATCCTTGGCCGTCCATAACTATTTCGCCAAACATTCAAGCATTCTATGGGGA
>Ga0102831_1001266_pt1 | contig 10758 bp, 10 predicted proteins | sample ColrivemetaGS747_FD_84508 | JGI IMG/M metagenome (GOLD analysis project Ga0102831, IMG submission 84508) | Estuarine microbial communities from the Columbia River estuary - Freshwater metaG S.747 | ecosystem: Environmental > Aquatic > Marine > Intertidal zone > Estuary | place: USA: Columbia...
GATAAATCAACGACAGTCGCGAGCTACGACTTCCCGAGCAGACGCAACGCCTTGCGCGCGTAGGTCCAGCGCAGGGATTGCAACGGACTGAGACTCAGCGCATGCCGATAGAAACGCCGCGCCAGCGACCAGTCACCCGCCAGCCAGGCGGCGCGAAACAACGACAGATAACGCTGTGCTTCGTAACGCCGGCGCAGCGGCGCGCACTGGGCCGGCAGACTGGCAAAAACCTCGTCGATCAGCAGCCGGGCGAAGTGCTCCTCGCCATCGCGCTGATGACGCTGGCTGTCGGCGTGCTTGTGGATCTTCGCCAGCGGCGTGTCCAGCGTCACCACCGGCGCACTGACCAGCAGGTGCACGAACACCGGGATGTCCTCGCCCGTGCGCAACGTCTCCGGGTAAGGCCGCTTCAGCAGCAGATCGCGACGGAACAGCGAACAGCAGTGCGAGATCGAGATGCGTTTTTCCAGCAGGTACTGGCGCGCCAGGCTGCAGGCATCCGTCGACGGTACCGGCGTGGGCAGACGCAGACGCTCGCGGCCGTCCGGATGCACTGAGATCTGCGCACCGAGAAACAGGCCGGCCTGCGGATGCAGGTCGATCTGTTCGCGCAGGGCGGCGAGCGCATCGGGCAGCAACTCGTCGTCGGCATCCAGCAGCAGTGCGTAGCGACCCCGCGCCTGGCGAATGCCGTGGTTGCGCGCCGCGGCAGCGCCGGCGTTGTCCTGGCGGATCGCGCGCAGCTGCGGATGGCGCGCGACATAACCGGCGAGCACCTGCGGCGTGTCATCACGCGAGCCGTCGTCGACGACGATCAGTTCGAGGTCAGCGGCCCACTGCGCGAGCACCGAATCCAGCGCGCGCGGCAGCAGGTGGCCATAGTTGTAGGCCGGAATGACGACGCTGATCAGCGGTGTATCAGAGCTGCTCATACCAATCCTTGCCGTCCTTGACGACGAGGATGTCCTGCATGATCAGGTACTGCAGATCGGAGCCGTAGAACATGTTCAGCGCATCGGTCGGCGAGCAGATCATCGGCTCGCCGCGGCGGTTCAGCGAAGTGTTCAGCGACACGCCGTTGCCGGTGAGTTTCTCCAGCTCCAGCATCAGGTCGTACCAGCGCGGGTTGTACTGGCGCTCGAGCACCTGGGCGCGCGAGGTGCCGTCCTCGTGCACCACTTCGCTGACGCGGGTCTTCCACTCCTCGTTGACCTCGAAGGTGAAGGTCATGAACGGGCTCGGGTGATCGACCTTGAGCATCTGCGCCGCCACGGTGTCGAGCATCGACGGGCAGAAGGGCCTCCAGCGCTCGCGGAACTTGATCTGCTCGTTGATCCGGTCGGCAACACCGGGAATGCTCGGGCAGCCGATGATCGAACGTCCGCCCAGGGCGCGCGGACCGAACTCCATGCGGCCCTGGAACCAGGCCACCGGGTTGCCTTCGACCATGATCTTGGCGATCCGCTGTTCGACATTGTCGATCTGCCTGAATACAGGCGCGTTCGGGTGGCGCGCGCAGGCGGCGATGACGTCCTCGTTGCTGTAGGCCGGGCCGAGGTAGACGTGCTCCATCTTCTCCACCGGCACGCCACGGGCAACCGAGACGTAGGCGGCGGCGCCGACTGCGGTGCCGGCGTCACCGGAAGCCGGCTGAACGAACAGCTCCTTCACATCATCGCGGGCGATGATCTTCTGGTTCAGCTTGACGTTCAGCGCGCAGCCGCCGGCGAAGGCGATCTTGCCGGTTTCCTTGAGGATGTCGCCCAGGTAGTGCTCCATCATCTGCAGCGCCAGCTTCTCGAACAGCGCCTGCATGGCCGCGGCATAGTGGATGTAGGGGTCGTCGGCGATGTCACCTTCGCGCTTGGGTCCCAGCCACTCGATCAGCTTGGGCGAGAAGTAGTAGCCCTTGCCCTTCTCCTTGTAGCGGCGGAAGCCGATGACGTTGGCGTACTCGGTGTTGATGATCAGCTCGCCGTTCTCGAACCTGGCCAGGCGCGAAAAGTCGTACTTGGCCGCGTCGCCATAGGGCGCCATGCCCATCACCTTGAACTCGCCGTCGAGCATCTCGAAGCCCAGGTACTCGGTGATCGCGCCATACAGGCCGCCGAGCGAATCCGGGTCGTAGAACTCCTTGATCTTGTGGATCTTGCCGTTCTCGCCATAACCGAAGAAGGTGGTGGCGTACTCGCCCTTGCCGTCGATGCCGAGGATCGCGGTCTTCTCCTTGAAGCCCGAGCAGTGGTAGGCGCTGGAGGCATGCGCCAGGTGGTGCTCGACCGGCTCGATCTTGATCTTCTTCAGGTCGAAGCCGAGCTGCTGCAGGCACCACTCGATGCGCTTCTTGTAGCGGTGGTAGCGGCGATTGCCCATCAGGATGGCGTCGAGCGCGCGGTCCGGGGCGTACCAGTAGCGCTTGGCATACTGCCAGCGGGCCTTCTCGAAGATGCTGATCGGCGCGAAGGGAATCGCCACCACGTCGACGTCGGACGGCTTGATCCCGGCCTGCTCCAGGCAGAACTTGGCCGACTCGTAGGGCATGCGGTTCTTCGCATGCTTGTCGCGCACGAAGCGCTCCTCTTCCACGGCAGCGATCAGCTGGCCGTCGATGTAGAGAGCCGCGGACGGATCATGGCTGAGGGCGCCGGAAAGGCCGAGTACGGTCAGTGCCACTGATAAAAGCCTCTTCTAGAGCAGCTTGACGCTTGAAGCCGAAAGCTTGAAGCGTCAGCAATCATTGTTCGGACCCCGGAGGGCCTGGTTCCAGCTTCAAGCGTCGGGCTTCAAGCCAGCCGTGGGTATACGTTCATCCAGCGAGCGATACAGCGGTGACTCAGCCGGCCAGTTGCGCAGAAAGCGCGCCCGGTCCCGCGCGTAGGCCCGCTCGAAACTGCCCTGGCGGCGATGTTGGCGGACCGCATCCAGATCGATCAGGGTCCAGCGGCCGGTGTGCCAGAACAGGTTGTAGCCCTTCAGGTCGCCATGACTGATGCGTTCGCGGCGCAGCGCGGCGAACAGCTGATCGACAGCCAGCAGCTCTGCCTCGGGTGCCTGCGTCTGCTGCCAGGGCGCGAAGCGGGCGATTATATCTTCACCGTCCAGATAATCGGTAATCAGCCAGGCCTGACCGCGCAGCCACAGCCAGCGCCGCTCGATCACCGCCAGTGGCCGTGGCGTGGCGATACCGAGGAAATCCAGGCGATTGCCCTCTACCCAGCTGTGCCAGGCCCGGCTCGGCCGCCAGAAGCGCTTGAGCCAGTGCAGCGGGCCCTTGATGTTGTAGCGCTTGACCAGCAGGGTGCGCTCGCCGAGGCGAACGCGCGCCACCGTAGCCGTGCCACCGCTCTTGAGCAGCGTGCCGGCGGCAATGTAGGCATCCGGATCAGCCAGCAGCGGCGCCAGCAAAGGCTCCACCTCACGCCGCACCACACGCAGACCGAAGGCGTTGATCCGCGCGGCGAACAGGCTGCAGTCGCGGGCGACCTTGCGCAGATAGTCGCGCAGGCGCCAGCGCCGCACCCGAGCGATCTGCGCCTGCAGCTTCTCCATTGGCAGTGCGTGCTCGCCGTTGGCCAGCAGGTAGTGGATCAGCAGTTCTTCGAGATGCGCGTCCAGGCTGGCCGGCAGCTGAGCGAAGAACACACCGAGATTTTCCAGCACACGCTCGCGCGACAAGGGCTGCCCCGGCACCTCGGCGCGCACACCGCCACCGTCGATGACCTGCACGGCGCCGGCGTGGCGCAGCAGGTTGTCCAGGTGCAGGTCTTCCTGCCACAGACCGCCGGCATGCAACGCGCCAATCGCCGCCAGTGCCTCACCGAGCACCGCCTGCTGCGCTTCGCTCGCAGCAGGCTGGTCCTCTACCGCGCGCCAGGCGTCCCACAGGCTCTGGGCGTCTTCCAGATAATCGAACAGCAGCCAACCGCCCTGCCCCGCCTCGATCCCCTCGGCCAGCAGCTCCGGCGTCTGCACCTGCGTGGCCAGCAAGCGCGCACCCTCCAGTTCACGGGCATGCTGGCGCGCCGCCTTGCTGCCGACCAGAAGCTTGGCCAGCACCTTGCGCCCGCGCCAGTCGGCCACGCCGACGTAACGCTGACCGGGCAGCACGCGCAGCCAGACCTCGACACGCAGCGGCTCGCCAGCCAGCTCCAGGGTCAGCGGCAGCAGCGGCTCGCGCCCCTGGCGACTCAGTTCGGACAGCCGCATCAGCGGTTCACCTTGGCACGCCTGCGGCCATCGACTCGCGCAGCCCAGTCGCTCACCGCGGCACTATCCAGCGGTGCGTCCAGATAGGCGGCGATAAAGGCCGCCACGTCCGCGCGACTCCAGGGGTCGGCACGACGGATCAGCGGTTCGAGGTCCTTGATCCGGTCGCGCCGACCGAGCAGCAGTGGCCGGGTCTTCTCCAGATCGATCAGGCAGGCCTCGCAGGATTGCTCGCGACCGCGCAGAAAAATATGTTTTGGATAGAAGCAGCCGTGCATCTGGCCGGCGGCGTGCAGCCGGCGTGCAAGCTCGCCGCAGGCACGGATCAGCGCCTCGCGGCGCGCCGCAGAGAGGTCGGTCCAGCGCTGGAACAGGCTGTAGAGATCCTCCCAGTCGTCCAGCGCATGGGTCAGCAGAATCGCGCGCCGCTCGCCGGCCACTCGTCGCTGGGCGAAGAACGCGGTCTGCAGCGCCGGTACGCCGAGGGTCGCGTAGCGCTGGATATTGCGGAACTCGCGGGCGAAGGTCGGCTCGCCCAGCGGATGCAGCAAGGTGCGACTCAGATGATTGCTCTGCCGCTTGAGGTAGTAGGCGCGCTCGCCCAGATCCAGCCGATAGACGCTGCTCCAGCCACCGCGCTCGGTGTTCGGCTCGTCGACCGCCTCGAGCTTCAACCCCCAGAGCGCATCGAAACTGGCCAGCCCGTGCTGCTCCAGCAGGGCCCTGTCATCGCTGGCGATGAAGTCGTTCATTCGCGCCCCTCGAAGAATTTCACGATCTGCCGGATGCGCTTGCGGTCACCTGCATCCAGGCGGGCATGACCGCTGTACTGCAGATAGAAGCGCAGGCGCTGACTGCGCGACAGCACGCGCTTGGCGACCTTGTCCAGGCACGCCAGGTCCTTGACGATTCGATAGCGCAGCAGCGGCCCATACCAGAAGCCGCCGGTGGGGCAGTCGATGAAGAACAGCCGGCCGCCGTCATCGACCAGCAGGTTGCGCCATTTCAGATCGTTGTGGGCGAAGTGATGGTCGTGCATGCAGCGGGTCGCCGACGCCAGCTGGCGGCTGACGCCGTCGACCCAGGCGCGGTCGCGCAGCCGCGCATCCTGCTGGTAATCGAGAATCCACAGGTTCTCGGTGTTGGCCAGCTCTCGGGTGATCAGCGCGCCGCGCACGAAAGCACCGGCGCGGCGCTGCAGCCCCCAGCCGATGATCTCGGCGGTGGCGATGCCCCAGTCGGCGAAGCGCCGCAGGTTCTCCCATTCGGCCTGCACCCGCGGACGCGGCAGGTAGCGGCGCAAACCCTTGCCGGCGCTGTGGTAGCGCTTGACGTAGTAGCGCACACCGCCGCGCTCGATGCGGATCACATCCGACAGCGGATCGCGGGTGATGCGCTCGCCTTCAAGGACGAAGACCGCATCCAGGCTGCCGAAATCGTCGGCCAGCGCCTGGTAGTCGGGATTCAGCGTCCAGCTCATTGAATCGCATCTCCCTTGCGTTCCTTGCGTGCATAGAGCTTCGCCGCCTTGTCTTCCAGCCAGGCCAGCAGCCGCGCTTCATCGCGCAGGATGGCGCGCAGCGGGGTACGGAAATAGCTGCGCAGGAAGCGCAGCTTGTCGCACCGCGTCAGGCCGATGTCGAGTGCCGAGAAATACAGCGCTGCCAGGTCCTTGTTGCGCCAACGCAGCGGCGTGCGGTCGCGGGTCTGCGCGCGATGCAGGTCGATCAGCGACAGGCGCAGCTTGCGCGGCGTCACCGGGGTGTCGGTGTGCAGCAGGAAATGGCAGATGTAGCAGTCGCGATGGTTGACCCCGGCGCGGTGCATGGTTCCGGTCATCCGCGCCACCTCGGCGATCAGCGCTCGTTTCAGCGCCGGCTGCGGCGGCTTTTTGCGCCAGTCGAGACAGTAGTCTTCGAGACTGATGGTCGGCGCCAGCTCCTCGGTGATGATGAACGAATGCTGAGTGGCCGGATTGCTGCCGCGCTCGCCATAGGCCACTGCGGTCATGCTCGGCACACCCGCCAGGCGCAGCCGGTCGATCGCCGTCCACTCCTGGCCGGCGCCCAGTACCGGGGCCTTGGCGGTGAGCAGGTTCTTGACGATCTCGCCCCAGCCGATGCCGCGGTGGATCTTGACGAAATAGCCGCGACCGTCGACGTCGGTGCGCAGGGTGCGGCGACCTTCCAGCTCGCGGTAGACCTCGCCGTCGAGGCGCTCGACTTCGACGAAGGGGTCCTTGTCGGCCCAGAGGGATTTGAAGGGATCGGAGAGGATCAGGCGCATGGGCGTGGCTCCGCTTTCATGACTCTGACCACCGAGTTCTGCCGTGCAACGCGCTGTCTGAGGACGCCGGTTTCGGCCCCCCGGCCGAGTTCCTTTCTTCTTGCTTGCCCAAGAAGAAAGGAACCAAAGAAGAAGGGCCCCCGACCATTCGGGTCTGTCCGCTGCGCGAACAGACTCCCCTCGCTCCGGCGCCGCTCCGGCCACCGGCTTGGAAGGGGCGTCCCTGCCCCTCCAAGCCTTTCGCGCCCATCCAGGGCGCTCATCAGCCTGCGCGACACCTGCACTCGGCCTACTGGACGGGCACATGTCCGCGCTGCCTGATCGTTTGCGGTAATCCCGATACTGTCAGGTAACACCTCCCCCCCCTTCAGGCGGGTGAACGGATTCACCACGCAGAGGGACGAGCGGCCAGGACGGCCGCGAGAGGCATAGCGGGCCATGGATGGCCCGTGTATGCCGACCCTTGGAGTGGTGATGGAGTGAACGCACCCGGCGCGAAGCGCCGGGCCGCCTGTCGGGGTGGCCTTCTCTTTGGTTACTTTCTCTTGGCCAAGCAAGAGAAAGTGACTCGGCCAGCAGGCCGAAACCCACGCCATCTGACCAAATGTCGGGGCGTGTTTCTTTTGCTGACTTTTCTTTGCACGAGCAAACGAAACGCAGTGGAGTAACGGCGCCAGCCGGCCCGCAGGGCGAGCGAAGCGAGTCAAGAAAAGTGAGGCGCCCGAGGGGGCGCAACCCGAAGCATCGGACCGCACCGCTGCCGTTGGCTGACCAGGGCATGCAGGGCAAAGCGAATGCAGCGCAATCATCGAGCCTCCCCCAGAATCACATCCGCCGCCCTCTGCGGCATCGAATACAGATCCGCCGTATCGGCAAAGGCCAATCCGTTGCGGCTCCAGGCCTGCCGCTGCGCATCGTCGGCGAGCATCTCGGCCAGCGCACTGTTCAGCGCATCCTGCGCGAAGGGCGAACCCAGCACGCGGCCGCAATCCGCCTCGGCGATGTAGTGCGCATAGCCACAGACATCGGTGACCAGCACCGGCAGGCCGGCGACCAGCGCCTCCAGCAGCACGGTACCGGTGTTCTCGTTGTAGGCCGGGTGGATCAACAGATCGGCACCGAGCAGGAAGCGTGGAATGTCGCTGCGACCACGCAGTATCTGCACCTGCGACGCCTCCCCGAGCGCCTTGGCCTGCAACTGGAAGCTGCGCGGATCGTCCTGGCCGATGGCGATCAGACGGGTGCGCGCCTTCAGCTCGCGGGGCAACGCGGCCAGAGCCTTGAGGCTGCGATCCAGGCCCTTGGTCTTGAAGCCGGAGCCGATCTGCACCAACAGCAGGTCGGTCTCGCCCAGCGAAAACTCACGACGAAACTCGGCACGAATCTCGGCGGCATTCGCCGGTGCCCGGCGGTCGAAGGCGATGCCCGGCGGCAGCAGATGGAAGCGTTCGGCCGGCGTGCCGTAGTGCTTGATGAACAGCGGCTGCTGCACCTCGGAAATCATCAGGATCTCGGTCTTCGACTCCACACCGAACACCGCGCGCTCGTAGTCGGCGAAATGCTTGTAGCGACCCCAGCGCTTGTAGAGGGGCGCGCGCAGGGTCTGCGCCTTGTCCTCATAGCAGCCGTCGGCGGCATAGTAGACGTCCAGGCCGGGCATCTTGTTGAAACCGACCACGCGATCTACAGGGTCGCGCGCCAGGTCCGCGGCAAGCCAGGCACTGAACTTCTCGTTGCGCCTGTGGTTGAACAGCGCCTTCACCGGCGCCACGCGCACGTCGAAGCCGGGCGGCACATCGCCTTCCCAGATCGGCGTATAGACGCGGATGGCGTGGCCACGCGCCTGGCACTCCAGGGCAATGCGCATGAAGTCGCGCTGCAGCCCGCCGAAGGGGAAATACTTGTAGAGCACGAACGCCAGCTGCATCAGCGGGCTTCCTCGTCTGTCGCCGGCGGACGGGCCAGCAGGGTGTCGAGCTCAGCCCCCACCCGCTGCGCATCCAGCCCGTCGAAACAGGGTTTGTGCCTGTCGCCACTGCCAGCGCCCGGCCCGCTGGCGCACAGATGCACCTGGCCACGCCCATAGGCACCCACCCGTCCCGGCAGGGTCGGGCCGTAGAGCGAAATGCTTGGCACATCCAGCGCCGCGGCCAGATGACCAAGGCCGGTGTCGACAGCGACGCAGGCACGCGCGCCAGCGATCACCTTGGCCACGCCGGCCAGGTTCAGTCGCGGCAGCACGGCGGCATTCTCCAGGCCGCCGACGATGCGTTCGGCGCGCGCCTTTTCCTCGGCATTGCCCCAGGGCAGGCGAACCGCCCAGCCCTGGGCGCTCATGCGCTCGGCCAGGGCACGCCAGTCGGCTTCCGGCCAGTGCTTGCTGGCCCAGGTGGTGCCGTGCAGGAAGATCAGGTAGGGCTCCTCCTGCGGGTCGGCCAGGCGCGCACGGTCCAAGCCGTAGTCGCCAGTCGTGGCCGATACCGGATAACCCAGTGCCTGGGCAAACAGCTGGCGCACCCGCTCGACCGCATGCTGCTCGCGCGGCACCGAATAGCGGCGCTCGTAGAAGCGACTGGCGATGGACTCACGCGCCGAGTCGCGATCCAGGCCGGCCACCGGCGCCTTGACGTAGCGGGTCAGCCAGGCGCTCTTGAGCAGGCCCTGGGCGTCGATCACCAGGTCGTAATGGGTTTCCCGCAGGCGCTGCTTGAAGCGCTGCCACTCGCCATTGCGAATGGTGCTCCACAGATGCTTGCGCCAGCGTCGGATGGCGACCGGAATCACCTGGGCAACCGCCGGGTGCCAGGCCGGGATCTCGGCGAAGCCCTCCTCGACCACCCAGTCGAACTGGATGCCCGGCAGCGCCTGCAGCGCGTCGGTAAGGGCCGGCAGCGTATGGATGACATCGCCCAGCGAGGATGTCTTGATCAGCAGCACCCGCACTCAGAGGCTCCCCGGTTCGGCCAGCGGATCGCCAACCAGCCGCTGCAACGCCTCCAGCACCAGTGCCGGCGACAGGTCGCGCAGGCAGTTGTAGTGACCGAAACGGCAGGTGCGATCGAAACAGGGGCTGCAGTCCAGGCCCAGGCGAACCACCTCGACCTGCTCGGCCAGCGGCGGGGTGAAGCCCGGCGAGGGCGAACCGTAGACCGACACCAGCGGCCGCTGCAGTGCGGCCGCCACGTGCATCAGACCGGAGTCGTTGGACACCACCGCATCGCTGCAGGAGAGCAGGTCGATGGCCTCGGCCAGCGAGGTTTCGCCAGCCAGATTGCAGACCTCCTCGCGCAGGCCGGGGATCAGCGCGGCGCGGATTTCCTCGCCCACCGGATGATCGCTCTTCGAGCCGAACAGCCAGACCTGCCAACCATCACGGATCTTCTGCTCGGCAACCCGCGCGTAGTGCTCGGCCGGCCAGCGCTTGGCCTCGCCGAACTCGGCGCCGGGACAGAGCGCCAGCAGCGGCCGATCCAGCGCCAGGGAAAAGCGCGCCAGCGCAGCCGCGCGACTGGCCGGATCGATCTGCAGCCGCGGGCGCGGATAGGGTTGCGGCAGTTCGGCACCCGGCGCGAAGGCCAGCGCCATGAAGCGCTCGATCATCAGCGGATAGCGCGCCTTGTCCAGCGTGCGGATGTCGTTGAGCAGGCCGTAGCGCATCTCGCCCTTCCAGCCGGTGCGCACGGGAATGCCAGCGAAGAACGGCACCAGCGCCGACTTGAGCGAGTTGGGCAGCAGGATCGCCTGGTCGTACTGGCCTGCCAGCGACTTGCCGATGCGCCGGCGAGTCGCCAGCTCCAGTGCGCCGTGGCCCAGCGGGAAGCTCAAGGCCGCGCGCACCTCGGGCATCCGTTCGAGGATCGGTCGACTCCACTCGGGCGCCAGCACGTCGATCGCACAACCGGGGTGGCGCTGGCGCAGGCAGCTGAACAGCGTCTGCGCCATCACCATGTCGCCTACCCAGCTCGGGCCGATGATCAGGATATTCATAAAAGCACTTTCGGTAGGTTGGGTTGAGCGCAGCGCAGCCCAACAAGGGGCCCTGCGACGCGTCGGATATCACTCGTTGGGCTTCAGCGCCAGGCGCTTCAACCCAACCTACGGATCACTTCACCAGCGTCCGCCACTCGGCGTGGCCGGCGCTCTTGCCGCTGACCAGGTCGAAGTAGGCCTTCTGCAGCTTTTCGGTGACCGGGCCGCGGCTGCCGATGCCGATCTGCCGGCCGTCGACTTCGCGAATCGGGGTGACCTCCGCGGCGGTGCCGGTGA
>Ga0102831_1001267_pt1 | contig 10754 bp, 6 predicted proteins | sample ColrivemetaGS747_FD_84508 | JGI IMG/M metagenome (GOLD analysis project Ga0102831, IMG submission 84508) | Estuarine microbial communities from the Columbia River estuary - Freshwater metaG S.747 | ecosystem: Environmental > Aquatic > Marine > Intertidal zone > Estuary | place: USA: Columbia...
ATTGTGAAATGGCTTTTGTAGAGCAAGAAGATATTTTGAACACCTTTGAGCAATTGGTCAGAACTCTTTTTCAAGAGGTAAAAGGAATTCAATTGGATAAGGTAACCAGAATGACTTACGCCGATGCCATGCAATATTACGGTTGCGATAAACCCGATTTGCGTTTCGATATGAAATTTGTGGAGTTGAATGATATTGTTAAAGGTAAAGGTTTTCCTGTTTTTGATGTAGCAGAATTGGTAGTGGGAATCAATGCTGAACAAGCGGCTTCTTATACCAGAAAACAATTGGATGCTTTGACCGATTTCGTGAAAAAACCACAGGTTGGAGCCACAGGCTTGGTTTATTTAAGATACAATGAAGATGGTACTTTAAAATCTTCGGTAGATAAATTTTACCCAGAAGAAGAATTGAAAAAATGGGCTGCTGCCTTCAATGCTAAACCAGGCGATTTAATTTTGGTATTGGCTGGTGCAGCAGATAAAACAAGAAAAGCATTGAGTGAATTGAGATTGCATTTGGCTGATGAATTAGGATTGAGAGATCCTAAAGTATTTAAACCAATGTGGGTAATCGACTTCCCATTGTTGGAATACAATGAAGATGAAAAACGCTTCTTCGCTATGCACCATCCATTTACGTCGCCGCATGCTGATGACGTTCATTTGATGAGCACCGACCCTGGCAAAGCAAGAGCTAATGCGTACGATATGGTCATTAACGGTGTTGAGTTGGGTGGCGGTTCAGTGCGTATTCACGATAGAGATTTGCAAAAACAAATGTTTAGTATCCTTGGTTTTAGCGACGAAGAGGCACAAAATCAGTTTGGATTTTTAATGAACGCTTTCGAATATGGAGCGCCGCCTCACGCAGGATTGGCCTTTGGTTTCGATAGAATGTGTGCTATTTTCTCGGGTAAAGATTCTATTCGTGATTTCATCGCCTTCCCTAAGAACAATTCGGGAAGGGATGTAATGATTGATTCGCCTTCAATTATTGATGATAAACAGCTGAAGGAGTTGAGTTTAGAAATAAAAAAGCAGTCACAAAGAGTTTTTACTTACAAAAGTTTTAAAAGTGAAACCTTAAAGAATGTCTCTACGTTAAACGATGTGGCACCTACTTTAATTTAGGTAACCGGGAATGAAAAAAGTATTCTATATTATAGTGTTTATTGGGGTTTTTATAGGCTCTATTTGTGCGCAGAGCGTAAAAGATACTTTGAATTTTACCGATGCCAACGATATGAAGCAAGGGCATTGGATTTACTACAATCGCGATTTGCATTTACCCGATTTCAAAGACAATCAAAGAGTTGAAGAAGGGCATTATTTCAACGATCAAAAAAATGGGAAATGGATTCACTATTTCCCCAACGATAAACCAAAAGATGTAATTACCTATGTTGCTAACCGGCCGAACGGTTATGCCATTTTCTACTATGCCAATGGAAATAAAAGAGAAGAAGGGACCTGGAGAAATAACCGCTGGGTGGGTGATTACAAGTACTATCATGAAAATGGCAAATTGGCCAGTGAGTGGAAATACAATTCACAAGGTACGAGAACTGGCGTGCAAAAGTATTACCATGAGAATGGTAAACTGATGATTGAAGGAGAATGGATAGACGGTAAAGAAAATGGTGATGTCAAAGAGTATTACGATAACGGTGAGTTAAAATCAGAGAAAAATTACAACAATGGTTCGTTCGATGCGGCCAATACCAAAACATATGTTAGAAAAACTGCCCCAGCAGAGAGCGACAAGCCACAAGAAGAGAAAGTAGCAGCTGCTCCAGAAAAAGTAGTGGTTACCGAAGACAAGGCTACTTACAAAACGGGAGTTTTTGATGGCAACGGTATGTTTCAGCTTAAAGACAGAAATGGCCGAGTGATTCGTGAAGGTTTATTTGAAAATGGTTTCTTAAAGAACGGTAAAGTATTTCAATATTCTGCCGATGGTAGATTGTTTAAAACCACTATCTACAATGGAGGTAAGGTCACCAATGTGATCAATCATCAGTAATAGTAATCATTCTCCTTTCGCTAATCTCAATTAATTAGTATTTTCACCTTTCAATTTTATTTGTTGAATCATGCAAGGTGAAATTTCCATTTACAATACACTTTCTAAGAAAAAAGAAAAGTTTGAAGCGCTGACTCCTCCTTTTGTGGGCATGTATGTGTGCGGACCAACAGTGTACAACGATGTGCATATTGGCAACTGCAGAACCTTCATTTCATTTGATGTTATTTATCGCTATTTATTGCACCAAGGCTATAAAGTGCGCTATGTGCGCAACATTACCGATGTGGGCCATTTAGAAAACGATGCCGACAGTGGTGAAGATAAAATTGCCAAAAAGGCGAAGCTAGAGAATTTGGAACCTATGGAAATTGTACAAAAGTACACCAACGGATTTCATGATGTGATGAAGGCTTTCAACGTGTTGCCTCCTAGTATTGAACCAACTGCAACAGCGCATTTGGTAGAACAAATAGAAACCACACAGCAAATCATTGATAAGGGTTTTGCTTATGTATCTAATGGTTCGGTGTATTTCGATGTGGAGAAATTCGCAAAGTCCAACAGCTACGGAGAATTGTCGGGAAGAAAGATCGATGAATTGATTTCTGCAACGAGAGAGAATTTAGACGGACAAGACGATAAAAAATCATCGTTAGATTTTGCGTTGTGGAAGAAAGCATCACCCGAACATATTATGCAATGGAATTCGCCGTGGAGCAAAGGTTTTCCAGGATGGCATTTAGAATGTTCGGTGATGAGCACTAAATATTTAGGTGAGCAATTCGATATTCACGGTGGTGGAATGGATTTAAAATTTCCGCACCACGAATGTGAAGTTGCTCAAAATAAAGCAGCCAATGGTAAAGACCCTGTGAAATATTGGATGCATGCCAACATGCTAACTTTGAACGGCGAAAAGATGTCGAAGAGTACTGGTAAATTCTTTCTTCCAGCTCAATTGCTTAGTGGTGAAACACAATTTTTAGAGAAAGCATTTTCACCCATGACGGTTCGTTTTTTCATGATGCAATGCCATTATAGAAGCACCTTAGATTTTTCTAATGATGCCTTGGTGGGTGCAGAAAAAGGATTTAAAAGAGTGTTGGCTGCTATCGACTTATTGAAAGATATTAAAGGTAGCTCAAGTTCAACAGTTGATGTGAGGGATTTAGTAAATCGCGCTTATGATGCCATGAATGATGATTTCAATACACCAATGGTAGTCGCTGTTTTGTTCGACGCAGTAAAAGAAATAAATTTATTGAAGGTGGGAACCAAAACAGCAAGGGCCGAAGATATTCAATCCTTGAAAAAATTATTCAACGATTTCTTAGTGGAAATTATGGGTATTCAATCAGAGGAAAATACAAGCAGTAATGATATTTCTTCTTCGTTGATGCAGGTGATTTTAGATTTGCGAAAAGACGCAAAGGAGAATAAAAATTATGCGATGAGTGATAAAATTCGTGATGAATTGAAAGCGCTAAAAATTACTGTTAAAGACACTAAAGAAGGAGCTGAGTGGAGCTATGAAGGATGATTTTTTGAATGAATTAAGAGAAGAGATGAATACTCTTTTTTTTAAATCGGAAATTGAAAAAAGAAAAGAGGGCGGCAACGATTTCTTCAAGCACATGATGCTTTTGAAAGTTTTTAAAATTGCAATAATTATTGTCTTTACTTTTTACTCTTGCAGTCCCGATACCAAAGACGTGCCACCCGCTGAAGAGGCTGCACGCCCAGCCCTAAATATTCCCGATTTCAATGCCGATAGTGCTTTTTCATTTGTGAAAAAACAAGTCGATTTCGGGCCGCGCATCCCCAATTCAAAAGCACACGATGATTGCGCAAAGTATTTGGTGAAGCAATTTGAAAGCTATGGTTTAACTGTGCATCAGCAAAAAGGAGTGGTGAAGGGTTATGATGGAAAGTCTTTAAATTTCAATAATATTTCTGCGCAATATCAACCTGAAAATCCTCGTAGAGTAATGATTTCTGCGCATTGGGATTCTCGGCCGTGGGCCGATCACGATGATCAAGATACTTCTAAACCTATTGATGCTGCTAATGATGGGGCAAGTGGAATTGGTGTCATGCTAGAGTTGGCGAGAATTATTTCTAAGCAGAAATTGACTATCGGACTAGATTTTGTTTGTTTCGATATGGAAGATTATGGTAAGCCATGGGTAGAAAATTCGTATTGTTTAGGGTCTCAATATTGGAGCAAAAATTTCCCCTTGAAAGTTAAGCCTAGTTATGGAGTTAATTTAGATATGGTGGGCGATCCAAACGCTTTGTTTACCTATGAGGGAGTGTCTGCAGAAAATGGTAAACTGGTGCTGGATAAGATTTGGAAAGCTGCGCATACTTTAGGCTATGGTTCCTATTTTTCTTACGATCAAACATCGCCTATTATTGATGATCACCTGTATGTAAATCAGTATGCTAAATTCCCTTGTATTGACATTATAGATAGAAGCAGTCCGGCTTTCTCTGCCACTTGGCATACCCACGATGATAACATCAAAAATATTTCTCCTAAAACTTTAAAGGCTGTTGGTCAATCGCTTTTATTTGTTTTGATGTACGAATAAAAAAAGCCCCCCAGGGGAAAGAACGTCTTCCTTGCATTTACTACTATTAGGGTAAGGGGGGCTCAGGGTTCGATTGAATGAATTTATATGTGCAGGCTAAATTTGTAATTACTATCGAATGGTCGGTTTTTACAATAAATACTTTTATTTTGTAAAAATACGCTAGTCGGGTAGATGTACCAAACGCAAAATACTCGAAAAGCAACTTTCAAAAGCTAACTTAAAACTTATATCTGCCTTTTTCGTAGCGGCTTTTTTAGGCTTATAAATCCTTGTTAATCAAGGTTTATTTACTAATTTCTGCTGTTTTGAAAGTTGTCTTTTGAAGAATTGAAAGTGCTGTTTTGGTAGCTAAAATGAGTACCTTAACGTTGCGAAAGGAATAAATAATTTGAATTTTTATGAAAACGAGGTTTTTGCTTTTATTGTTTTTTGTTTGTGAGCTATCCATTGCTCAAGTTTTACTTGATCCTTGTTTGTATTCATTAGGTTGTCAGCATTCGGTGAGAAATGGAGTGGTGCACTCTAAATTATCTCTATTAACTACTAAGCAGAAATACAATCTTTTGGTTGGTGCTGGAGATACGGTAAGTGGTGAAATAGATACAACTTTTTCGGGCACTGTTAATTTGAAATTGATTAGCGGACCGGGCACTTTTGTTGGTTCGGCAAATCAATCATTTTCTAAGTACTGCTTTCTCGATCTTAAGTTTTTTACTGCAGGCTCATATGAGCTAGAAATTGAGATAGTTGGAGTGGGTAAAGATACTATTCCACTTGCTGTATCTGCTGATGATTTTACAGCTATGTGTGTTAACCATGCTAGTGGTTGCGTGAGTGGCGGTGGAGATAAGATTTTGCTGCAAGGACCCAATGTAATTATTGTTGATGTGATGTTTCCGTTTAATGTGTTGGTGGTAAATTCTACTTCGGGTAAGATAGATGTTACTTATGCCGGAGTTGTTACCTTAAAAAAGATTTCGGGTGCAGGTGATTTAGAAGGAAATCTTAGTTTATATGGTGAACAAAGAATTTCGTTTACTGATTTGTCTTTTAATAAAATTGGGATTTATGAAGTTGAAGTTGAAGTGCAGAATATTGGTAAGGATACTGTAACCATAGTTGCTGAGGCTAGCAATGGAGTGAAGGACTTGGATACTAAGAAATTCAAAATTTTTCCTAATCCTACTACTGGCATAGCAACTATTCAATTGAATGATAAAGCACTCTATATTTCTCGAATAAATGTGCTTAATATTTTAGGAGAGAAGGTGAGAAGTTTTGATGTTTATAAGGAAGCTAGTGGTTCCGATAATTTCAGTATTGACCTAACTTCTTTATCGGAAGGCACCTATTTTATTGATGTGATGAGTAGTGATAGGGCTTTCTATTCTACGGTAATTTTGGTGAAATAGAAATGAAAAGTCTGTACAAACTAATTCATAATTTGAGTCAGAGCGAAAAGCGTTATATCAAGCTTCGCCTCTCATCTTCTAAATATGATAGTGAACTTTCGCATTACTTTGATGCCTTTGCTAAGCAGAAATATTACGACATAGAGGAGCTTCAGAAAACATTCAATAAATCGTCGAAATTATTGCGCGCCAATTTTGGTAAATTGTACTCCACGATTTTAAAAAACTTACGTTTATTTCACACTAATTTCTCTCCCGAATATGTGTTGCAAGGAATGCTTTCTGATGTGCAACTTTTATTGAACAAAGGAATGGTAGATGAAGCCAAGAAATCGAATGAAAAATTAATTGTTCAAGCTCAAGAAAAAGAACTGTATTATATTTTGGTGAAGGCCTATTCTATGGAGTGGATGCTGCATCATGTATCGGGCACTTTAAATAACCAAACAGCAAATCATCTGCAAAAAAGTATGGATTATTTTACAGCCAAGCACATTGAAATAGAATTGCTAACAGGCTTGTATCGCAAGGCTTTGGTTATTTACAATGAGTATTTTTTCATTCAAAAAACCGAAGAAGCAAAAACACAAACTTTAGAAATTGTACAACATCAATTGCTGTCCGATTATCTCAAATTATCTACCGATCAGTCGAAGATGATTTATTGCGAAATAATGAGTATTCATTATGTTATTCATCAAAATATGGAGAAGCATCATGATGTTAGAAAATTGCAATTTGAAGTTATTTTCAACTCCAAAGTGTATGAAGATGATTATACCAATAAGGTTTTGGTGGCCGGACATTTATGTTCATATTTCGTGTACAAAGGAGAGATCAAAAAACTTAAAAAATACTTCGATTTCTTTGTAAAACATTTTGCACTAGAGATAGAGAATAGCAGCGATGGAGTTTTTATTGAAAAGTATTACGATGTTTATTTTCAATGCAAATTTTATTTGGTGAAATGTATTGGTTCACATGAAGAATTAGATGTGCTGGCGATTGAAGTGCAGGAAGCCATAGATACTAAAATTCAGATGAATGATAAATTGGTTGGTAGAACGCTGTGGAGTTTGGCAGAAGCTTTTATTATGCATAATCAGCCCAAAAGAGCGTTAACGGCAATCATCAATTTTCAAGATGTTTTTAAGAGTAATAAAAAGTCGAATTATTATTTAGAAAGTGAAATCGGACTAATGATAATTTATCATTTGTTGAGCAAAGATGCTGAGTTCGATAGAAAAATTCGAAATGTGGGTCGAAAAATTAAGGAAGGAGTATACGTGTTGGAGGGCGATCAAAAAATCATGATGAAAGTTCTTATGAAAATAGAAAAGATGGATAGCAATCTAATTGATTTTGTTAAACAATCGCGGAAAAATATTGCCCGAAATAAAATGTATCTTACGATTTTGAATGCTTTAGCTGCAAATGTTAGCGCAGATGATAGTAGGAAGCAGTTGTTTAGAATTCCTCAAGTTAATTGAAGTAACTAATTGGTATTTTTTCAATGAGGGATATCCGGCGTTGATAGTTTTTGCTACATTTAGAGCACAATAATTATTAGCCCATGTCTTCAGAAAAAAAACTTTTCCTTATAGATGCTTTTGCCATCATTTTTCGCTCGTATTTTGCTTTTGGAAGCAATCAACGTTACAATTCAAAAGGTTTGAATACTTCGGTAATGTTGGGTTTCACCAATACCTTACTCGAAATTGTAAACAAAGAAAAACCTTCACATATTGCTATTTGTTTTGACCCACAAGGCAAAACTTTTCGTGAAGATATTTTTCCTGCTTACAAAGCACATCGAGATGAAACTCCCGAAGACATCAAGAAAGCAATTCCCTATATATACAAATTGGCCGATGCTTTCAATATCAAAACAGTTGTTGTTCCTTCTTATGAAGCCGATGACGTAATTGGCACTTTGGCAAAACGCGCTGAGAAGGAAGGGTTCACTACTTATATGATGACTCCCGACAAAGATTTTGCGCAGTTGGTAACCGATAATATTTTCTTGTATCGTCCGGCTAAAAGTGGTAACGCTGCTGAAGTGTGGGGCATCAAAGAAGTGTGCGCTAAATTCGAAGTTCAACGTGTAGAACAGGTAATTGATATTTTAGGTTTATGGGGCGATAGTGCCGATAATATTCCTGGAATTCCTGGTATTGGAGAGAAGACTTCTAAATTGTTAATTGCGAAGTATGATAGCGTGGAAGGACTCATTGCCAATGCACAAGAGTTAAAAGGAAAACAAAAAGAAAACGTAATTGCCTTTGCTGAGCAAGGTTTATTATCTAAAAAATTAGCAACGATTGAATTGAATGTTCCTGTTGATTTTTCTACCGATGATTTAAAATTTCAAGAACACGATAAAGAAAAAATTAGCGAACTTTTTAATGAGTTAGAGTTTAGAACTTTGGCTCAAAGAATTTTGGGAAATTCCGCTCCTGCTGCTGATAAACAAGAGCGGGCGAATGTCAATTCGCCCCTACAGGAAAAGGCTGCTTCGCAAGGCCAGTTTGATATGTTTTCTGTTTCTGAAGAAGAGCCTATTGTAGTGGAAGAACAAATTCATTACAAAACAATTGCTGATGTTGAACACAATTATATTTTGATTGATAGTGATGAAGAAGCGCAGCAATTAATTTCTCTTTTGGCTCAACAAAAAGAATTCTGTTTTGATAGCGAAACAACAAACATCGATTCGCATATTGCTGATGTTGTTGGTTTGTCTTTTTCTTTTGAAGCAAACAAAGCGTGGTATGTAAATATTCCCGATGGTGATGCTGGAAAATACCGTCTGTCCCTATTTAAATCTCTATTTGAAAATGAGGGGGTTTCTAAAATCGGACAAAACATTAAATACGACATGAATGTTTTGTTGCAGTATGGAATTGCAGTGAAGGGAAAATTGTTTGATACCATGTTGGCGCATTATTTAATTGAGCCCGATATGCGTCACAACATGGATTATTTAGCAGAAACATATTTAGGTTACAAGCCAGTTTCCATTGAAACTTTGATTGGTAAAAAAGGAAAAAATCAAAGTAGCATGCGCGATGTAGAACTTGAAAAAATTAAAGAGTATGCCGCCGAAGATGCCGATGTTACCTATCAGCTGAAAGTTATTCTTGAAAAAATTCTACAAGAAAAAGGTGACATCAAATTATTCGAAGAAATTGAAATGCCTTTGGTGCAAGTGCTGTCGAAAATGGAGATGGAAGGTATTAAAATTGATACCAACGCATTGCTAGAATTTTCGAAAGAATTATTAGAGCAATTGATTCTTTTGGAGAAAGAAATTTATATTGAAGCAGGTGTAGAATTCAACATCAATTCGCCAAAAAAAATGGGTGATGTTTTGTTTGAAACAATGAAGTTAGATGATAAGGCGAAGAAGACGAAAACCGGACAATACGCCACTTCCGAAGAAGTTTTGCAAAAATTATTATACAAACATCCCATCATTCAAAAGATTTTAGATTACCGCGGATTGCAAAAATTAAAATCGACATACGTTGATGCTTTACCCGAAATGGTAAATGCACAAACAGGAAAAATTCATACTAGTTTTTCGCAGGCCGTTGCGGCTACAGGCAGATTGAGCTCTGTGAATCCTAATTTGCAAAATATTCCTATCAAAACAGCCCGTGGAAGAGAGGTGAGAAAAGCATTTATTCCTAACGAAGAAAATCATGTTTTACTCTCTGCCGATTATTCTCAAGTAGAATTAAGATTGATTGCCGAGTTAAGTGGTGATGCAGGAATGATTGAAGCTTTTCAGAGCGGACTAGATATTCACTCGGCCACCGCATCTAAAGTTTTTAATGTTCCCTTGGAAGAAGTTACCAAAGAAATGAGAGGTAAAGCGAAGATGGTGAACTTTGGAATCATCTATGGAATTTCTGCTTTCGGCCTAGCGCAACGTTTAAATATTTCGAGAACAGAAGCGAAGGAAATTATTGATAATTATTTCTCAAAATATCCGCGTATTCGTGAGTACATGGATGAGAGTATCGACAATGCAAAACAAACCACTTTTGTAAAAACATTAATGGGTAGAAAACGCTATTTAAAAGATATCAATTCAGCCAACGCTGTGGTGCGCGGCTATGCCGAACGAAATGCGATTAATGCGCCTATTCAAGGTTCTGCTGCCGATATCATCAAGAAAGCTATGATTGATATTCAGAAAGAATTAGATGCATCAAATCTAAAAGCAAAAATGGTTTTGCAAGTGCATGATGAGTTGGTGTTTACTGTTCCTTTTGACGAGGTAGAATTGCTTAAGCCTATTGTTAAACGTGGAATGGAAAAAGCAGTGCAAACGCGTGTGCCTTTAGAGGTAGAAATGAGTACTGGTAAAAATTGGTTGGAAGCACATTAAATTATTCTTTAATGAAGCGTATTTTATTTTTCTTGATTGCCTTTTCTTTTGGACTAAAAGCACAGTTAAATCAGCAGGCTTTGGTTTTTGTCAACACCGAATTCAACTTTGGAAAAGTAGAAAACTGGATTTCTAAAATAGATACTATACAAATTACTAATAACACCGCTAAAAAAGTATTCATTTTAAAGCAGCATTATTCGGCGGAGTTTGAATTTCGTTATCCAACAGGGGGAATTGAGGCGGGACAAACGGGTTTTGTAGAAATAATATTTACCCCTAAAAAAGTTGGAAAATTTAAGCGATCAATTGCGCTGTACC
>Ga0102831_1001280_pt1 | contig 10683 bp, 9 predicted proteins | sample ColrivemetaGS747_FD_84508 | JGI IMG/M metagenome (GOLD analysis project Ga0102831, IMG submission 84508) | Estuarine microbial communities from the Columbia River estuary - Freshwater metaG S.747 | ecosystem: Environmental > Aquatic > Marine > Intertidal zone > Estuary | place: USA: Columbia...
AGAGTAGACATTGACGGCCGTTTATACACGCCACAAGAATTGTCTGCTATGATCCTCCAAAAAATGAAAAAGACTGCTGAGGATTACCTAGGTCAGCCTGTGTCTAGAGCTGTAATTACAGTTCCAGCATATTTTAATGACGCCCAAAGACAAGCGACTAAGGAAGCTGGTGAAATTGCTGGTTTAACTGTGGAGCGTATTATAAACGAGCCAACCGCAGCCTCTTTGGCTTACGGTTTGGATAAAAAAGATATTGAGCAAAAAATTGTTGTTTTTGATTTTGGTGGAGGAACACATGACGTCTCTATACTAGAACTAGGAGATGGTGTATTTGAAGTTTTAGCGACTGATGGAGACACCCATTTAGGAGGAGATGACGTGGACCAGAAGATCATTGATTGGATGGCAGATGAGTTTAAATCTGAAGAAGACATAGATCTAAGAAAAGACGCTATGGCACTTCAGAGATTGAGAGAGGCTGCTGAGAAAGCGAAGATTGAATTGTCTTCATCTGCTCAAACAGAAATTAACCTTCCTTATGTTACTGCGACTGCTTCAGGACCTAAGCATTTGGTAAGAACACTTACTAAAGCTAAGTTTGACCAATTAATTGAAGACTTGGTAAAGAGAACTATTGCACCTTGTGAATCTGCGCTTAAAGCAGCTGGTTTATCTAAGAGTGATATAGATGAAATTATCTTAGTAGGTGGATCTACAAGAATTCCTGCAGTTCAAGAGGCTGTAGAGGCATTCTTTGGTAAGAAGCCCTCTAAAGGAGTAAACCCTGATGAAGTAGTTGCCGTTGGTGCAGCCATTCAAGGAGGGGTGTTAACTGGAGATGTGAAAGATGTATTGTTATTAGATGTAACACCGCTCTCATTAGGAATAGAAACTATGGGAGGTGTTTTAACCAAACTTATAGAATCTAATACGACCATTCCTACCAAGAAATCTCAAGTTTTCTCTACTGCTGCAGACAATCAGCCTTCGGTTGAAATACATGTATTACAGGGAGAAAGACCTATGGCTACAGACAATAAGACCATTGGTAGGTTCCATTTAGACGGTATTCCACCATCACAGCGTGGAACACCTCAGATCGAGGTGACTTTTGATATTGACGCCAATGGTATTATTAAAGTATCTGCGACAGATAAAGCGACCAATAAGACGCAAGACATTAGAATTGAAGCTTCTTCAGGTTTAACAGAAGAGGAAATCAAAAAAATGAAAGCTGAGGCAGAAGCCAATGCAGAGTCTGACAAGAAAGCCAAAGAAACGGTAGACAAACTCAACGAGGCAGACGGAATGATCTTCCAAACGGAGAAACAACTCAAAGAATTTGGGGAGAAACTTTCTGCAGATAAAAAAGCCCCTATTGAAGGCGCTTTAGAGGAACTTAAAAAAGCTTTTGAAGCTAAAGACTTGGCACAAATTACGCCAGCTTTAGATAAAATAAACGAAGCTTGGAAAGCTGCTTCTGAAGAAATGTACAAAGCTCAGGCAGATGCTGGAGCAGCTGGTGGAGACGCTGGAGCAGCTGGATCTCAACCTAATGCAGCTGCAGATGCAGACAATGTAGAAGATGTAGATTTTGAAGAAGTAAAATAATTACTTTTAATATACACTATAAAAAGGCAGCCCAAAGGCTGCCTTTTTTTGTTGAATATGCTATCTTTACTGCATGCAATGTCATTTTAGAATGTCCCTATTTACAGGGTTTCTTTTCACCCATTTAATGGGATGGTCTCAAGAAATAATCACTTATGATCGATCAGATTTTGATTTAAAAGGTCCTGTGAAATCTTGTTTTGTATTCACTAAATACGGTCAAGAGCAATATCAGTTTAACAAAACTGGTCAGCTGGTAGAAGCGGCTACTGTTTTTGGGGAAAATGACAGTGAGACCACCTACTACAAATATGAAAAAGCCAAGCTAGTAGAACGGAGGGTAGAAAACTATGTCAATGGGGTGTTAGACAAAACCACTTCAATGGCTAATTTTTATAGTTATGACAGTATACCACAACTTAAAATCAAAGAGAAAATCATTGGTTATGATAGGACTTTTGTAGCGCAATTTAATTATCGTTATGACAGTATAGGACAGTTGACCAGAGTGGTGAGAACAAATACACAGGGACGTTTTATTACTCTAATTAGCCATCAGTGGGACTCTTTACGCACCAAAAAATCTACCGCGTATTGGCTAGATAGTGTGCCTTTAAAGCAAATAGATTCTATATTTTTAAAAGCAGGTGGTACTTTGAGTCAGCTGAAAACAAAAGAGTTCGACAACGGAATACCCAACGCTTTGGAGCTGCGTGTGTTTAATAAAAAAGGTTTAGAGATTGAACTTCACAGCACAATTTATATAGAAAAAGATGCTTTGTTAGTCCCAAAAAAGGCATCGTCCGTAAGGACAAAGTACGATAGTAATAACCATCCCATTGAGCAAATTTTCGAAAGGGGAGTAGTGCGCCAAACCAAGAAAAATCTGTATCAGCTAGATGGTAGCCCATTTAAAAATTGGATCAAAAAAATTACCACGCCAGACAATACTTATACCACTAGAAAGATTGTTTATTTTGAAGAATAGTCTCTTGAAAATATGGCATAACAGCAAGTATCTCTAATTCTTTTGTGGGCTACAAATACGTCTTCTTTAAGTATACCTTCTAATGTAGCTCCAAGTTTCTCCACTGCTTTTCTGGATCTTATATTGAGTGCGTCTATCCTGAAAATTACTTTTCGCATTTTCATGGGCCCAAAGGCATGTGAAAGCATGAGGTGTTTTAGTGCGGTATTGAGTCCAGTTCCGTGCACCTCTGTCGCCAACCATGTCCAACCTATATGAAGTGTTTTATTGTATGGATCTATTAATCCAAATCGGGTACAACCAGCATATTTTTGAGACAACTTATTAAACACAGCAAAGGGTATGTCTTTAGCTATCTTTTCATTCTCTACGGCCTGGGTAATATAAGCTGCTAATTTATCTTTTGTACTCAGGTCGTTTGGACCGTATTTATAGATGTTTAAGTGTTTAACAACCTCCCAAAGGGCGTCAGTATGGGTTGTGCTTAATGGATCTAATCGAACCCAGTTGTTTTCTAAAAGTGACATGGACTTAAATATTATTTAAATCAAAGATATACAATTGTGTTAGTCCTTTATTATTGTTTAATTTTACTAAAAAAAACATGGACAAAGAAGCCATTCTTAAAGCTTGTAATGACAGGTGCCCCAATACTTTAATGGAAACCTTAGAGATTTCTTATGTAGACGTTGGAGAAGATTTTTTAACTGCTAAAATGCCAGTGGGACCAAAAGTGCACCAACCAGACGGGGTGCTGCATGGTGGGGCTATGGTGGCATTAGCAGAGAGTGTAGGCAGTGCGGCATCATTTTTATTTTTAGATGCTAAAAACTATAAAGTTAGGGGCATAGAAATTGCTGCAAACCACGTTAAAAGCATTGCTTCTGGTTTTGTATATGCAAAGGCCACAGTGCTTCATAAAGGCAGAACAACGCAATTATGGGATATTAAAATTACAGATGCCGCAGGCCAATTAATATCTGTGAACAAGCTAACCACTATTGCCCTGCCTCGAAACTAGATAGTATGACCTACGCAATAGAGGATCTTTTAGAAAATATAGCGGGTTTTTTTAATAAAGGATTGCCTTTTGTAGCTTTTAAGTCCCCAGATGAAAATAAGGTCCACTTGCTCTGGCAAAACACGGACGCACTACATTATGTAACGCCTGAAGCCAGGTTTGGCTTTGTTATGGCTACATATTCTCATGAAAAAACACCGTATTTATTAAAGCCTGAGGGCTATATGAACGCCACTTTTGACCCAATAATTTCTTCTATAAATCCAGAAAAAGCACCTTTAGAGACGGATAAAAAAGGGAGTTCTAATGTGCTTGACCATTCCAACGCTTTAAAAGTGTCCCATATGAATTTGGTGCAAAGCGCATTGGATGAGATTGGGCGCAATCAGTTTAAAAAAGTGGTATTAGCCCGTGCCACTTCTTTTGAAACAGCCAAAACCCCTTTAGCCATATTTGAGAATTTATTGGCTTGCTATGACAGTGCTTTTTGTTATTTATGGCATCACCCAGCTTTGGGTACTTGGATAGGGGCCACTCCAGAGCGTTTGTTACGTATAGAAAACAAAACCTTACAAACAGCTGCTTTAGCAGGAACCATTAAAAGAGATGACACGAGTACTTCCTTATTCTCTGAAAATTGGACTTTAAAAGAGCAAGAGGAGCAGGCAATGGTTGTCCAAGATATTGAGAATAGACTCGCTGCTGCAGGTCTTAAGGTGAATAAAAATAATACTTACCAGGTAAATGCCGCCCAAGTATCTCATTTAAAAACAGATATTAGTGTGGCTCAAATTGGCCACAAAACACTGGTAGAATTAATAGAAACTTTACACCCTTCACCAGCTATTTGTGGCCTTCCTAGAGATCAAGCTCAAGATTTTATTCAGCAAAATGAAGCTTTAGACCGCAAATTTTATGCGGGCTACTTGGGGCTTGTACATGCCCATTTGGCCCAAGCTTCAATAGGTTTTGAAGGTTTACATTCTATTGAAGCAGATTTATATGTCAATTTAAGGTGTATGGAATATCAATCAGGTACTGCTATTGTATATGTAGGTTCAGGCATTACTTCAGGCTCCCAACCAGAGAAAGAATGGGAGGAAACCATTTTAAAAGCCCAAACCATAAAAAAAGTCATTTAATACCACCTCTATTTTTTTAAATCTAATGATTAGCGCTTACTTTTGTTCCTATGCAATACTCTAGTATTCCTTTAGCCCAAAGCATTGTTTTACATTGTAAAGCACAGGGCATTTCTAGAGTTGTTATTTCTCCTGGATCTAGAAATGCACCTTTGACCATCAGTTTTTTAGCCGATTCCTTTTTTAACTGTTTTAGTATTGTAGATGAGCGTGCTGCTGGATTTTTTGCCTTGGGAATGGCACAGAGAACTCAGGAACCTACCCTGCTTGTGTGCACCTCAGGGAGTGCTTTATTAAATTATTACCCCGCTGTTTCTGAGGCCTATTATTCAGGGATTCCACTGGTCGTAATTTCTGCTGATAGGCCCTCATATCTCATAGATAAGGGGTATGGACAAACCATTAGACAAGAAGGTGTTTATGGCAGGCACGTGGTGTTTTCTGCCCCATTAATTCAGGATGCCTCTCATGCTTCAGAACGCTATAATCGCTTTATGCCCAAGGCTTTGCAGTGGTCTCAAGAAGCGGTAAGCAAAAAAAACCATGCTTTATTAGCCACAGCGTTTAATCAATTAAAAGCCACAAATAAACCCATTCATTTAAACACCCCTTTTGAAGAGCCCTTATACCAAGAAGCGCCATTATTAGAAGGTGCTTTAGTGCCTAAATCTACTGTGGAAAATGCGGCTATTACAGACAGTAAAACCGTTAATAAAACCCTCTCAGACCCCAAATTAAAGGCGGAATGGGAGGGAGCAAAACGAATTATGGTTATTGTAGGTGTGTTGTACCCAAATGCACTGGATTATTTGTCCAATGAATTGGTGCAATGGCTCTCTAAAGATCCTAGGGTATTGGTTTTTACGGAGACTACCTCTAATGTGCACCATCCAGAATTTATTGACAGTATTGATAATATTATTGCCCCCATGGAAACACACTTGGACGCGCAAGCTATTGGGGCCGCCTTATCACCAGATCTTTTGGTGACTATAGGAGGGGCAGTAGTTTCCAAAAAAATAAAGAATTTCTTGAATCAATACACCCCAAAATTGCATTGGCAGATACAAAATGAGATTGTTGTGAATCCATTTTTTACCCATTTCACTTGTTTTAGGCCTACGGCCGATGCCTTTTTTGGTCCAGCCCTTCAAAAGCCTATTTCTCTCGAAACACTGAGCATAGACAGCCCAAAAAAACGTGCACTTCACTACAAAAATATTTATAAGGGGCATATTGAGACCTATACCGCCTCTTGTCCTTTTTCCGATTTTTATGCGTTCTATCATTTGCTCAAAGCCATACCTAATAAGTCGGTATTGCATTTAGCCAATAGTGCGACCATTAGATATGCACAATTGTTTTCTGTGAAACCTTCTGTAGCCGTTTATTGCAATAGAGGGACTTCTGGAATTGATGGGAGCACTGCTACAGCCATAGGTTCCGGTGTAACTTCCCAAGTGCAAACTACTTTGGTTACAGGTGATTTGGGTTTCTTCTATGACAGCAATGGTTTGTGGAATAAATACATCCCTAAAGACTTTAAGATTATTTTGATTAATAATCAAGGGGGAGGTATCTTTAGGGTATTGCCAGGAAAGACGGATAGTGAGCATTTTAGGACTTATTTTGAGACTGTTCACGACCTAAGTGCAAAGTCACTTTGTACTTTGCACGGATTGGAATATTACAGCGCTCATAACAAAGAAAGTCTCTCTAGTGAATTGTCTGCATTTTTTCAGCGAAATAATGGGCCTAGTCTATTGGAAATCAAAACACCTAGAACAAAGAATGAAGGGGTGTTAATGAACTTTTTTAAGACCCTTAAAACGTATTATTAATCTTAATAAGGTCCTAAAATAAAAGTGCGCTAAAAACTTCTTTCCGCTTTTTAAACTGTATTTTTGCGTTTTATATCATTATGATTGTACTCGGTAAATTCAACGAATTAGAAATTCTAAGAGATACTTCTGTAGGTTTGTTTCTTAGAGATGATGAAGGCACAGATATTTTACTACCCAATAAGTATGTTCCTCAGGATTGGGAAATAGGGGATAAATTGTCTGTTTTTTGTTATTTAGATTACGATGAAAGACCTGTAGCTACAAACCTGGTTCCATACATTGAAAGAAATTCTTTTGCGCTTTTGAGGGTAGAGGAGGTAAATGCTATTGGAGCATTTCTTCAATGGGGTTTGGAGAAGCACTTATTGGTGCCTTTCAAGGAGCAAAGGTCAAAAATGGTAGCGGGTCAATCTTATGTGGTTTATTGTTATTTAGATCCAGTTACTTTCAGATTAGTAGGATCCAATAAATTAGATAAGTTTCTAGATAATAGTACGGCCAAATATGAGCAAGGAGACGCAGTTTCTGTATTGGTTACAAGGCAATCAGATTTAGGCTGGGATGTTATTGTGGAAAATCAGCACAAAGGCATGGTATACCAAAATGAAGTCTTTAAACCCATCTCAGTTGGAGACACTATGACTGCCTATATTAAGTTACAGAGAGAAGATTTTAAACTAGACATTAGTTTACAACCCCTTGGTGTAGCAGTATTAGAACCGGCTGCAAAACAAGTATTGGATTTGTTGTCTGCTCACAAAGGATTTTTACCCCTTCACGATAAATCTGCTCCTGAAGAGATAAAAGCCTATTTAGAAATGAGTAAAAAAGTCTTTAAGAAAGCCATAGGGACCCTTTATAAAAACAGAACCATTAAAATAACCTCAGAAGGAATATACCTTCTAGAAGCTTAAAGCCTTAAATATTACGCATGTCTTTTGAAGCTAATTCATTAAAAATATGGTTGCAAGCAGCTAGACTGAGAACGCTCCCCTTATCCTTTTCTGGAATCATAGCAGGCGCCGCTTTAGCCCTAAGCGAAGGGGTATTCAATATTTACATAGGCGTTCTTTCCCTCTGGTGCACCCTTTTATTTCAAGTGATTTCTAACTTCGCTAATGACTACGGTGATGGTTTAAAAGGAACAGATAATGACCAAAGGATTGGCCCAAAAAGGGTTTTACAATCAGGACTTTTAGCGGCATCTCAATTAAAACGAGGCATAGTTTTCTTATCAGTAGTGGCTGTATTTTCAGTTTTATTATTACTAACAGTCTCATTCGGTATTTCTAACTGGCCTTATTTTTTGTTGTTTTTTGTTTTGGGAATAGCTAGTATTTGGTCTGCAATTAGGTATACGGTTGGGGCTAGTGCTTACGGCTATAAAGGTTTAGGAGACTTATTTGTTTTTTTATTTTTCGGATTACTCTCTGTTTTAGGAAGTAAATTTTTATACACCCTTCATATTTCCTTATCAGATATATTCCCTGCTCTGGTCATAGGTTCTTTGAGTGTTTCTGTTCTTAATCTCAATAATTTGAGGGATCATGAAAACGACCGCCTGAGTGATAAGAATACCTTGGTGGTTAAACTTGGGTATAAATGGGGGAAAAGATACCATATGTTGCTCTTTTTTTTGGCTTTTTTAGCCAGTCTTGGAACGGCCTATTTTTCTTTTGAAAGTAGTTTAAATCTATTGCCACTACTGGTTTTTATACCATTGCTTTTTCATCTGATTAAAGTTTCTAAAACTACTTCACCTTCATTATTAGACCCAGAGCTTAAAAAAGTAGCCTTGCTTACTTTTTTGTGGTCCATATGTTTTCTAATAGGTTCTAATTATTTGTTGTAATTTATAAGCGTAACTGATGCTATGCTCTTGTCCAATGATCTTAGAATTTTACTAGTAGAAGACAATTTAGTTGTTGTTGACAGCGTACATAGATTACTTTCTAAATTAGGGTATAATAAGGTAGAATCTGTCACTGATTACAATGCTGCTGTGCAAATCTTAAGTCAAAAAAAGATACATCTATTATTGATAGACATCTTTTTATCCGGTACTGAAACAGGCATAGAATTAGGGGGGTATATTAGGAAAAATAGGAATATTCCATTCATTTTTATTACGGCTAATTCAGATAGGGCTACTGTTGCAAAAGCTAAGGAAGTAACTCCAAACGGATACCTGGTAAAACCCTTTGAAAAAGAAGATCTTTTTACAGCTATAGAAATAGCATTGTTTAATTTTAGAGAACAGTCTTCCGTATTGGAAGATTCTAATGCAGCAAACTTAGGTCTTGTTCCAGCAACCATCCTTACGGACAGTATTTTTATAAAAAAGCAGCATATTTACCATAGAATTTCCTTTTCTGAAATCCTTTACATCAAGTCAGATAATGTGTACTTAGAGGTTTATACCATAGATAAAACTTTCGTGGTTCGTTCTTCTCTAAAAGACTATCACACAAAATTACCCCCCAAGTATTTTTACAAGGCACACAAATCTTATATTGTAAATATTGAACATATTAGTTCTATCAATGCCAAAGATGTCCTTATTGGCCAAAAGAGAATTCCCATCACTAAAGATTTTAAAGATTTTTTAATGAAGACAATGAATAGTTAAGCCCATATTTTACGTGGATTTTGATTATTTTTAAGGCTATGAAAATGATTGCTACTTATTGTAAACATGACTTAATTTTTAAACAAGCTAGTGGAACATCTAGAGGGGTTTTAAAGACCAAATCATCCTATTTTATAAAAATCACAGTTAATAATCGGGTTGGCTACGGTGAATGTGGGCTTTTAAAAGGTTTGAGCTATGACGACGTTCCAGATTATGAAGCCAAACTTTCCTGGGCTTGTAACCACATTCATTTAGGTTTGGAATCACTTTGGACGGCTCTTTTGTCGTTCCCTAGCATTCAATTTGGACTAGAGCAGGCATTTTTATCCCTGGATTCAAGCCATCCTTTTGTCTTATTCCCTTCCACCTTTATATCGGAACAAGCACCTATTCCTATTAACGGACTTATTTGGATGGGAGACCAAGAGTTTATGTCTCAACAGATTGGGGCTATTTTGAATAATGGTTTTAGTTGTGTAAAAATGAAAATAGGGGCCATAGATGTGGATCATGAATTGGCCTTACTCAGGTCTATAAGACAACAATACCCAGAGGAAGTCATTGAGCTTCGCGTAGACGCCAATGGGGCTTTTGATCTTAAAACAGCCTATAAAGTAATGGAGTCTCTTCAGGAATTAGGTGTACATTCTATAGAGCAACCACTTCCAGTCCAATCGGTCAATGATTTGGCTACTTTGTGTGCAGACGCTCCTATTCCAGTAGCACTAGATGAATCCCTTATTGGTTGCTTTACTCTTGCACAAAAAGAAAGTCTTTTAGATACAGTAAAGCCTCAATATGTCATATTGAAACCAAGTTTTATTGGGGGATTTAAAGGGAGTGACCAATGGATTCAACTAGCAGATTCCAAAGGAATAGGGTGGTGGGCTACCTCTGCTTTAGAGAGTAATATAGGCTTAAATGCTATTGCACAATGGGTGTTTTTAAAAAACACTATATTGCCACAAGGTCTTGGCACTGGGAGTTTATACACCAACAATATTCCCGCTCCTTTGAGGGTCCAAAAAGGTACTTTAGCCTATGACTCAACGGCGATTTGGGATACTAAAATAATAGATGATTTATGTATATAGCACAAGCTTTTAAGGGACAATTGGGTTTTTGGAAATACCTTCCAATTCCACTCTCATTTTTTGCCATGATGGGACTGAGTTATGCTGTGATTACTTCTATGGATATAGATGTGACCGCATTAATGCAAGCCGCAGTTGCAGAAAAGGGATCTACGCCCTTTTTAATGGAAAATTTACTTCAATTTGCCCTGGGTTTACTCATGCTTTTAGGATGGGTGAAATGGGTGCATAGACAGTCTATAACGAGTCTTACAACCTCTAGGAGTTCAATAGATTGGTCTAGGGTATTTACCTCATTTTCTATTTGGGGATTTGTTGTGGTTGCCACTACACTAGTTGGGGTGTATTTTA
>Ga0102831_1001283_pt1 | contig 10670 bp, 9 predicted proteins | sample ColrivemetaGS747_FD_84508 | JGI IMG/M metagenome (GOLD analysis project Ga0102831, IMG submission 84508) | Estuarine microbial communities from the Columbia River estuary - Freshwater metaG S.747 | ecosystem: Environmental > Aquatic > Marine > Intertidal zone > Estuary | place: USA: Columbia...
TATTAAAAACTTCACCTTTATATTTGTCATAGTGCTGAATCATAAAACAAAAAGTAAATGCAACATCCTGTATATGGATAAAGTTTCTTTTAAATTGTTTTTCGAATACAACAATATATTTGTCCGTTATTGCTTTATAAACAAAATCGTTTACTAATAAGTCGGTTCTCATTCTTGGTGAAACTCCAAAGACAGTTGCTAATCTAAAAATGATTGCATCGGTACAATTTCTTAAAAAACTTTCAGCTTCACATTTTGTTTGGCCATAAACCGATATTGGTGTAAGTGGAGATTCTTCCGTACATTCTAATTGTCCAGTTCCCAAACCATAACCACTATTTGTGTTTGGATATAAAATCTTTTTACCCTTTCCGTTTGTGAATTTAACTATGTTTACTATTTGTTGAAAGTTAATTTCTTTTGCAAGTTTTGGGTCTTGTGCACATGCAGGAAATCCTACTATTGCTGCCAATGGGATAATGATATCGGCTTCATTACAAAGTTTTTCTAACAATGATTCATTACGAACATCGCCATGTATAAATTTAAATTTAGATTTTGATGTATATTGTAATAATGAAGTTTGATTGAATAATAATTTATCCAAAACAACTACTTCATAACTTTGTTCCAATAGTTTTCCAACTAATACTGAACCTAAATAACCTGCACCACCTGTAATTAAAACTTTCATAACCGATTTTAAAAATAAATATTATTTTCTATATAAATTTGTGGGTAATTTCCACTAAATGTCATGTCCCACACTTTATATCTGGTTGTTTGATTGAAATCACAAAAGAATGCAAAATGTTTTCTTAGTGGATATGAAAAATTTAATTTTCTCAATCCATCAAATAATTCATATGTATATTTCTTTTTATAATTCTCAATTATATCATCAACTTCTATTTTATCTATTGCTTTGTTTAATACAAAAGCAGTATCAAATTCAAATTTTCCAATATTTCTATTTTCAATTGAACTCAACATGTCTCCACAACCAAACCAATAAAATGCTTGTTCATATGGTAATTTATCATAGTCTCCGAATTCTATTGTTCCTATTAATTTTTTATTAAAATAACAATCTATTTTTTTTTCGTCATGATTATCACAAATCATTACATATTCATTAAATTCATTTAATTCGTTTATATCGAATTCATAATAAATTTGTTTACAAATATATTCATATTTACCTTTTGCATTTGTTTTTACAAACCAATATGAATAATTTATTATACATTTGTTTTCATCCACTTTTGTAACACTAATTCCGGAATGCATTCCATTTCTAGAAAAAGCAAAAGCTTCTTTGTTTATTTCCAAGGCCTCTGGAAAAATTTTAAATTTTGCATATAATGTAAAATCTTTGTCCATCATTCCATCTGTTCTTGATGATATGGAATACCTATCTTCTGGTAATATAAAAAATATATTATCTTTATCTACTATTAAACTCATAATTTTATTTTTGAACAAAAGTTATAAAATTCTTCTAATTCAGGAAATGTTTTTACAAAATTAGTTCCTCTTCTAACATCGTGATTTGAAAAGTATTGATAAAAATTATACCTATTTTTCATTTGTTGTGTATCATTTTGTGGTGATATCATCCAATCATAAATTCTTTTTATTTTTTGTACCTCAACATCACTATATCCAATATGTTTATGGTCAAATGATGGTGCTGCAAAATATGTTATCAATTTAGTTTGGTCTAATATGTATTTGGAAAAATCATATGGAAGTATCTGTACAGTTTGATGTGCCGGATATCGCAAATAAGATGAATCTAAAAATGTTGCTGAGTTCCAATATCTGTCCGTACTTGCGTATGTATCTTTTAATTTATAAACATTGTTAATTAATCTATCATAATTAAACACGGATAATGCATTGTATGTAGACATAAAAGTAATAATTACTCTTGGACATGCAGTAAGTATTTTATTTACATTATCCCAAAAACGATTAAATTCTAATCCTGTTCTAATATATTCCGCTTGTTCACCCCAAGTGTCACATGATGTAAAGATTACAATTTCTTTTGCTCTTCCTTCATCTTCTAATATTTTTATTTTTTGAATAAATTTATCAATTAAAACATCCGGTACTCCTAAATTTGAATTGAATGCTAATTTAAGTTCTCTATTTGGATTTGGGTGTTCAATAATAAAGTCTAAAACTTTCCACGTATCCTTTGACATCAATGGTTCTCCACCTGTAATTCTAAATGTATGTAAATCTCTATACAAATCTGGCCACCACTTCCAAAATGCTTCTACATATGGATTGTGTTCTCTCAATGCAATTGGCATTTTATCTTCACGTTTCATTCCATCAATTGCATTAAAATTATCCAATGTTGGGTATGCACCATATTGTTGAATTTCTTCCATCCATGTTGAACTATATGCAGGGCCACAATATGAACATTTAAAATTACATGCATTACTAAATGAAACTTCTACATATTTTGGATTATAATCATCTCTCCAATTAGAATTAAAAATTTCTTCTTTAAATGGCAAAGACCAACTTTCACCTGATTTAAAAATTCTATCACTAAATCTATCCGAAGTATCTTCTACATTCCAACAATAGTCACATTCTTCAGGTCTACTACCTTGTAACATTTCTTTTCTACGAAGTTTTTTGTATCGTGTATTATGAAGTGCCGATGGGTTTCGTGCAATTTCCGTTTCAGAAATTTTATGAGTTCTAGGATGATGACATGAGTGATTATGTCCACTTTGTAATTGTAAAGTTACTTGTGTCCATTTTGCTAAACACATACCAGGACCGATATTATCTAAATCCTTTTTAATATCCAAATATATCGGATTCTCAAACTTTTCTTTATCTTTACTCATAACTTATTGTTTTTACATTTATCATCTTATGTCTATCATAAATAGTATCAATTGAAATAAATTCATACTCCATATTGTTAATACCATCCATTTTATAATCTATATTTCCTTGTTGCATTTGTAGGACATATCGTCTTTCATTTGCTGCGGTTGTTTCACCTTTTGCCCACTTATCTATTCCACCAACCTTAATCAATCCTTCCGTTTGATGTGGTAAACATAGAAATTTACCATCTCTTCTATGAGGTAAAATTGTATTTGGTATTTCTATTTTTTCTTTTTTTAATTCAATATTTTCCATCTCACCAAACTCTAAATTCATAGTGAATATATCTAATATCAAATTATCTTCAGGTATTTCTTTATGTAGATTTTTTACCTCATCGGATGTTAAACATCTATCCCACATTTGTATGCTAGCAATACCACCTTTAAAAAATTCTTCAACAGGTGATTTGGAATATCCAACATTAAATGGTTCCATTCCATATTTTTTTAATGGTTCTACAAAATTTAATGGTGATTGTGTACCAGTACCCAATCTTGCGTCACTTTCTCTACCATTTAAATAAAAATGAATTTTATTATTTTCAGAATCTACGGCCATTGTTACCCAACTCCATTGATTTTCATATCGTTTAATCCATTGATACAAATGTTGTTTAGTTCTATCCCAAAGTTGCATTGTATATGCTCTACTATTATTAAACGATAAACCCCAATCATATCCTGGTTTTCTAAAAATTGGATATTCTACAAATTTTCGTTCTTCGTCACCTATTAACCAAATAGGAACTTTTTCAATTTGCTGGTCTGCTTTAACTAATACTGAAGTCGTATGTGAATTAGAAAGACAATCTCTTTGCTCTCTACTGGGTCTAAATTGAATTTTAGAATTTATACCATTAAAATATGATACATACATTTCTTTATCATAATCTAAATTTGTTTTTTCTGCGTAACCCTCCATCACACATCTCCAAAATAAATCATCATCTTCCATACCCCAATCCCAATAATCATTTGAGTATCCGTTTGTTTTTTCTACTTGTTCTTTTGAAAACACAACTGCTCCTCCAAAGTATTCTTCGTATTTTAGCTGATAATCCGATTGTGAAATTCTAATTGCAATGTGTTGAGGATTATCGTATGGAAACGAATAATCACAACTATCATCTTCAGGCACCATATCAATATCATGCCAAACTATGTAATCACATCCATCATCGAATGCATGTTTGGCTGCAATGTTTTTCATCAAACCTCTATTAAAAAGTTTATCATCACATTGGTGTGCCAAATAGATTGTATGTTCAATTCTTCTTTCTTCTAAAAATTTTGTAACATGAGGAACAAATATATTCATGTGTTCTTCTCTATTTCTATATGGTACGCATACTCCTAATTTCATTATATAGCTACATTTATTTGAGTAATATTATTATCATATTTATTTATACCATGAATATAATATTCTAATGTAGATAGTCCATCATTATTAATTAATGAAATATGCGTTCTTACTTCATTTTGAAATCTTAATTGATTCCATCTTGTAGATTGGTCTTTCCATTTATTTCCTAAAAATCCATTTTCTTCGTGAGGTAATAATTGAAATAATGATTTTCGTCTATATGGTATTTTCATTTTAGTATAACTATCAATTTCCATATCTACTATTGCACATCCCACAATTTCACCATCGTTGTCATTTTCGGATAAATCTTTTAACATATAATATTCTATATAATTTGTATCATAGTACATTTTTAAACTTACACCGGAACTCAATTCGTTTAATAATTTTTTTGTTTTATATATTTCCTTTATTTCTGCGGCAGATAGTATTGTGTCATAATATGCAAATGAATCTATAAATCCCTTAAAGTAGTTTGGTATTATCTCTCTATCAGGCCTACCAACACCTAAATAAAAATGTGGTACATCTTTATATGGATATAACTTTTTACATGGACTGGTTTCTCCTATAAATTTACCATCTTGGTAAACTTTAAATGTTTTATCATTGGTATCAAATGTTATAACGATATTTGTTTTATAATTTGGTTTAATATTTGAATTAACATATAAGGCATTTAATTTACTATCAAATGCACAAAAATTATATCTTCTAAATGAAGTATATGCAATTGCAAAATCATAACCAGGTATACTAAATATAGTATATTCATCCGATTGTTTTTGATGATTAAAATCCGATGATTTTGGATAAAATGAAACTGATATCGTAAAACTACAATTAAAATCAATAATATTTTTTATTTTTACATAGGAATTTATACCATTAAATTCTAATGCTTTTTTATCTTTATTTATATTTTTGATTTTAATTTCGTCAAGTTTAACGAATTTTTCTTTACATCTAAAAAGTAAATCGTCATCTTCATAACCCCATCCCCAATATTTATTGGAGTACCCATCTATTTTTTCAAATACATTAACAGGAAATAAAGTAACACCACCGAAATATTCATCAAATACAATTTTTTTTTGTTTTGATGATAGGGTAGTAAAATTTGTTGCAAGGTGTAGTGGAATATCCGAATAAGAATAATCAACATTTATTGGTAACATATCAACATCATGAAATACAACATAGTCACATCCCTTTTCTTTTGCATGTTTAAATCCAATATTTAGAAGCATTCCTCTATTGAACAATTTTGCATCATCTTGTTCAATAACAATAATTTCAAAATTTATTTTTTGGTTGTTTAGATATTCAACAATTTTTTCTTTAAATAAAACCAATTGTTCAAACCTATTTCTATAAGGAACTATAACGCCTAACTTGTGCATTATATTATTTTACTTCTTTGGTTTCTTCTTCTTTTACTATTTCTTCTTTTGGAACCAATTTGTAAAATTCAGATAAATACCATTGAATTCTTTGACTCCATTCTTCTTTATCAATTTCTTCAAACCAGATGGTAAGTGCGTCTACTGAATTAGCTAATTTTTCTAAAGCTTTAACTTTTCTTTGTTCTAATAAAAATGATTCGTCATTTTGTAAGAATGATTCTGTTTTTTTTGTTGCTGTGGCCATAACTTATTAATTGTTTAATTATTAAATATAATGTATTTTTTTATTATTACCAAATTATATTGATATTATTTTTTTAAATAATTTGTTCCATTGTTTATAATCATTGTTACCAATATATTCAAACATATATTTTTCATTTGTAACATCTATTTCAAAATTATTACTTCTTAAAGTTTGATACATTTTTAAATATTCATCGGATGATGCATAATCTTTTTTAATATCCGCAACTTGTTTAATTCGTTCTACACAAGTTGAATCCCATTTAAAATGATGAACCTGAACATTGTACTCATCGATGGGTGCAATCAACGGATGGTTCCAACCTTGCCATCTCCATGTAGTATGGCCGTCTATTTTTGCGTAATGTTGTCCTGGTGTAATTTCTATATGACCTTTCATTATACATACCTTATTAGGACATGCACCACTCATTGGGTGTCTAAAAAATCCTGCAACTGGAAATTGTTCAAATATATTTTCTTTTTTATTTATCTTTGGGAAATCACCAATTTGTCCTACTCTATCAATAAACCCACCTCTTACTAACTCCCAACCATTTCTTTCGCATGCTGATGTAATTTGATTTAATGGTTTTGAATAAATGTGAAATTCATCGTCATCCGAAACTATCCACCAATCATTAGGAAATAACATTTTAGTTTCATTATATAACTGAGTAACATATTCCCAATTAAATTTTTCTTTTGTTATTCTTTTTATAATTTTAGCTTTATCAAATTGTTTAATTATTTTTAAAACTTCATTATAAGTACTTGAACCCTCCCACTCATAAACTACAACATACATTTCGTCTACCAAATCTTTATAATGATTCAGCATGTGCCACAATGTATCCGTTCGTGAACCTGTTACTGTAACTAATCTTATTTTTTTATTCATTCTTTTTTAAGCTTTCTTTGCTAACAGTGTTAAACCTGTGCTTGTAACTTTTTTATCAAACATACGAAAATTTTTTAAATTTACCAAATTCCATTTTTTATCCTCTTCTAATTCTTTAATAAATTTGGAAGGGCCATCAAACGGAACAAAGTTTTCTTTTGCATCTTCGGTTACTACAAATGTGTCATGATAAGTTTGGTCTATGTCGTGAATAGTAATAATTCCATTTTCAGACATAATTGTAGAATATAATTCAAAATCTTTTTTAACTCCTTCATATGAGTGGTCTCCGTCAATATGTAAATAATCTATTTTAATATCTTGCCTTATAAAATAATCATAGAATGCTTTTTCTGATGTTTCTAATATAACTTGTGGCTGAAAGTGTTGTCTTAAAAAACTATTTTCATTTGTCCAATCAGTAAATCCACCAACGCCATTTGCTGCATCAATTATAATGGTAGTTCCAATATCACCCCACTCAGGTTGCCCCTTTCCATCAAATATATTTTGAGAGTGTAAATCCATTCTTGCTTGCGTCATAAGACGGGGTATAAATCCACCTCCTGACCCAATACAGACGCATACTTTTGCTCTAATAAATTGAATGAAAGAATACACCAACATACCATCTCCTAAGTGTAAATCGGTTGCACCATGCGTCCAACGATATTTTACTGGTTCTAAAATCATATCACCATCGTCATCAATTTTATGATTATTGGTAAGGTATTGTTTTATATATTCTTTATTAAATAAGTCCATTTGGAATTAGTATTTTTGGTAATATAAATTCTTTATAAAAACTATAAGATTGTTCTCCATTGAAATGCCAATTAATTTTTGGATATTCATTTTTTTCTTTATACAACCACTCTAACATCCCACCACCCATTGGGTTTCTTTCATCATCTGAAAATATAAATTTATCATAATTTATTTTCTTCAATAAAAATGGTAAACTATCAGTATCTTCAAATGGAAATTGTATTCTTTCCATTTTTTTTAATACATTTTCTTTTAATGCATAATAGTCACCACCAGAGTTCATTAAATTTTGTATTTGTTGAATAGTTGTTGATAATGTAAATAAATTACCAATTGTAATCATACTATATGGAATATTTTCAGAATCCAATAGTTGTTGAGTAAATAATATATTTTCTAAAGTATCAACAACAGCACCATATACGGAATAATAATGTTTATAAAAGTGTTCATTTGCTCCTTCTAAATTAGACCCCATTGGCCAATACCTAACAAACATTGGATGTTCTTCAAGTTGAATTGGGTAATCCCATCTATCAATTGTACTCCATTGAATGATAACATGGTCCCAGTTTTCTTCAAGTATTTTTTTTGTAACTATTCTTTTTATAAGTTCATTACCTGCACCTGGTATACTTAAATTTATAACATATATTTGTTCACCTAATTCTTTTGAAATCCAATCTCCCCAACATTCTTCTACATTACCATCCGCATCCCAAACTTTGTGAGAAAATGAACATCCGACTATTAATATTTTTTTTTCCATGTTTAAAAAATAAAATTTTGAATTTGTTTAATATTATTTGTATAATTTGCAAATATTTTTTGTTTATTATCTATTAATTTATGTTTATTTTCTTTATAAAAATTATCAATATCAAACTCACCTGAATGTATTTTATCAATCAATTCTTTTAATTTTTTAGTAATAATATCACCTTGTTCATATGGATTTTCAATTTCATAATAACTTTTATCTAATCCAAATAAATCTAAACAATTATAACAACCCAATTCATCTAACATTTTATAAAAACTATTTGCACCATAAATTATAAAAAACTTTTCTGTTAAAATTGGATAATAAGACTTTTCAGAAAAATATGGATACATTGTTTCAAATAAGATATGAGTTTCACCAATAACATCTATATAACTTTTTTTATATTCTTTGTGTTCTAAATAATGTTTTAAATGTGACCAAAAATCTTTACCCAATACATCAGGCATTTTTTGAGAATAATAATCATATCCTCTATAATCCATATCTTTAAAATAATCATATAACCATTTACTTTGCATTAAAGAATTATCCGTAGAATATACCATTCCTCTTTTTTTTCTTTCATCATATTCATCATACATTAATTTATTTATAGTACAATATCCATAATCAATTATATCCAAATCGTATAATTTATTTATTACATTTATTCTATGTGGTCTAGGTTTTAGTGTTAAATGTGAATATATTTTTTCCGGATTATTTAACCTATCAACTACAAACATTTTGTCAATTGATTGTATATTATTATTTCTAAAAACACCATTTATATCAAAACTCATTAAATCACCAATTATATGAAATATATTAAATATTTTTGAAAAAACAAAATTATCAATTTTATCAAACAACTCATAATCGGTTATTTTAATACATTCAAAATCATAATTGTATTGCATTAAAAAATAATTCATACTTTCATATTCAGTAGGTTCGAAAAAAGCAAAATTAAAAATAACTTTTACATTTTTTTCTTTGTATCTATCAATTATTTTTTTAAATTTTGAAATACCATATTGATTAAAAATAAAATTAAAATATCTTTCGAATATCCATCTATCAAATATTACAATTGAATTTTCAGGAGGGTTTATATAACAATCCAATTCTAATTCGGTTAATTTCATTGTAGGATATGCCGTCAATGCTGATGTTGGCATTGGACAAACGTATAATTGAATATTTTCTTTATTATCATTTACTTCCACCTCTAATTCCAAAATATATGGTTTAGTTTCTCTTATATTATAGTATTCTAATGTATGTGATTTTTTTAAAACTTTAATATTATTATTAGGTAATATTGCGTATAACAATGCTTCGTTTCCTATAAATGTTTTCATATAACTTCTATTATTTGTTTAATCCAATTTTCTTTATTTGTATATTTTTCCATTCCGGCTTTTAATCTATCAAATTGTTTTTTATTTTTTTCAAATCCATCTTCTAATATTCTAAGATACTGATAATTAAATTGTTTTTTATTAATTGCTCTATATCTGTATTTAATATCTTTCATCCAACTACCATCTAATATTGGAAGTTTACCATTGTCAATTGCGTCAAAGATTGCATACCCAAATGGTTCTTTTGTATATGCTCCATGAAATATTTGGAAATTTTTTTCAAAAAATTTATTGTGAAAACGATAATCAAATTCTATGAATGTATGTACGGATGCATTTATTTTACTACCTTCAAACATTCTTTTATAATCGTATTTGTTTGAAAATATAAAAGCAGGTATTGCATCTAAATAATGTGCATTCTTTCTTGTTTCACATCTTGCAGCATATCCAATTCTATTACCAACCAAAGGTAAAAATGGTTTATTATGTTTCCATTCATAATAGTTTGTAATTGTAATTGTGTTTGGGAAATAAGTATGTATTGTATCTTTTTCATAACCTATCCAAACAATATTTTTAGAATTGTCTAAAATATCTTTTTGCCAATGCCAATCCAATCTTGTCATTATATTTTCATACTCATCGTTCAATCCCAACATATCAGGAATGAAAGCATGGACAAATGTTGTATGAGTTTTGTGTAAATATTTTTTAACTATTGGATGTGGTTTGTATGGGTGATGTAAAAATATAATTTTATCACACTCATTTAAAATACTTTCAACTTCTTCATCATTTTCATATGAATAAATTGTATCATCTTCTTTAATAAGAGGCCTACCAATTACTAACATTTTGTAATCTTCATCTATCAGTGGTAATACATTTTTTACAAAGTTATTACACCAAATATCAGA
>Ga0102831_1001287_pt1 | contig 10638 bp, 21 predicted proteins | sample ColrivemetaGS747_FD_84508 | JGI IMG/M metagenome (GOLD analysis project Ga0102831, IMG submission 84508) | Estuarine microbial communities from the Columbia River estuary - Freshwater metaG S.747 | ecosystem: Environmental > Aquatic > Marine > Intertidal zone > Estuary | place: USA: Columbia...
CTTATTTTTATTTTTCAACGCAGTGGTTAATATCGTATGTAAATTGGTGGTAATTACTTTTGAACTAGAATTATCCCCAATCCAACATATATAATCCTTTTTACCAAAAACCAATATCTTATAATACAAAATAGGTACTTTAATCCTCGAATTATTCAAATATTGTTTTTTTATATTACCATAAATAACTCCTGTAATGACAACCGCGTTTTTATTTCTTTTTTTAATTGAGTCTTCCACCGATTTTTCTAATTTCATCCATTCACCCCTATTAAATTTACCCAACTGTGGTGATTGATTAAATAAACTAAATGAATGATAATTTAAGGTGTCATCGTAGGATGTAATATTGGAAGGTGTTAAATGACCGAGATCGTATCCGGTATTTTCGTAATATTTTAATTTATATGGTCCGATAGGTTTTTCCTTATGCCACTTATCACTACGAATTCCATCCAATTTTTTAATGTTTTTAACTGAAATCTTATGTACTGACACATAACTATTGGTATCTTCATCCAAATATAAAATCATATCACCATGTTTAATGGTAAACTTGGTTGAATCAATTTTAACTTTTTGTGAATAAGAAAATAAGGTGAATAGTGTTAAAAAAAGGGGGGTAATAAATAATTTCATTGTTTTTCTGAATATAGAATAAATAGTTGTTTAACTAATTATTTTAATTTCAGCTTCGGTTTCAATAACTACCCTCGCACCACAACTTAATATAGGTTTTTGATCACCACTCCCACAATAAGTTATTTTACTAGGACCTAATATCTCAACTTCATTACAGTAGGTGTTTTTTTTACCTTGTTTAATTGTTATGACAGGTAAATCCGTATCTTTTGTTTTATTAGATCTTATATTATGTTGGTTTACGTGAATTCTGGTTTTCATTAAGAATAATATAACCAAGAATTATTAAAAGTGATTATTAATAAAATCGGGATTTTTCAACGGAAAAAAATGATTTCCATTTATTTTATATCGGAATGATAATAACCCACCAAAACTAGACTGAATAACTTTTAATGAATCTAAAATATCGGTGGAATAAACATTATCGTTTGTTCGGATATCAATTAAAAATACTGGAATTTCACTAAAAACAATATCTTTATTTTCATTTAATGAAAAACTTGATTCGTATCCATTAAATTCAATACTCAAACCAACATTATATTTACGTTGAAGTGAACGTTTAATCTTATTTAAGAATTTGTGATATGTTTTTGTATCTATCATATTACAAAAATAAAACTTTTAACAATTAAAATCAAAAATTGTTTTTAATAAATTTTTTTATATATTTGATATTATGAATTTAATGACTGAAATATCATTATTGTTTAAAGTACTTAATAAGGATTTTTGTTTGAGGAAATTCCCTATTGAGGTTGATAACATTAGTTTTACGATTTACCATCATGGTCATTACGATGATTTACATAATACATCAATAAGATTAATTAGAAATTCATTACCCAAAATAACAAAACCTAGATTATTTGTTGAATTTAGGTTGATGAACTCTAGATGTACGATTCCTAGTTATTTAACCCCCCTTTTTTATACTACCTTAGAAGATTTAATTAAAACTTTAGGTTTTCACGAACTATTATATCTGGTTGACCTTAATATTGAATTAAAATAAAAAATCAATATATTTATAAATATAGTTAATAAGAAAATGGACAATAATACAAAAGCCCGTATATATGGTGAGTTGTTAAATGAACATACTCGTGTTGGTAATATGATTTCTGAAATCAAAGCAAGTAATTACGAACTAACGGAAAGTCAAAAACAACAAATGAGAATTTTACAGAATAGACAAGTTGAAATAATGAAGTCTATTAATAAATTATTTAGTAGATAATACTATGAAAATCATTATCACCGAAAATAAGAAAAAAAAAGCGATTCTTCGTCATTTTGAAAAGGTTAATGCTAGTGGTGAACTACCATCAATTGAACCATTTTTGGATATGTTTAATGTTGGTTTTTGGGACACTGAAGAATATTACCATTTAATCATGGATTTTTATGGTGGATTTGATAATGCTGTTGAGTTAGCAAAAAAAATTGCGTTAGAGTTAAAAGATGTACCATTTCAAAGTAGATGGGTACGAGGGGATTTATATTTCACGATAACAGAAGTTATATTATCACATCACCAATTAGCTATGACCATTGATTGTTATGGTGAATTATACAATATGGAAATCTATAATGAAGAAGAAGATGAAAATGAAATGGTTGACCGAATAAGTTTAAGTGATTATTATGATTTAATGGATGATATTTCTGAGGTTGGTGAAGTTCGTGAATTAGTTAAATCAGATATTGAAGACGCATTATTACGTGAAATAACATATAAAACTGGTATTGAATGTTATGTTGATTATATTCATTTCACTAGAAATGATAATTGAAAATTTCACAATCTTTATTTAATTCATTTAATAACGGAAACCCAACATCACCAATGGAATTATCGTTGATATGCGAAATATGTAGTTCAGTGAAGAATTTACAGTATTTTTCGTAAGTTTTTTTACCACCAATACACCAATCAACTTCCAATATAAATTCTTCTCGTTTATCAATAATTAATTTTCTATTTTTTAACACCGGTAAACCTTGATATGTATTATACCCAACCAATAAAGTTTGATTCAATGTTAATTCCTTGAAATGGTTTAGATCTTCTTTATTATTCCAGAGTAGTTTATCTCCCAAACCGATGAACCCTAAATTATTTACAGCTATCACTGCTCGCATATTGATTTTATTAAAAAGATAACCTAAACTATTTATAAATATATGTTAATTATGGAAGATAATTCAAAAGAAATTGAGGAAATACAAAACTTATTAAAGTTTTATGAAAAATTGGGCGAGTCAAACAAGTTTATTGAAGCTTATATTAGTGAATTAAATAAAAGACTTGAAATTTTATCAAATCCTGAAGAAAATATTGAAGAAACTAATCAATAAAAAAAGTTTTTTTCTATATTTGTAGAATGAAATCAAATTATTCAATAGTTAAAAACGAAATTAAGGATCAAAACACGACCTTTTCACGATATTTTATTACCAAACATTATAGATTCCTGGGTTTAATAAAAATAACCAGATATATAAAAACATCCTATAAAATTGATAATGTTCACTTCAATGAATTTATAACCTTCAAATCAAAAGAACAGGCCGAAAAATTTATTCAGAATATCAATCAAAATCCAAATTAATTTAATTATATTTGTTATATATAAAACGTTTAACCATGAATTTTAGAACACACAATGATGAATTCATTAATGTTAGTGGAACATCATATAAAGGAGAAATAAAAACAACTTATAAGAAGTTGGTAGATGTATTTGGTGAACCTGGTAAAGGTAGTGCCGATGGTAAAACAGATGTTAACTGGAAGATTGAGTTTGATAATGGTGATGTTGCTAATATCTATAACTGGAAGAATGGTATTAGATATGGAAATCCAAATATTGAATCAATAAACGAATGGAATATTGGTGGATATAAATCATCTGTTGTTAGATTAATTGAAGAATTGATATGAAATATTGGATTTTGATTTTATTTCTTTTTTCTTGTTCAAGACACTTGGCGGATAAAAGAAAATTGTGTATCGTTAAAGAAGTTGTTGAAATTAACCAGCCAACGATAACTGAATATAATAAAAAATATTTGGTTAACACGGATTGTGGGTTAAATATTACAACAAGAAAACAATTCAAGGTTGGTGATACATTAATAATGATAACCAAATGAAAAAATTAATATTGAAGATAGCTTTATGGTTATCTTATAAACTACCCAAGAAAAAAAAGAAAAGTATATGGGATCTATGAATATTGAGAAATTAAAAAGAAGTTATTCACCAGAAATGATTAAATTCAGAAGGAAGTGGGTGAATTTATTTAGGGAAAAATCAACACCCATTCAACCGATAGTGATAATAATGTTTACATCATTTTTATTTTCAATGTTGATTTTCTTCACTTATTCTGAAGAATTGGCGGTGATACCTTTTGGAATTGCGATGGTGTTTTTAGTAATATCATTAACTTATTTCAAACTATATCCCCTAACCTGGAATGAAATGAATGAATTGGAAAAACAGAAATTCAGAGGATTTTATAAACTACCAAATGATTGGAAAATAGATTAAGATTATGTTAAAAGAAAAGATAAACGCCGATTTTATAACGGCAATGAAAAATAAGGATGTAGTTAAAAAGAATTTATTATCGGTAATTCGCGGCGAAATTCAAACGATGGAAAAGAATAACAATATTGATACGTTATCGGATGATGAAATAACGAACATCTTAAATAAGGTGGCAAAATCACTACGTGAATCAATTAAAACTTCTCCAACGGATGAATTGAACGAAGAATTAAGAATAGTTGAGTCTTATTTACCAAAACAAATGACCGAGGAAGAAATAACATCCATTGTTAAAAAGTTAATTGAAGAAAAGGAATTAAACATCGCCGAAGTTATGCGTCATTTTGCTCAACTACCAGCGGATCGTAAAGAAGTTGCTTCAATTTATCATTCATTAAAGAAATAATAAGATGAAAAAAACAATTGATGATATTAAGAAGGAAGAATTGGAAAAAACCAAATTTTATACCGATAAACAAATGAAAAGTTATATTGGAACTTATAAATTTATTTCATTATTCTTCACTGAAGGGTTTTTATGGGTGGTATCCTTCATTCCATTAATCATAATACCCTTAATTGCCGTATATGTTGGTTTATTTGAAATTGACACAATATCAATATTATTATTGTTATTAACCCACTTTTTATATTGGAAGTTTTACGCGAAAAAAGAAACAGATATACTAATCAATGAAGTTGTTCCGGAATTAAAAATGATGATCCAGGTTTTGGAAGAAATTAGAAAAGAAAAATTTAATAAAAATGAATAAAACATTATCAACACCCCAATTATCACAAATATTTGATATTCCAAATAAGAAGATTATATCCATATTGGAAAAATATTCGGTTGGATATAAAGAAAAAAGGAACATGAATTATGGATTCACCTATCTTTGGAATGTTGAAATGATAAATGAGGAATGTTTTAATGAATTGAATCAAAAAGTTAATACCGACCAAACAATTGAACAAATTTACGATTTCTTCAAACAGCAAGAATTGGTTGAAAAACATAATAAAGAATTAAAAACAAAAAGAATAAAACAAGAATTATTAAAACGAGAGTTAGATGAACAAGAACGATATATCAATCGTTTGGAAAGGGAAAAAACCAAAAAGGAAAAACAAGAAGAAAGAACCCAACAGTTAATAAAAAAAACATCCGAGGTTATTGATCCGATCACCCAGGAAATATATTCCATGTGGTTCAACAATAATTCAACCGAATATATAATCAACGTTGGTCCAACAAATTCGGGAAAAACGCATAAAGCGGTGGATGAATTAATGAAATCGGGGGATGGGGTTTATCTATCACCATTAAGGTTATTGGCGTTTGAAAATTATGAAAAAATAAATGAACTTGGATACCCTTGCGATCTATTCACGGGGGAAGATAAGGTTATTAATGGTTCATCATTATCTTCAAGGACGACAGAAATGATGGATTATAAAAATGAATATGATGTTGTTATACTAGACGAATGTTTTTTAATTGGTGATGTTAACCGAGGAAAATCTTGGTTAAAGGTTATCCTTGAAGCAAAATGTAGGAAGATGTATTTAATAACTTCCAACGAAGGATTATATATCCTGGAAGAAATATTAACGAAATTAAATAGAAAATATACAATCAATCAATTTACAAGATTAACACCCCTAACATTTTCAGATAAAAAATATAACATCAAAAAGATTAAACCAAAAACTGTATTCATCACCTTCTCAAGGGTGGATGTTTTACTTCAAAAGGCGACGTTAGAAGAAAAAGGTCATAATGTATCGGTACTATATGGGAATCTACCACCGGAAGTTAAAAAACAACAAATAAAGAAATTTATAAATGGTGAAACCGATGTTTGTGTATCAACAGATGTTATTGGGATGGGGGTTAACCTACCTTGTGATAATGTATGTTTTTTGAATAATAGAAAATTTGATGGGGTTGAAGTTAGGGAATTAACATCCACCGAAATTAAACAAATTGGAGGTAGAGCCGGAAGATATGGTTTTAGTGAAGAAGGGACAATTTATTGTTATGGGTTTTCAAGTTCAAGTTTTATTAAGAAGTTCAATGACCCAGCCGAAGATATTAAACGAGCGTACCTACCAATAAACATTGATATCGTATCAAAACTACTCCAAAATACATTACATGGGAAATTATCGTTTTATGAAAAACTGGATCTAACTCCGGATGAATTAAAACATATTATATCACCCGAACAAACAGATACATATTTGGAATTATTGGGAAAAAACCAAACATTGGAGAAATTGGAAATTCATACCGCATGGAGGTTATTAAACCTTCCGGTAACGGAATCTAGTTTGAATTATTGGTCAATGATCACCGAACGAGTTTACAGTGAACTACCGGTGGTATATAGACCTTCCAAGATAACCAAACCAAAAGACACGTATCAATTAAAATCGGTGGAAGATGAACTTAAACGTGTTGATTTATTTCTTAACTTCACAAATATATATGAATTCCAACACCTGGTAAATCAAGATAACATTGAAATGATTAAAGGTTATAAAAATGAATTAATTAACTCAATAACCGACTTTTTATTGGATAAAAAATTGTCAAATAAAAAATTATGTATAACTTGCGGTAAAAATGTTGGGTTATCTTGGCAACATAAGGAATGTAATTCATGTTTTAAGGCTGGTAGATTCAATAATTTTGACTTTTACGATGATGACGATTATCTTTAATAAAAAACAATAAAATGGAAGGAATTAATAAAGACTTGGATTTAACAAATCCTGCACATATTCAACTTAAAAAATTAAACGATAAAAACCAAGAAATATATGGTCCATATCATGAAAAATGTGGTTTATTTCAAGCGTTTTGTCAATGTAATAAAGAAAAAACCGAAGATTCGTATAATCCATATTGTTCTGTTTGTGATTCTTGCGGTGAAGATGGTTGTTGTTCGGCATTAAATTGTAAACAAAGTAATAATGGTAAATATTGTGAAACTTATCTTAAAAATTTACAATTCGGTTATCGAATGTTCAAAGATTTATTTTATTTAATTGATGAAAAAGGTGATGAAGAAATGAAAAAATCGTTGGATGATCTATACGATAAAAATTATGACTTAACTTGGAAAAAAGATGAAGAAGAGCAATAATACAATTTCAGATTGGTTAGACAAGTTTGGTGATCCTGAAATAGATAAAAAAGTGGAAATAGAACTTGAAAAAATTAATAAGGAAAGGTACGACCAGATTATTGGTGATGCTTATAAAACTTACGAGAAGGCATATGAAAAAGATAACTCAGTTGGGCTTAGCTTATTAGTTGCTAGAACAGATGGTAAAACTTCTTACCGTAAACCTACAAAAGAACAGTTTATTGACATGATAGAAGCGGACGATGAGTTTGCTGAAAAATGGGGGGTTAAAATAACTGAACGTGAATTAACATTGGAGGAACGATATAACAAGTGGTTCAATAATAACTACGAAACTGGTATGGAACGATATTTTGACCCAAATAATCTACCAGATTTTGATAATGATTATTATGAACCAACACCAACTAAAGAAATAACATTAGAATATAAAGAAGAAAAAGTTAGTTATTATGAATAAAGCGGATAAATACTACTTAGACAACATAAATAAAATTATGAATGAAGGATCCTGGGACGAAAATCCCAGACCAAAATATCATGATGGTACACCCGCATATTCAAAATTTATCACACAAGTATTCGAAGAATATGATATTACAAAAGGTGAATTTCCAATTATTACCTTGAGAAATACCGCAATAAAAACCGGAATTAAGGAAATATTATGGATTTACCAAAAACAAACATCTTCACTTAAGGTTGCTCGAGAAATGGGAATTAATTGGTGGGATGATTGGAACATTGGGAACGATACAGTAGGTGTTAGGTACGGCGAAACAGTTAGGAAATACGATTTAATGAATAAGTTGTTAAATGGTCTTAAAAACGATCCATTCGGTAGAAGACACATCATTAATTTATACCAATATTCGGATTTGGAAGAAAGTCAAGGTTTACATCCTTGTGCTTATGAAACATTATGGTCGGTTAGAAAAATAGATGATGAATTATACCTAGATTTAACCCTAACGCAAAGATCGAACGATTTTATTACCGCAGGAGTTATAAACAAGGGGCAATATCTGGCATTACAAATGATGGTCGCTGGTCATTGTGATTATAAAGTGGGTAAATTCTGTCATTTAGTACAAAATCTTCATATATACGACAGACACTTCAACGCGGTTGAAGAAATATTGGAAAAAACACCATTAGATGATAAACCATATTTTGAATTAGTTGAAAATAAAGATTTTTATGACTATACTATTGATGACTTCAAAATATATAACATTGAAAATATAAAAAAAATAAACTCAAAATTAGAATTGGCAATATAATGAAAAAATATAATGTTAGATTTCCAAATGAAAGTTTTTTTGAGGGATTATTAATAAATTTGGATGAATTCCAACCAGTAAACGAGTTTGATGAAGAAGTTTTCGGATGGTACAACAATACCTACATATCAATTAAAAAAGATGAAAGTTATAGATCAAATATTGGAACAATTCAACCAACATAAGGGTGAATTTGTGTTATTAAACAGCAAGTTAGTTAGATTAGTTTGCGTTGGTGATGATGGTGAAGATTATTATTGGGTGGTATACGATGGGAGAAATGTATTTTGGCATTCTTGTGTGGGTTCATTTGTCATATTAAAAAATAAGATTGATGAAAAGGATTATAATAGGTTTATCCAACTAGCCAAAATCAATCATTTTGATCAGGAAAATTTGTTTATACCCTCAACGCAAGAAGATAAAGAATATACCAGAAAACATTCCCTGGAACATAAACAGAAAATGGAAGGTGTTAACGGTAATGATAAATACTTAACCGATTTCTGTTGGACTATTAACTAATAACTTATCAAAACATAAGGTAAAAGTTAACCCATATATTACCCTAGCGATAACTGCTGATAATATAACATTCATATCACCAATTGCGATTAGTGGTAAACCAATGAACAATGATGTATTTCTGAAAAACTTAAATAAGTGCCAAGCATCAGTTGTGAAAACAAATAGGGTTGAAGATCCGATAAACTTCTCGGTTTTAAGATCTTCCTTCCACTTGTTTTTCCATGATTCAATTGGATTCCAGAATAACTGGTTATATTTTGAATTCTTAAATATTGATTTATCATAATGGAATTGAATCTTATCCATTATTGATTCGGATACCGCAGCGAAGGTTATGAATAAAAAACCTAATATTGTTAAAATAATCATCTTCCAAATATTTTTTTAATGTTAGCGACAAAAGGCATATCTTTACCGCCATGTTTATATTTATATTCTTCATTTTTGGTCATAATAGTCCAGATGATATTTCCAATGAATCCACCATTCGCAGCAATACCAGCACCGATGATTCCATACATCTCAACTTCGCCACTATTATACCAACTACCAACTTGAGTCCAATATACAACGAAAAAAAACGTTGTTATAAGCCAATAAAATATGTTAATAAATTTATTCTTCATAATTTCTTTTATTTATAAATATCTGGAAATAAAAAAACCCCATTCTTTTTTTGAATAGGGTTTTTTGTTAATTATTTTTTTTTATATTAGATTGGGAACTCAACAACAACTGGGTTGTAGTCGATTTCTGATAATTCTTTAACCCATGCGAATTCTTGTTTCTCGCACCCGTTTACTTCTTCGTTTGAAATGAACCAATTTCCGTTTGCGTCCAATGTTGGGTTGAAATATGCTTGGTTATTCCACATTTGACCGTTTAATAGGTCTTTTTGTTCAGCTGTTAAAATTCTAACTTTCATGATATATTTTTTTTTAAGTTTTAGTTATTGTTTATTAATTTGGGTATTGTTTACCATTACCTGAGTTATATAGTTCGGTGATTTCGGCTTGGGTTAATGTTTTTGTCCACATGTTAACACCATCTAAATCACATAAAGCTGATAGATTAATATCTGATAATCCACCTAAACTCATTGGTTGGTTAGCAATATATCCTGCTACGTTGTTAATATTACCATCAGTTTGTGTGGCAAATTGGTCAACACCATTGATATATAATTTATGTATTTGACCCATCTTTCTAACAGCGACAACGTGATACCAAGTATTTGTTAACAATGGTAGTAGTTTAGCTACTTGGTTTATATTGTTGTTATTACGCACATCAAAAGCAAAACCACCAACACCAGTATAATACAATACCCAACCATATCCATATGAACCACCAGCTTTATAGTTACCTATAACATATCTTGATGTGGATAAATTACTACTTCTAAACCACATAGAAACACTAAAGTCGCCTGTGAAATTGAATTGACCAGATGAGTTAGGTAAAC
>Ga0102831_1001293_pt1 | contig 10620 bp, 10 predicted proteins | sample ColrivemetaGS747_FD_84508 | JGI IMG/M metagenome (GOLD analysis project Ga0102831, IMG submission 84508) | Estuarine microbial communities from the Columbia River estuary - Freshwater metaG S.747 | ecosystem: Environmental > Aquatic > Marine > Intertidal zone > Estuary | place: USA: Columbia...
AAATCAAAAAAAATCCTCAAAATAAAAAGGTATCTTTGCGTTTCATTTTAAAAACGATTGTATGATTCAATCCATGACTGGCTATGGAAAATCGGTATTGCAACTTCCAACTAAAAAAGTAACAATAGAAATTAAATCTCTGAACAGCAAAACCCTTGATTTGAATGTAAGAATTCCTTCCTATTACAAAGAAAAAGAATTAGAAGTTCGTAAAAAATTAGCCAATGAGTTGATCAGAGGAAAAGTGGATTTTTCCATTTTTGTAGAAATGACTGCAGATGAAACTTCTACAATTATAAATCCTGGTGTAGTAAAAAACTACATGCAACAATTAAAAAGTATTGTTGAAACCGATTCAAAAAACGATTTAGAATTGTTAAAAATGGCCATTCACATGCCAGATGCATTGAAAACTGACCGTGAAGAATTGGATGAAAAGGAATGGAATCTCATCAATACAACTGCTGATGAAGCCATCAAAGAAATTATTCAATACAGAATTGATGAAGCTGCCGCATTAGAAGACGATTTTAGACAAAGAATTGCAAATATTAGAACCTATTTAGAGGAGGTTAAAGAGTTAGATGTTGAGAGAATTACAAATGTAAAAGAACGTTTGAAAAAAGCGATTGATGACCTAAAAGTTACTGTTGATGAAAATCGATTTGAGCAAGAATTGATTTATTATTTGGAAAAATTAGACATCAATGAAGAAAAAGTACGTTTGGAAAATCATTTGAATTATTTTTTACAAACTCTAGAAACTGAGGATTCTAATGGAAAAAAACTAGGATTTATCGTTCAAGAAATGGGAAGAGAAATCAATACCACTGGCTCTAAAGCGAACTTTGCACCTATGCAAAAAGCCGTGATTCAGATGAAAAATGAATTGGAACAAATCAAAGAACAAATTTTAAATATTTTATAAAAAATCCTACAAGGCCAACATCTTGTAGGTATTTATCAAAAATGAGTACTGATTTTAAAGGGAAATTATTCGTTTTTTCTGCTCCTTCAGGGTCTGGAAAAACAACCATTGTTCGTCATTTATTGAAACAAGAACGATTCAATTTAGAATTCTCCATTTCTGCAACTTCCAGAGAGCCAAGAAATCAAGAAAAGCATGGAGTGGATTATTATTTTATTTCGCTGAATGATTTTAAAACGAAAATAAAAAACGACGAATTTTTAGAATGGGAAGAGGTGTATAGAGATAATTTTTATGGCACTTTAAAAGCGGAAGTAGAGCGGATTTGGGCACTAAAAAAACATGTTATTTTTGATATTGATGTGGTTGGAGGTTTGCGAATCAAAAATAAATTTCCTGAGCAAACCTTGGCGGTTTTTGTAAAACCACCTAGTGTTGATGAGCTGAAAATTCGCTTGAAAAAAAGAAGTACTGAAAGCGAAGACAAAATAAATATGCGCATTGCAAAAGCGTCTGTAGAATTGGCAACTGCACCTCAATTTGATAAAATTATCAAAAATTACGATTTAGAAATTGCGCTGAAGGAAGCTGAAAATTTGGTAGTAGATTTTTTAAAACGAAATGAGAAACAAGAATAGAGAAACAAGAAAATAGCCGATATAAAAGTCTCTTTTCTTTCCTCTTTCTTCTATATATCTTTTAAAGATGAGTAAAATCGGTTTGTATTTTGGAACATTCAATCCCATTCATGTGGGGCATTTGATTATTGCCAATCATTTGATTGAATATACTGATTTAGAGGAGGTTTGGATGGTGGTAACACCTCATAATCCTTTCAAAATAAAGAATTCTTTGCTCGAAAATCATCATCGTTTTGAACTGGTTTATAGAGCTACTGAACGCTATCCGAAAATAAAACCATCTGATATAGAGTTCAAATTACCACAACCAAATTACACAGTTTTTACCTTGGCGCACATTTCAGAAAATTATCCAAATCATCAATTTTCGTTGATCATGGGTGAAGATAATTTGAATAGTTTTCACAAATGGAAAAACTATGAAACCATTTTGGAAAATCATCACATATATGTGTATCCAAGAATTTCTGAAGAAAAACAATCACGTCAATTTGAAAATCATCCAAAAATTCATTTCGTTGAAGCACCAATTGTTGAAATTTCCTCAACCATGATTAGAAATGGAATTAAACATAAAAAAAACGTACAACCATTGTTGCCAAATGAAGTTTGGGAATATATTGATGAAATGAATTTTTATAAAAAGTAATTTTTTATAGAAACAATCCCTTTTAGGAAAAATAAAAATTAGTACGATTTCGTTGTATATTTGTGATATTAAAGCATTTATTTTTTGAAAAATCAAGGCAAACAAAAAAGGAAACTCAAACAAAAACTGACTCATAAATATAGGTTGGTCATCATGAATGATGAAACTTATGAAGAGCGAATTTCACTGAAACTTTCTTTGCTAAACGTATTTGTGGTAGGCGGTGTTTTTTCTTTTTTACTGATTTTTGTAACTACATTTTTCATCACTTTTACACCAATTAAAGAGTTTATTCCTGGTTATGGATCTACAGAATTACGAATAAAGGCTACAAAATTGACATTGAAAACAGACTCTTTAAAAAGAAAATTAGCAGTTATTGAAAATTACACACGATTTTTAGGACCGATTTTATCTGGTAAAATGAAAGGCGAAGAAATTGATACTTTATTAACTGAATCTGGCAGAAAAATGTTGAGTGACCGCTTGTTAAAAGCATCAAAAATGGATTTAAATTTTAGGGAAAAAATAGAAAGTGAAGATCGCTTTCCAATCATAAATAGTGAAAAATCAGTTGTAAAAGTGGTGTTTTTTGCTCCATTAAACGGAATAATTTCACAAGGATTTGATCCTAAAACAAAACATTTCGCAGTGGATATTGTTGCTAAAAAAAACGATCCTGTAAAGGCCACTGCTGATGGAATTGTAATTTTTTCGGGCTGGACAACTGAAACTGGAAATGTACTAATTTTGAAACATGCTGATGATTACATTTCTGTATACAAACACAATGGAAATTTACTGAAACAAGAAGGTGATTTTGTAAAATCGGGCGAAGTAATTGCCAATGTGGGTTCTACTGGCGAATATACAACTGGACCTCATTTACATTTTGAACTTTGGAGTGGTGCGTATGCAGTAAACCCAACAAATTTGATTGATTTTAGATAATGAGCATCAAGTCATTTTTAGCAATTCCGTTTGCAAAAATAGTTACCAAAAATGTCTATCAATGGGCAAATAATCCTCATAAAACACAAGAAAAAGTATTTCAATATTTATTGAAAAATGCGCTAAATACACACTTTGGAATTGATCATGATTTTGAAAATATTCATAATTACGAAGACTTTAAAAAAAATGTTCCTGTTGTTGATTATGAAGGCTTAAAACCCTATGTTGATAAAATTATTGCGGGAGAATCTGATGTGTTATGGAAAGGAAAACCCTTATATTTTGCCAAAACTTCAGGCACAACATCTGGCGCAAAATACATTCCACTGACAAAAGAATCTATGCCAACGCATATTGAAGCTGCCAGAAATGCATTGTTATTTTATATTGCAGAAAAAAATGATGCCAGTTTTGTAGATGGAAAAATGATTTTTTTACAAGGAAGTCCTGTTTTGCAAGAAAAAAATGGTGTGAAATTGGGGCGCTTAAGCGGTATTGTTGCGCATTATGTACCCAATTATTTACAGAAAAACAGACTGCCTAGCTGGAAAACTAATTGCATTGAAGATTGGGAAACCAAAGTAAATGCCATTGTAAAAGAAACGATCCAAGAGGATATGCGGGTGATTAGTGGAATTCCTTCTTGGGTGCAAATGTATTTTGAAAAATTAGTTGAAAAAACCAAGAAACCAATTTCAGAAATTTTTCCAAACTTTCATTTTTTCATATATGGTGGAGTCAATTTTGAACCCTATAAAAATAAATTTGAATCCTTAATTGGTAAAAAAATCGATTATATAGAATTGTATCCAGCTTCTGAGGGGTTTATTGCTTATCAAGACTCTCAAACAGAAAAAGGAATGTTGCTGCAACTCAACTCAGGAATTTTTTATGAATTCATTCCTGCAAAAGAATTTTTTACTGAAAATCCAACTCGAATTTCTTTGAAAGATGTGAAAATGGGTGAAAATTATGTGCTTATTTTGAATACTTCAGCGGGACTTTGGGGTTATAATATTGGGGATACTGTAGAATTTACATCCTTAAAACCCTACAGAATCAAAGTTACAGGTCGTATCAAACATTTTATTTCTGCTTTTGGTGAACATGTCATTGGGAAAGAAGTTGAAAAAGCTTTGAATGATGCCATTTCTGGAACAAAAATTACGATTAGTGAATTTACGGTGGCTCCACAAGTAGCTCCAGAAAGTGGGTTGCCCTATCATGAGTGGTTTATTGAGTTTGAAAACGAACCAAAAGATTTAGAAGCGTTTGCGTCAAAAATTGATGCTTCTATGCAAGCACAAAACATTTATTATTTTGATTTAATCGAAGGCAAAGTGTTGCGTCCACTCGTTATCCGTAAAGTAAAAAAAGGTGGATTTCATGAATATATGAAATCAATTGGAAAATTTGGAGGTCAAAATAAAATTCCACAATTGGCTGATCATCGTAAAATTGCAAACGTTTTAGAGGGTTTTTTAGTTGAAAAATAAGTTCAATGCGTCATTTTCTCAACGTATTTTTTTAAAAACTTCACTAGTTTAAACCTAAGTTAATGTGTACTTTTACGCCCAATTTAGCATTAGAATCTTTTTAAAATGAGTACAATTAGGATCACCAAACAATTTAGTTTTGAAACAGGACATGCCTTGTATGGCTATGATGGAAAATGTAAAAATGTACATGGACATTCGTACAAACTATCTGTAACCGTTTCTGGAAAACCAATTTCTGATAATACCAATGTAAAATTCGGAATGGTGATTGACTTTGGAGATTTGAAAAAGATTGTAAAAGAAGAAATTGTTGATGTTTTCGATCACGCCACAGTTTTTAATAAAAATACGCCTCATGTAGAATTAGCAGCTGAACTAAAAAACAGAGGACATCATATTATATTAGTTGACTATCAACCTACTAGCGAAATGATGGTGATTGATTTTGCCAAAAAAATTAAAGATAGATTGCCTTCAACTATTCACTTACATTCCATAAAACTACAAGAAACTGATACCAGTTTTGCTGAATGGTTTGCGAGTGAGAATTAGTCCTTGACTTTCACAGAAATATTTAGCTTAACTTCTTTCAATCTCTTATCAAACTCATTATTTCTTGTTAAGAAAACCAATTCTTTTGAAATTCCTAATAGTGAAGATAACTCAAGCGCTAATTCTTTTAAAACACGCTCACGTCTTTTATTTATGGTTATATAATTTTCTTTATCTAAATCTTCAGATAAAATTACATTCAATTCATTTATTGAAATAAAAACATCCTTTTTCTCCATAAAATATTTAAATACTTTACTGCCTTGAGGTGACAAATAAATTTCCTTTTTATTGAAATAGAGTGTATCCGTGTTTTTGTAATAAATAAAATTGTTTTTCGAAGCTTTATATTTAATTATTAAAATTCTAAAAAGAACATATATTGTAAGTAAGATTCCAATTAATAGTAAGATTTTAAAGATATAAAAAACTGTTTCATCCGTATAAAAAGTAGATTCGCTTAGTAAATCACCTCTAAATTCAGAGTAAAGCTCGTTAGAAACTAAAAAATTAGAGTTTAATAAATAGACATAAGAAATTCTCTTAGACTTTGGATGGTATATGACTTTTCGTATCCCTTTGTGATTTTTTATGCTAAATTTTTTAACTGAATTAGTAAAAATACTTATTTCATGAATTGCATCTGTAACTTTGATAAATTTATCCTCTAGCTGAAAAACATTTAAATTAAAAGTATTGTCCTCCATTGGTTCAAAATTTAAATTAAATCTTTTTTCCTTGTGCCAAGAGAAATCTTTTAAATCCAATCGATATACATAATTGTCGTTGATATATATATTTTCGCTTGGATTTAATTCAGATTTATTTTTACCGCCAAATACATATAAATCAGTTCCTTTCTTTATATAATGAGCAAGATTTCTTGGCGTAACAATATCTTTCGAAAGCTGTTTTTTTTCCAACCACTCTTTGCCTGAAAAATCATAATACGTTAATATATTTTTATTAGTAAACAAGCCATATCCACTCCATAAATAGATAGTGCTATCATGCATAAAGGGAACAGCATAATACTGATTTCGATGTTTGAATGAGTTGTCAATTCTTGTAAACGTATTGTTTTCGAATTTAAGAACAATGCCACATCCTTCAATAACAAAGTAATTGATACCATCTACTTGGTATTGGTAATTATTATTGAATTCATGAATTGCTAAATCTTTTGGAAAATTGATTTTGAAGTGAGTTTTAAAATCAAAACCTCTTACCGCCATGGAGTCATTATACACTAAAATAGGCTCGCCAGTTTTGGCATCTTCAAATAACAGGTGATTTGAAGTGATTTTAAAATCTTGTTGCGCAATAGTATGAAAGCTATAGAAAAAGATGAAAGAAAAAAGAATCGTTTTTTTTAATTTCAAATCCGTATTTTAAGTTGGTTGACACTATGATATAAATCCCAAAAATAGTAAAATAATCGATGTAAAAATATGCGAAACTATATTGGTCGTATAATTTTTTCAAAAAACTACTTCCCATTAAAAGCATTCATCGTATTTGCCAAACCGTCTGTAACAAAACTAAGCACAACCTTTGCTGACATTGGAAGTCGTTCAATCATTTGACTTGTTTCATCTTTACTCCATTCACCCAATACAAAATCTGCTTGTCTTCCTTTTGGGAAATTAGCACCCACTCCAAATCGAAAACGTGCATAACTGTCTGTATTTAATTTTTCTTGAATATCTTTTAATCCATTGTGACCACCTGCTGAACCTTTCGCTTTTACTCTAATCGTCCCAAAATCAATGTGTACATCATCTGTAACTACCAAAATATTTTCTATTGAAATATTCTCTTGTTGGATCCAATATTTAACAGCTTTTCCACTTAAATTCATGAAAGTGCTTGGTTTTAAAAGAATGATTTTTTTTCCATTGAACGTAAACATAGCAATATCCCCCAACTTTTCAGTGACAAAAGAGATGTTTTGAGAAGCAACAACTTCATCTAAAATTTTAAAACCAATGTTGTGACGCGTATTTTCGTACTTAGGGCCAATATTTCCTAAACCCACTATTAAAAATTTTTTCATCAGTACTTCTTTTGATTTTTTTTATTTGAAGGAAATAAAACAGCAAAAAACTTTTGTAAAATCATGCTTCAAAAATAGTAAAATAAAAAAAGCGTTGTACTAATTGTACAACGCTTTAAAATTATTTTATAAAATGATTACTTTTTTGCTTCAACAGCCGCTTTTGCAGCGTTTCTTGACATTCTTACTTGAGCAACTACAGTATTGTCTGGGTGTAAAATAGTATATTTTTCATTCTTTAAAGAAGTGATATACAATTTATTACCAATTTCTAATTCTGTGATGTCAGCCTCAATAAAATCTGGCAAATTGGCTGGTAACGCTTTTACTTTCATTTTACGAACGTTGTGACGTAATGCACCACCAATAGCAACTCCTTTTGATTTCCCAACTAAAACCACTGGAATATTCATCGTGATTTCTTTATCTTCAAACAATTGATAAAAATCAATGTGAATGATTTTGTCAGAAACTGGGTGAAACTGAATGTCTTGCAAAATTGCAGGTATCCCTTTTCCATCAATGTCAATACTTGCAGTATAAACATTTGGAGTGTATACCAAACCTTTAAACGCTTTTTCTTCTGCTGAAAAGTGTATTGGCTGTTCTCCTCCGTAAATAACGCAAGGAACCATTCCAGCATTACGTAAGGCTTTAGACGCTGTCTTGCCCACGCTTTCTCTTTTTGATCCTTTAATTGTAATTGATTTCATTACTTGTTTTTAAATATTTGTTACATTAAAAATTGTCCACTTATTGAAGTGTTATCTTGAACTTTATGCATAACATCCGCGAATAAGGGCGCGCAAGATACAACTTTTATTTTAGAAATATTCTTTTTCAATGGTATTGTATCAGAAACTATCAACTCCGTTAGCGCAGAATTTTCAATTTTTTCATAAGCATTTCCAGAAAGTAAGGCATGTGTACAAACCGCTCTTACGCTTTTTGCGCCTCTTTCCATCATTAAATTTGCAGCATGTGCTAGTGTTCCTCCAGTATCAATCATATCATCAACTAAAATCACATTTCTTCCTTCAACCTCTCCAATTAATTCCATGTGCCCAATAACATTAGCGACTTTTCGTTGTTTGTAACAAATAACCACATCAGAAAGTAGGTGATTAGAATATGCATAGGCCCTTTTAGAACCTCCCATATCAGGAGAAGCAATGGTTAAATTCTCCAGATTTAAGCTTTTTATATATGGCAAAAATATTGTTGATGCATACAAATGATCTACAGGTTTTTCAAAAAAACCTTGAATTTGATCAGCATGTAAATCCATTGTCATGATTCTTGTTGCACCAGCAGTTTGTAGCAGATTTGCAACTAATTTTGCCCCAATTGCAACTCTTGGTTTATCTTTTCGGTCTTGTCTTGCCCATCCAAAATAAGGCATCACTGCAGTGACATGTCTTGCAGAGGCTCTTTTTGCAGCATCTAACATTAGTAACATTTCCATTAAATTATCAGAATTTGGAAACGTGGATCCAATGATGAAAACTCTTCTTCCACGAACAGATTCTTCGAAAGCTGGTTGAAATTCGCCATCACTAAAATAGGTTGTAATGACATTTCCAAGAGTAGTATTGTATTCTTTGGCAATTTTTTCAGCCAAATCCATACTTTGCCTGCAAGCAAATAATTTTGGAGAAAGTTGATTTGTAGACATTTAGAGAGAATTTATAGTGTGTAATTGTAAGTTGACAAAAGTAACCAATATTATTCTTCTGTGAAATTTATTTTTTCATTTTAAATTCTAAAATATTTACTAAATTTGCAAACTCAATTAAATGCTCAAGTGGCGGAATTGGTAGACGCGCTGGATTCAAAATCCAGTATTTTCGGATGTGTGGGTTCGATTCCCACCTTGAGTACAAATAAAAACCTCAACTAACTAATTATAAGTTATTTGGGGTTTTTATTTTGTGTATTTGTACGGTTATTGTAAGGTAAATTACGCTTAGCTGCGGAAAAAATGCTAAAAATTTATAGAGGAAATATAAACGCCAACATCCCCATATCGATTTTAAAGTCGTTTTCTTTTTAGATAAAGTGTATGTGAAATGGATGTATAACCAATAATAACACTATCAAGAAAAGTCACTTTAATTTGAAGACATACCGGTATTTAAAATCAATTAATTTATGCTAAATATCAATTCTTAAAAATGTAACAAAATCTTATTTTTATTGATTTATAGCTAATTAATTCTTAAAATCAGTTTATATATTTTTAAAATGATGTGTTATTTTACATATTTTTGCATAAAATATATAAAAGAATGTCTTTACTTGTTGTTTATGCTTTAGCTGCAATTTTCTTTTCTTTTTTATGCTCTATTTTAGAGGCTGTATTGCTTAGTATTACTCCAACATTTATTAATATCAAAAAAAATGAAGGTCATGAATATGCAAATGAACTAGGTGTTTTAAAAAAAGACGTTGACAAGCCACTGATTGCCATTTTAACGATCAATACTGTTGCGCATACGGTTGGTGCTATTTTAGTGGGAGTTCAAGCAAAAGTGGCCTATGCAGAAATGTATGGTACATCAAAGACAGGGGTTTTTGGAATGACAATTACTGAGGATCTGATGGTTGGTCTTGTTTCAACAATTATGACTATTTTCATTTTAGTTGCTTCCGAAATTATTCCAAAAACCATTGGCGCTACTTATTGGAGAGAACTCGCAGGATTTACTGCGACAACTTTAAATTTATTGATTTTCCCCTTAAAATATTCAGGTATTTTGTGGGTATTGCAACTTACAACTCGGTTGATTGGTGGGGAGGGACACAAAAGTATTTTGAGTAGAGAAAGCTTTTTGGTCATGGCTGAAATGGCTGAAAAAGAAGGTGTTTTTCATCAAAATGAAAGCAAAGTAATTCGAAATTTAATCGGCTTCAAAGAAATAAAAGTTTCCGATGTAATGACACCAAGAGCTGTGCTGGAACTTGCGGATGAAAATGATACAATTGCTTCTTTTTATGAAGTACACCGCAATTTACGCTTTTCAAGAATTCCTCTTTTTAATGAAAACCCGGATGAAATAACGGGCTATTTTTTAAAAAGCTCTTTGTTAGAGGCTATTATTGCTGGAAAAGGCAGCGAAACACTGGCTACATTAAAACGTGAAATTTTAATTACTGAAAGAGACTTGTCGATTCCTGATTTGTTTGACATTCTTATCAAAGAAAAAGAACACATTGCTTTGGTAGTGGATGAATATGGCTCTGTAAATGGTATTGTATCCCAAGAAGATGTGATTGAAACCTTGCTGGGTTTGGAAATCATGGACGAAACGGACAACGTTGCTGATTTACAAGAAATGGCT
>Ga0102831_1001303_pt1 | contig 10574 bp, 9 predicted proteins | sample ColrivemetaGS747_FD_84508 | JGI IMG/M metagenome (GOLD analysis project Ga0102831, IMG submission 84508) | Estuarine microbial communities from the Columbia River estuary - Freshwater metaG S.747 | ecosystem: Environmental > Aquatic > Marine > Intertidal zone > Estuary | place: USA: Columbia...
AAAGGATTACTCTTTGGATGCCAAGAGCGCCTCTGTTCAGTTAGCTCCTATAGCTCAACGCCTAAATTAAGCAATGGCGCTATCCTCAATAACGTTAAGGATGGCGCCATAGTCACAGTCAATAAGGTCCGCTATGCGGTGACCTCAATTTCTAAGAAGTTAGTTCTGGTAAAGCTTTAGAGCTACTTCTTGTTTCTGCGCTGAATCCGAGTCTTCTTTAGAAGTTTTTTATGCTTCTTTTTGGCCATACGCTTACGACGCTTTTTGACTACTGAACCCACATTGAACCCCGTCCTAAAGTTGATTAAATCGAACTTCCAGTAGGCTAGCGCTCGTGAGAGGTTATAAGCAACATATTCTTAAAACACTCCAAAAGTTCGATATTTATGTTTATCGAGCCGCTCATGAGAGTCACTTCACATTGAGAAAACGGATTGAATCAGAGTTAATCAAGCAGGCAAATGGCGTTCTTCACATAGGTGCTCACGAGGGCCAGGAGGCCTTTTTCTATGATCAATGTGGCGCTAAAGTCCTTTGGGTTGAAGCAAACCCTTCTGCCTATGAAATCCTCTTAGAAAATATCCGCCAGTACCCATCTCAGAGCGCAACCCGAGCTCTACTCGGCGCGGAAAACGATACCCAAGTAAATTTCAATCTTACAAGTAATAGAGGAGCTTCTTCATCCATTTATGCGCCAAACCCAGAATTCCAACATCCTTTTAATGTTGCTAACACGATTAGCCTAGAGATGAGTAGATTAGATTCGATAATCTCTGAGAAGGTTATTGGTCAATTTCCTCACTGGGTGGTTGATGTTCAAGGAGCTGAACTTCCAGTTTTATCAGGTGCCGGTAGTTTCATTCGTTATTGTAATTCGATGGTAGTAGAAGCCAAGAATAAGTCCTACTATTCTGGAGGAACAAGTTACCCTGAACTCAAAGAATTTCTTCGCCAGGAGGGGTTTACCCCTCTTTGGGAAATTGATGAAGATGGCGAAGACAATATCTTCTTTTTGCGGATAGAAGGCCGATTGAAATAATCTGGATCTTTAACTAAAGATTTTGACTATAAACCCATTAGTCTAGCTTGGGAATCAAAGTCTTTAACAAGTTCTCTAACTTTAGAGAATGTCCCGTGGGCTTTTATTTCGCCTTCTTCAAGGTAAATAACTTTATCCGCATCTTGTACCGTAGATAATCTATGTGCTATCACAACTAGAGTTAGGTTCTGTTTTAAACTTGATAGTGCATGAGAAAAATCAGCCTCTGTCTTCCCATCCAAGGCACTTGTAGCTTCATCAAGAATCACCAACCTAGGGTTTGTGTATAGAGCTCGAGCGATTCCCAACCTTTGCTTTTGCCCACCGCTAAGTCGGGCGCCGCGCTCGCCTACAATTGTTTTCACGCCAAATGGGAGGCTCGCTAGAAATTCTTCCAACTGCGCTAACCTGATGGCTTCATAGAGTCTTTCCTCCGACAGATTTTCTACCGGGAAACCAAAAGCAATATTCTCCTGAATACTTCCATTCACAATTAAGGGATCTTGAGGAACGTAGGAAATTGAACCTGGCCATTGAGCAATTGCTTCACCAGGCTTTACTCCAGCAACCCTAGCTTCCCCTTGTGTAGGAGTTAGTAAACCAAGAATTAGGTCCGCTAACGTAGATTTACCAGCACCGGATGGACCAACGATCGCTAGAAATTCACCATCGTTTATATCTAGAGTTAAATTCTTTAAAGCTGGTGAGTTTTCGTCGGGGTAGAAATAAGTAACTTCCGACAAGTTCACATTCGCGCGAAAGCCCGGATATTCAAATTTCTGTACTGATTCAACTAATGGATTGATTTCTTTGAGCTGTGAGAGTTCTTCAATCAAGTTAAGTGTTGGGCCGGAGGATCCCATAGCTCCGTTTATCTGCAGACCCCCTTGCTGCATTCGAAGAACTGCAGGCGCGATTCTAGAACCTGCGGCTAGAAATACTGACATAGTTGCAATAGCGTTAGCTGCATCTGAAACAATAAATTGAATTGCTGAGATAGTAAGAGCACCAAGAATAATCGCGGTCTCCAAAACATACTTTCCTATATAGGGCAAAAAGGATGACTCTGCTAAATCTCTACTCAACGTAAACCTCAGTTTTGAAATTTCTGATGCATAAAAGTCTTTACGATTCCAAACGGAAATTTCTCTATACCCTTGAACAATTTCTACAATTCGCTCGTTGCTTAAAACTGTAATCTTGGCTTGAGAGTTTCCAAGGTCTAGAGCTTTCTTATGAAGCAGCTTATAAAGAGCAAGCGCTATTAGTGAGAATGAAAATAAAGTACTAATTGCCATAAACGGATCAACTATTAAGATTCCAAAGAAAAGAACTGTCAAGAGAATTGCATCTGCAATCAAGGTGACTGAATTTCCAATTATTCCTAATGTTATGCTCATGACACCGTTGGTTAGAGCGTAGAGTGTTTCTTGGGAAGTTTTTTGGTTTATAACAGATATTTGCTGCGAGAGGAGTTTTCTCAGAAGGTTAGATGATATTTGAGCTCCACGCGCGCTAAGAAAATGCAGGACTCGACGTATAGAAATAATTGAAAGAATTGTTCGCGAAATCATAACTATCGCGGCTGAAAGGCCTAGAACAGCAGCTTGGCCTTGAAAGGTGAACTCTAAAATTCCGAGCAAAGATAATGCTGATGCCACTGCCCCGCTAGGGGTTTGTGACTGGATACCGCTTACTGTAAGTGCCCCGATAAGGCCGATTAGGGCTACCCCTAATAAATCCAACAGACTTAGTCCAATTTGAATGATTAAAACCACCAAAAGTTTAGTTAAATCTTTTCGAGTCAGAATTTTAAATGACCGAAGATAGAAGTCTTTAATCAAAAGATGCCGCCTTCCTAACCCAGTCGGATGATATTAAACCTTTTGGCTCATCCATGGCCTTAAACCACGGTTCTGGGGCAAATACCTGAGCGGATTTATTTAAAGTGAGAGCCGCACCCCACCAGCTAAATGTTGAATTAGCTATTACGTATCCAAAACCATGTCTAAATAAATAAAGGATTTGGGCAGGCGAAAGGTGATTGTCATCCACAAAGAAACACCTATTCAAAAGTTGGTTAGGGATCTTCTTCTTTGCTAAATCAATGTTGTCAGAAAACACCCAAATCGCTCGACTTCTTGAATTCGACTCGTTAAGAGATCTCGAATAGTAATCTTCTCCAGGAATACCAAAATTAGACTCTTGCAAATAGTCCTGAAACCTAAAGTGAACAAATATAGGTTCCTCAAGAATTGCCCTGGAAATCAATGAAACAAGTTTTTCGCCTATAACTTTAGGCCTGAGTTCCTCAAGACTGGAACGAACGTTAGGAGAATTCAGATTAGTGTGAGTTTGAAAATACCCAATCAACATTGTATTCCGTTTAACATTTATACTTGACTCTCCTACATTACTTGCTAAGGCTATTGAAATCCAACGCTTGTAACGAAAACTTAACAAAAATCTACCCATGAATACAATTAACTTTTTAATCAAGGGGATTTTTTCGATTCCTCTTGGACTAATCCCCATTCTTAAAAGAAAACCTGGAGCCTTACGCATAACTATAGATGCTTTCTTTTGAAAGAGGCTGACATTCTCTGGAAGATAAAAACCAGCTATGTCTACGACTCCGTCTGTAGCTCTTGGCGAGCCCAAGACAGAATCTAAAATTATTGGGTGCGATATATCTTCTCTACACCTTAGGGCAGAGGATAACTGAAAGAGTTGATTGCCAAGACCACCAGTTAGATACACATAGATAATTTTCTTTGAAGTCATTTTAACTTTCCCACAATGATTAAGAAAATGGGCCACAGGCTGCCCAGAGTCAGCTTATACCGTTTCTTTACGGGAACATTACTGCTCCCAGAAAATAAAATGAGGGCTTTATGTAGTGGAATTAATTTGTGTTTTAGTGCAGTTGTAATCATTCTTGTGCGCATAACTCTCAAGTAACGGTATTGCTCTGAATTATGAGTAATAATCTGGGTAATCTCATCAATTGCTAGAAGAATTTCACGTACTGCCTTCTTATCTTTTGTTAATTGACCTCTCTCGCTTTCCACGTATAGGTAGACATTTTTGTCAGAGAAATAAACCGAAGACTCACTAATTAGTAATCGAGCTAGAAAAACTTGATCTTCGCCCATTCGGTATGCTGGAAAATTCGTGTTAATTATGGCACTTGTTCTAAAAATGAATCTCCAAATTCCAGGGTTAATCATCGCCATTGAGAAATTTCCCATGGGTGTAATAACCTGATTCACGCGTTTAGTCCGTTGTGACATTCGACTATAACCAGCCAAAATGAAATCTGCATTTAAAGGAGAGTTGTGTATAGAAGCAATTGCTTCTTCAACCAAACCGATGTCGTCGCTATCCCAAAAAGCAACCCATTCAGAGTCTGCGTGTTGTAATCCATAATTTCTTGCAAGGCCCGGAGAATTAACAACGAGATTTAGATACTTTGCCTTATAAAGTACTGCTAAGTCAGAAACTTCTTTGTCTGTAGCTTCATCTAAGCCATCATGGACAAGGATGAAGGAAATGGGCAGATTCAACTCCTTAGCTCTTTTAAGCGACAACTCAAGATTCTGTAGCTTCCCCGCCATATTATGAATAGGCACGATTATCGATAAAAGGGGTTTTTCAACAAAATTCACAAGGTTATTCTAGGATTACATGATGGCTATCGTCGAATCTAGTACTCAATCGCCACAATTAGCAGTTCTTTTAGTTGCATACAGACGAGCGACAAATTTGCCCCAGATTATAGAAACATGTGCAGAAGCAGGAATAAAGAATCTTTACGTAACTATTGACTATCCAAGAGGCACTTCATCAGAATCAGTTAATGATCATCAGAATGTGAAAAATGTTGTCTTAAATTGCGCAAAACAATTTTATCCAAACCTAATAGTTCATTCTAGGGTAGCTCTATCGAACCAAGGGAGCGCTGTTTCGGTAGTGAGCGGATGTGACTGGGGATTTAATGAGGAAGAAAATCTCATAGTTATTGAAGATGATTGTTTGCCCACAAAAGCTTTTTTTGATTTTTGTAAAAGTAATTTAAAATATCTAAACAATGCTGAAAATGCCATTCTAATTTGTGGAACCCAGTTCGCGCCTAAACGTTTAGTTGGCGACCAGGCAGTCTTTTCAAAGTATCCTCTAACTTGGGGTTGGTGTACCAACAAGACTTCTTGGTCTTTAGTAAGAGATGCTTTCCGTCAGAATTATTCAACTTCTCTACTCTGCGCGTCACTAGCTACCTCAGTTGATGATGCATTTTGGCGAGCAGGCAGTCGCCGTGCTTTAGGTGGCTTTACTGATGTTTGGGACACTATTCTTGTTGAGTTCATGCTAAGAACTAAATATCTAGCAATACTCCCGCCAAGAAATCTTGTGATTAATAATGGGAATGATGCAGTAGCCACCCACATCTCACGAAATTCAGAGTGGACTAATGTTCCAGTTTCAGCAAACTTTGAAGGTAATGGATTGCCGCCAATTAGAAGTAATGAGACAGAAGAGTGGATTAGAGATCACTGCTATAAGATAAAATTCCGACACTTTTTTACGACGAAATTTACACTTTTGATTGATACTCTCCGGCTTAAACCTAAAAGGTTTAATGATCACTTGCCGAGGCGTCTAGAAGCCAAATCGTTTACTCCTTTATAAATTTTTAATACTTTTTATCATTTTAGCAAATCGGCGAGGTATGGCCTTAAATAGTGACTGTGTAAATGTTCCTAAGTAAAAAGTGTTGCGGGATCCTTTAGTTGAATCTTTGCAGGCTTTCTTAATGAATTTCTCTTGACGGCGTGCGTTAAAGAGCGACTGTTTCTTAGAAGGAAGATGGAGCGCAAAAATACTAACCTCACCTGTGCCACTCGTTCTAGAAACTTTAGGAAAATTCCGAAGCTGCGAAAAAGAAAGTACCCACTCAGATATATTTGCATAGCCCTTGACAATATCCTGTCTTAGTAAGACTCGTCCTCGTCTGTTTCTCGGATCTGTGCCAAAGAAAAATTGACCAATATCAACACCATCAAAGCAGCCTTCAAAGGTGTCGAATGACTGTTGTAATTGTTGCCAAAGTTCACTCGGAATTCCTGCATATGCACTTTGATCTCTAGGTCCAATCGGCAAAACTCTAATCTGCTGCGGATTAGAGTTATAGAGTTTTCTTAGCATCAGCATTTCGGTTGTCTTAGAATCTCTTCTTGCCTCCGGGATAACAATTGAGGTAAGAATGTCAGCGTAAAACTTGTTTCTTAAATAAAGCACACTAGCAACCCCTCTTGCCTGAGAAATAAGTGGATATGCTATGCCCTCTCTAATTGAAGAAAATTTCTCGAAGGGAAAATCTCTGGCTAGTACTACATCTGATTCTAGGTGTAGCAATTCTTTATCAAAGATTCCTGCATAGCTTTGTAATGCGAAAAAGCGCGCCGTTGAAGTTAGCCAGAAATTACCTCGAAAGTCCTTAGAGTGGGTATATAACTGTTCCAACAAATTCCACTCTTCGTCTGGAGAATATAAATAAGTTTCCAGTTTTTCGATCTTTGGTACTTTAACCTCTTTATTATGAATCAAAGTTATCTTGTGATCAGGAAACTTAGCTATATGTGCCTTGATATTTAAAATTAGATATTTGGGTAGTGCGGTATTTAGGTGAACGAAAACGATATTCACGAGAGTAATAGTATAGGTTTCTAGGAAATGACTATTAGTTTTTCCCTATCCTGTAGCATCTATATGTGATGCCTCAAGTCATGCGAAAGAAGCTATCGGCCCTGCGCTTTTTTATAATCTGGATTTTTAGGCGCTCGTCTCTAGAAATTACACGAGTTCTTCTCCTATCAGTTCCTCTGAGATCACGAATACTTTTGAGTTATAACCAGGGCCCTGTCCCCGATGGACTAGGAGCACAGATACAGCGAATGGTCGCACTTAATGCTCTGGGAGCATACCTGCAGGTTAAGGTAATTCATACGGATATTTTAGAAGTTGCTATACACCCAATGGACAACATGTCTAAGGCAGGTTATCAAGACATGTTAATTGAGATAAAGACGCTGCTGTCGACTAAAGATGAGAGTGAATTCGACAATTTCCTTAAGTACCAAGTTAAAGATCTCCGTAGTAAACACTTCTTAGTTGCTCTATTCAAATCTATTGTGAATAAAAAAATGGTCAACCTCAGTATTAGAGACTCTTATTTCTTGGTCGATTCAAAACCTGCAATTTACAAAAAGGGTATATCAAGTGAAATGAAGCAGTATCTAAGGAGTTTAGCCGATAGTGATTTTTCTAAATTCATAGCTCTGCACCACCGGCACGGAGTGGGAAATATGGCAATACAGCCCGGTCAATCAAAGCCGCGCGAAATCGACATGAGAAAATACATAAACCCGCTGCGCCAAGCCTTAGTAGCCAACAACAAAAGTGAAATATTTGTCTTCACGGACGCACCTGAAACTGATTTGGAGTTTTCTCCATCTTTGGATCAAGCCCGCCTTTGGGAAGGTTTGCCTCAATTTGATGGGGAACGAATGAAAATTTCTGCAGGTCAGTTTAAAGAGTTAGAAAGTGAGTTCCCAAATAGAATTAGAATTGTTCGAGGTGGAAATCCTTTAAAGACTCTAGCTAACTTATCTACAGCGGGCTCAATAATCCTATCTAGATCTAGTTTTGGATATCTGGCGGCCTTATTTGCATCTCATGACAGTGTCTGGATTCCTAGTGACTTCTGGCACCCTAAACACAAATACTGGAAACAATACTAGGACTGTAGACTGACGCTGTGAAATTAGCTCTTGAAAAAATTGGAATCCACCGAATCCTGTTATTTGCTTTTTGGTACTTGGCATGCTTCCCAGGAAAATTGGGATATGACTACGCGCTATTAACGCGCATGGTGCAAAGCGGAGAATCTACGGCTTGGTGGGGGGCTAGTTACTTTTGGATATTTAAGATTTTGACTTTTTCTGGTTCGCAAATCTATGTTCTATCACTTCTTGGTCTGTCTTTGTTAACTTATAGTCTCTATCTTTTTATTCAGTCTCTCCCAACAACCGACAAAATTCGTGGTCGAGCTCTGACGGCGATAATGGCCACTCCGCTGTATGGAGTATTTGGAGTAACAATTAGCCATGATGTTTTCCAGGCATCAGGGCTCATAATTCTTTCGTCAATTTTGATCCATGCTAACTGTAATTCAGAAGAGAATAAGAAGAAAGTTGGCTTGCGAGCGAATGTGTTACTTGCAGCATTCTGCCTTTTGACTACACAGACAGGGATTGTCATCGTCGCTCTCTTCTGTGCTTACTTATTTGTGAAAAACTCAAAGAGATTTGCAATTGTAGTTTTAGGCTTTTCTTTTGGAGTCTATTTCTTATCTAACTCAGGTATACCTACAGGTCAAACATCAGTTTCTTTTGTCCAATCTACTCTGCCACGTCTAATGTTGATTGACTTAAAGTGCATAGTCCAACACCCTGAAGTAGAAGTTTCTCAAGATCAGTGGGCGGTCTTAGAGAAATATGCGGAAAAGGCTCAATGGCTAACAAAGACGAATTGTTCAAATCCTGATGACATGGCCGCCCCACTAGAACTAAGCCTGTTTGAATCGGATGGTTTATCAGTCGATCGTAAACTAACAAAAGTATTTTTCGTATTAGTCTCACAGAGCCCTGCAATCCCTATCGTTTCGCATATTCAGAGATCCAGGGTTGCTCTTCCTCCACCTTTCTTTCAGCCGCCCTCAAACCAGATTCCATGGGACGTAAACATCCCGCTCGGGGAAGGCACGAACCTTGCTCTACAAAGTGGACCGGGGTTACTGCACCCCTCGATAGATGAAAAGTCTGTTCAAATATCGATTCCCTTGTTCATGCCTTTAGAGGTTCTAGCTCAAACTCTTACACTATTGATTAACCAGGCATCTTGGTTTTGGAGTTGGGGGGGTATGTGGCTATGGCCTATAACTCTGTTCATTCTCACGAGATTAAAGAAGCGTAACTTGTTAAATCTCTGCATTGCTCTCTCCCCAACTCTTCTTCTTCACCTATCGCTCTTTATAATTGGTCCTAGCTCGTTAGGAAGATATGTGATGTCCACTATATTGCAAGGTTTTATCATAAGTTTCATTCTCGTAAGCGAAAGGCTAGAGCGTAATTGAAGAGTTTCATTTCTATAGTACGAAGCGAACTTAAAACAATCATTTCCTCGCTTGCTGGCGCAATCTTAATTCTCTTGTTTTTGGTAATCTGGAGGACTTTTGATACTGATACATTTCTATTTCTACAAATATGCGCCACTTCACTTTTTGCTTATGTAGCTCTAATGCTTTTCCGAATCACTGGGAAGCGAAATATATTTCTTAACCAAGAATTAGCAGTAATCGCTATTTCATTTGTAATTATTACAACATTAACATTAAATATCGATAGGAGCCGCTCTGTATTTGTCCTAAAGTGGGTTAACGAACTTTCATCTTCATCCTCAGTGAAAATCGAAGAGATTGTAAAGTTTAAAGAGCTTTCACCCCTAGATACCACTGTTGTAGCCCAAAGATTGGATGAACAAGAACAGCTTGGTCTCTTAGAAGAAGTTGGTAATGGATATAAACTGTCTGTCTTTGGAAATCTATTCGTTAAATTCGCAAGTGCATTTGCTAAGCTGATGAACCTAGGTGGCTTTGCAAGGGCCTAACTGATGGTAGGAAGTTTCTTTCATCCTTCAGGAACCCTTTTTTAGCTCTATGCTCTTGATCCATGGTGTACCGGACTTATAAAGGACATTGGTAAACACCTAATCAGTTATCAAATGAGCCGCCCATGAGAATCGAACTCATGACCTTCGCTTTACGAGAGCGACGCTCTACCGACTGAGCTAGGGCGGCGATGCGTTTAAGGCTATTAAATTAGTAATTAATCCAAGCGTACAACGCCATTAGGCGTTGCAAGATGAACCGCCACAAGTCCAGTCTGACCATCGTTATCCTCTGGCAAAACCCATTGAATCTCAACGCCATCAAATGCTTTGGAGAGATCTGAGCCGAGCCACTCTTCAATTGTCTTTTCATCACCTGAGATCTCAATCTTTATAATCTCAGCAACTGCCTTCCCATCATTTGATGGGTGATCACTTGACATCCATTGAATAAAGAAAGGTAGTTGTGAATCATTTAGAGTTCCTAGAACTCCTAGCTGCTTCCACTTTAGCTCGCTTCCATCAGGACGCTTTCTAGATCCATCAACGGCTGAGCGTCCAAGACGGCTTTCAATTGGTGATAAATCCTCAGTTGAAACTACCCAAGTGAGCCAACCTCCACCTTCATTGGCGCGCTGTGAAACTACGCGACCAAATGGTGAGGCATCAGCAGCTGGATGATCTAAAGGACAGACAACTTCAAGATAGTGGCCATTTTTTAGAGCTAGAGTGAAATTACGAGTTCCAAATCTTGGGTGAATTCCACCATCTGTAAAGGCTGAACCAATCCGAGAGCCAATCCTTTGAA
>Ga0102831_1001311_pt1 | contig 10542 bp, 6 predicted proteins | sample ColrivemetaGS747_FD_84508 | JGI IMG/M metagenome (GOLD analysis project Ga0102831, IMG submission 84508) | Estuarine microbial communities from the Columbia River estuary - Freshwater metaG S.747 | ecosystem: Environmental > Aquatic > Marine > Intertidal zone > Estuary | place: USA: Columbia...
CTGATTTCAACATCTCATCAATTCTATTTAATGCATCTTTGTTAATCATTGATTGATATGAAATCATATCATTTATATAATTTGGGTTTTTCTTAGCTTGCTGCTTAACCCATTTAGATTGATTTTTATCATTAGCTTCTGAAATACCTACAAACGAATTATCCATATCCCCACCCTTTTCCTTTTTAATAAAATTACGAAGTCCACCATCTACAGTTGTTGGATTTTCCATTTCATTTTTCATAGCTTTGGCCCACTCATCATCGGAAAGATTTTTATATTTTAATGGATATGCTAATTGGAAACTACCCAAATCACTCATATTATCAGTATCACCTCGCTTTCCAAAGTAGATAGTATATGCTAATTGCTTTAATACATAATCTTTCAAACTAGCATAACCCCACTCTTTTAAATCTTTTTTATTTGGTTTAAATCCAGATATTTCAAAGTACGCTTCGGTGTTATTTAATATTCTGTTTACATCTATTTTATATTTGTTAGCTACTTTAACTATATCTTTTGGCTTAGTTGGTTCGGTCCATACCATTTTATTTTTTATATTTGAAAGTGCATTTGCTAAATCTTTTACATTTTCTTCATTGTATAAATCAGTTTTATCCGATTCTTTCTTAGCTACTTTTTTATCTACTTGCTTTTGAATTTCGTCTGGATTGATTCCTTTTTTAATTGCTTTTGCTGTTTTATCTTTTGATTCAGAATATGCTTTATAATAGTAATCATCCGGAGTAACCCCATCCGGTGCATACTCATTGGCTTCCATTGTTCTAAAAACTAAAGATACCATTAATTCCGATACCCTTTCGTTTTTACCATCTTCATTTTTTATTTGAGCATCCGGTCCTAATTTATTTATAAGATTTAAATCAATACCATTTTCATCGGCAGTTTTTTTGACTATTTCAGGAGTTATTTTTGATTGAGAAAATTGAACATCTCTTACAATTTTACCATTTCTATTTTTTCTACTAAGGAAAATAGTACTATCACCAGCTTTTGTACTTGTTATTGATTTTATCAAATCTTCCGATGGCTCATTCTTTTTATCCAACGAAGCGCCTCTTTCCTTTTCGTAATCTCCTTTAAATAAATCAGAAGATTTTGGAGTCTTTACATCCTTTCCCTTTATTTGAGGTTTATCATGTGTACCTGCTTTAACTGCAGCATCCATATTATCTTTAGTATCAAAATATACTAATTTACCTGTTTTTTTGGATATTGCCGAAAAATCAGTTGTTTTTGGTTTAGCCTCAAATAATTCCCTAAGTAAAATCATACATATAAATATAAATGAAATAGAAAGGGAGAATTTTTAGTTTCTCCCTTTTGTTTTATTATAAATTTGCTCTTAATTTATCTGCTATTTCACTACTTGTATATCCTGCTTTTTTCATTGCAATGGATTTTTTATATAGATTTATCCAATCTTCCTTATCATCGGAATCTTGCATTTGTGGAATATCGTTTTCATCATCTATATAAGGTAAGTTATCACCCATACGTTTAGCTATATCATCAGGTTTCCATCCCATTTGTCTAAGCGTTTCACCTGCATTGTAAAAATCATCTTTCGTTGTGTTTCCAAAAGAACCTTCTGTTCCATCTGGTCCAAAATATGGCTTTTTTACACCTGCGTTGGGAGCTTCACCACTTCTATCTTTTGCATAATCTCCACCAAACATTGAATTTGGTTTTACATCCGCCTTAGGTTGTCCACTTTTTCCAGCTTTAGGGTCTTCGTGAGTACCAGCTTTCATTGCTGCTGCCTTAGTTTGTGGAGTTTTGAAATAAACCAACTTTCCAGTTTCTTTGCTGCGAGCAACCAACTTAGGGTCTATACTCGCTTCCATTAATTCTTTTAGTCTGATATTTGCCATTATGTGTTATTATATTCTATAAATATACAAATTTTTATTTACATCACCAAATCCTATGCTAATAAGTTATAATACTCTTTGAAATGTTTAATTCTATCAGGCAATCCAATAGTACCACCATTTACTCTTTTAGTAATTGATGTTACAACTGTATCAGTTGCTCCACCATCAGCCATTTTATGTAATCCATTTTTGTTGAAGAACCAAGCTGCTGATAATAGTGCGTATTTCTCAGCTACTACTTGTGGGTTAGCACAAACATCTTCACCAATTGATTTACCAAATGCAGTATAGTTATCCTTTCCTGTCAATTGAATATATCCTCTACCACAAAATTTTGCACCATCACCACTTGCTTCAGGTCCGTTACCCATTCTACCACCATATACTTTGTTTGCAATCTTCTCCGGCTTTCTTTCGTAAGGTAGAGCTGATTCTAAAGTTGGGAAATATTTCTTAAAGATACCATTCAATCCTTTAGCTGAATAGTTTAGATTTTCTTTTGTCAAACGGAATCCACCACTCTCATGTCCACATTGTGCTAAGAAGTGTGCTAATCTTAATGCCGAATCAATTTGAAACTTTTGTGCTACTGCAGGAATCATTGCGATAACTGCATCAGGAATATGTCCTTTTAGTTTTTCTAAGTTCAAACCACCTACTGATGCTATTGGTGCAGATACAATTGGAGTAGGAGCTTCTGCAGATTCTCCCATAATCTTTGCCCAAGTTGATGGTCCTACAATACCATCTGCAGTTAAACCATTCTTTGCTTGCCATTCTTTTACAGCTGCTTCAGTTTTAGGTCCAAAGTTAGTTACCGCTGGTTCAATACCCAGCTTTTGTTGCATTAACTTTACGTTTTCGTTATTATCTCCCTTTTTTAATAACATAATAAAAATTATTTAGATTGTCCTTCCGTAACTTCTTTATTTCCTTCTCCGAAATCAATTACCTCAAAAACTCTTGTCTGAATTTTCTTAGTACCTTCGGCATTTGTTAATATGATTGAATTTTTGAACTTCTGCCAATTGATGACAAAAGATGTATCTAATACCCCACCATTTTCCTCTTTAACTAATTCGTTAAGAGCATTTATAGTGTAAAGTGAATTGGATTCTTTCTTTCTATGTATTAGGATTGTGTTTTCCAATGGAGTCTCCGGTTGGAAAGCAGTATCTATGTTGTATGTTACAAACAATTCCTCTAAATTGGACTTGTTTTGTAGTATATAGATATAATTGTAGACTATATGATAAGTCTCTCTTATTTGTTGTAGAGTGTTTTGTAACTCCTCCTTTGTTGTAAATGTACAAAGTAACTGTGTCTTCATTCTTCCTCTTATTTCTTTTATTGTCTATAAATATCAAAAACCAAAAGGAAGGGTAAAAACTCTATTTTTTCTTATCAGTCTTTGCTTTTCTAGTGGCTACTCTCCTACCAATAGATTGTCTAGCCTTTTCATTTGATTCCGATACATCTCCGTTTTTCTTATTTGCTTCAGCTACAGCCAATGCAAAATCATCAGAACAAGATATCTCAAACCCAACAGTTCCTTCATATCCCTTACCCTTTTGTCTAGCACCAACTACACCAATAGGAATATCTTGTCCGTTTTTATCTTTAGCACCATACACCAATATAGTTTCACCACTTGGTAATCTCTTTAATTTCATACCTTTTTGTAATTCATCATAAGAATCCACACCAAATACAGTTTGTAAAGTCTTTTGTGTTACTTTCATACCATCAATACACATAAATTCTTCACCCTGCATACAAGTCTTCATTGGGAATGCATCTGCTAATTTCTGCATCAAACCTCCCATTAGTTCTTCACTTTCAGGTAATACTTCCATTAAAGCGTTTCCAGCTTCAACTGCTAAATTATAGTGTTTATTTAAAGCCTTTTCAGCGTTAGTATCACCAGCAGCTATAGCTACTTTAGAAGCTAAAACAGCTACTTTACATATTCTATCATCAGTTGTATCTTCACCAGCTTTACTTAATTTTTGTCTTATACATGTAGTCATATCTTTAGTACCACTAGCTTTACATTCTTTAACTACCTTATATGAGAATTTAGCAAAATCCTTATCACCACCATCAATGTTTTTTGCATTATCAATTACATTGTTTGGATTTTTAATATTAGTATTTGCTGTTTTAATTAATCTTTCAGCAGATGCCGTTTGAGCTGCTCCAAAATTTCTAACTTTAGAAACCGCATCTTTAACATTTTGTGGTGCTGCTTCAAAAGCTTTATTTCTAATATCTACTGACATTTGTTTTAATGCTGCTACTGCTTTAGCTCCTTTCAATCCCGTAATTCTTTCAGCTGCTGCTAATGCTGCTGCTTTATCTTCTGGATTTTTATTTGATGCTCCCGCTTTTGTTGCTATCGCTTCATATCCTTTTACTCTCTTTCTTTCTTTCTCATCTAAATAATTTAATACAAAATTATTAACTTCATTAATTGAACCATTAAAGAAAAAAATGTTTTCATCTTTTTTCAATGAGTTCTTTTGTGCTCTAGCCGGTCCATTTGGTTTACCATTTTTATCTAAAGGTTGAACTCTTAACATTACATCAGTTGAAAATCCTTTATTTTTATAATCCAATCCCAATGATTCTATATCAGCTTTAATATCCCAAGCAGCTCCTTCAAATTTCCACTGTCCTTTACCATACTTCTCATCCATTGCTGAATCAAATGCTTCGGCATGTGTTAGTGATGCTTCAACCCAATCTTTAGTTGCAATTGGACTTTGCTTACCACCACCAAATTCTTCTACTGATTTTTGTATTTCAGCGTTCATAATATCAGCAAGTTGTCTTCTTTGCTGTGGGTCTCTGATTGACATAAATGCCATTGCCATCACTTCACCAAATTGAGATTGAATTTGCCCTGCTCCACCTTGAGCAATTAATTCAGTTACAGGTGGTTTCTTACCTTTAACTTGTGTATTAATACACCTTTCTAAAAATTTAATATATTTTTCAGGGAATCCTGCTTTTTTTAATTCTAATCTTGTTTTTTCATTTACCTTATATGGTTGTTTTCTAACTGCAGTTGTACGTTTTTTATTTTTTGAATAGTAATCTTCATCCGAATACCCATCAGCCATATCTTGATTTGAATATTTTGGTGCCAACTCTCTCATATCATCAGGAGTTGCTTCACCTGCATTTACATATTTTTCTAATATAGAATCAATTTCTTCGGGCTTTATATCTAATATAGTTTTACCTTCATCACCATTTTTTTTGTAAGGGTTATTAGTTTCACTTCTTTCTTTTTTACTTGGAGGTGTATCGGTAGTTTTTTTAGTTACATTTGGGTCTGCAGTTATTTTGTTTTTCTTAATATCAGGAGTTTGTCTATAATCCATATCACTACCAGCTACTTTAGTAGGAGCTCCTTTTTTAGCTTTAGGGTCTTCGTGAGTTCCATTTGCTATTGCTGTTTTTTTGGATTGCGGTGTACTAAAATATACTAATTTGCCGGTTTTTTTACTTCTTGCTGCTAATTTAGGGTCACCAGTTGTAGATGCTTCAGCTATAAAACCATAAATCATTTCTAACATTAATTTATCAGCCAATTGTAAATTTTCTTCATTCATATATTGCACATTTTCATTTTTCATCATACCATTAACTAAATCAACATGCCCCTCACCTGCAATAGTAATTGGTATTTTACCTTTTGCTTGCAATTCTTTTGTTTTCTCTAAAATATTTTCATCTCTAGTTTCATTAAATGCAACCTGAATATCATTTATCTTTGTTTCTTTATCACCATTATCTTTTGGGAATGATAATCTATATAATGTTCCTCTATCGCCCGTTCCTTTCCAACCATTTTCTTCACTTGGTTTTTCACCCGTTGGATTATCCCAATTTTCTATTGGTGGCAATCCGGCTTCTTTAGCTGCATCTTGTAAGAATTGCTTACCATTATCATCCAAATAATCTTCGGCTTTCATTCTATTGTCCGGGTCATTTGAGTCTAAACCCTCACCCTCTCCTTGTCCAATCATACTTGCCCAATTACCTGCTAATATTTGATTATCTTCAAGACCTGTTTTTTCTTTTTGCTTTTTATATAATTTAGATTCGCTATTATGAACATCTAAATCATCACCATCCCAACTATCAATACCAGCTCCCAATTCTTTAAACTTTGGTGCTGCATAATCCATTTCATCGTTAAATTCTAATTCACCATTATTGTTTGTTGCACCACCCTCACCTACGAATACAATATCTTTCCATTTTTCTTGTGGTATCTTAGATTTAATATCATCTATTATATCATCAACCATTGCTGTATTTTCGTGCTGAGTTCCGTAAACCATACCACCACCTTCCATTTCAATTGTTTGAATATCTTTGCCAGATTTCTTACCTTTAATAGTTTTTGATTCACCCTTCATACTTTTTATAGTTGATTTATCTTCGGTTGGGTTTGTGTTTGGTCTTGATGGTTCGTTTGCCGGTGGTTCTGCATTTGGTCCAGCGCCAGGTCCTGCTTGTTTACCACTTTTTGCTGCTACACCAAATTCACTTGCGAATACATTTGATGTTTTTATAGCGTCGTCAATTGGTTGGTCAATAATCATTACTTTCAATGGTATTGGCTTATCAGGATGCTCCATATTATATCTTGTAATTGCTGCCCATCTATGATGTCCATCAACTACATATCCATCGTTACTTACAAAAATTGGTGCAAGTAAATTCTTTTTAGTTTTTTCATCTTTAACCTTTTGCTCTTCCGTTTTAGGAGAGCCATCAGGCATAGTATCTGCCATTGCTTCAGCTATTCCAGATTCCATACCTAATACTTTATCACCAACTAATTCATTTTGAGTTGCCTTTAAATTTTCAGATGGAACTTCTGCATCGGTTACCTTAATTCCTTTATCAGCCAACATTTGTCTAAAGTATGGTTCTCCCTCTGCTTCAGTAGCAGTTGGGTCTTTTTCTTTTGCTTTTTGTAATACATCCCACGCTTGAGAACCTTCAACAGGCTCACCTTTAAATTGTGGCATTTCTGCTCTTGGAATATTTTTATTTCCATTACAAAACAAGTTTGAATTTGGAATTGATACTTTACATAAATTATATGTTGGTTGTTGATTCTTTTTTACTTCCTTATCATATGCTGCTTTTTCTGGAGTACCTTTCTTCAATCCTTTAGCTTGCTCCTCACTATATCCCATTTTCTCTCTAGCAATACCTTCAGCCTTTTTTACATCAGCTTTATGGTCCGCCCAATACTTATCCATTTCAGTAACCCTTTGCTTTAATAGATTACTATCAATATCATCCAATCCAGGTTCGGTTTCAATTGTTGTTCCATCTACCTTACCATCTTTCTCAACACCCTTTTCATTTTGAGGTGGTGGGTTTGATGGTTCACTAAATTTATCATCTTCTTTTGGTACTTCTGCTGATTTCTCTGCATCAGAATCTTCTTTATCTTTTTGTGCTAATTTATCATTTGCCGCTTTCTCTCTATCTAAACGAGCTCCCATAGCAGGGTCTGCTTTTGGGTCAAACATAGCTTGTGCTGCTTTTGCTTTTTCTTCTTCACCACCTCCCTTTTCTCCTTCACCCTCTTTACCTTTCTCATCCTCTTTACCTTTCTCTTTATCACCGCCTGTACTCTTACCATCTTTCTCACTTCCTAAATCTTGCATTGCTGAATCTCTTTCTGGAGACCCTTCAGGTGGCATTAGTTTTTCAGCTGCTACTCTACCGGGACTATCTTTTGGTAATCTTAATAAGTTACCAACAATACCTGTTTTAGATGTACCATCTGCTCCTTTATATGGAATTTCTTTATTAAGAATTGGGTTTGTAAATTTCTTATCAGCTTCTGTAATGTTTTCAAATAATTCCGCTTTGATATCGGATAATCCCATTTCAGAAAGCACTATTGATAATTGGGCTAAATGCTTTTCATTTTTTGGATTGGGTTGTCCATCATCCACTCTATAAGCCCATTCAGAAAGGATTTCGTTTATTAATTCAGATAAATTCATATTCATTAAAATTTGTGGTCTTTTGTTTCACATACCATTTCCAATTCCTCCCAAGAAAATTTAGGTTTTTCATTTAGAAATACATAACACTTCCATTTCTTTTGTTTTTCAAAATATATATGTGTTTGTAAATGAGATGGAATTGCTGCTCCAGTTGCTACTCTTTTCACAGGAGTATCAAAGAATGTTTTTATTAGTACTGTAATGTTTTCAGTATCATCCCACTTACGGATTTGTTCCTCCAACATTCTCCATTCACCTCTATTAAGATATTTGTCCTGCATTATACAATTTAAGTAAGAAAACGTTTGTTTTAGATTTTCCATATTGTCAGAAAATGTTGCAGCTGGTGCACCATGTCCTTTATCATATATGTTTGCTTTATAATCTTCCGCATCTGATGTTTTGATATTCACTTCCTTATAAAAATCCATAGCTCCTCTATTCACATTTGTAGGACGGTTAGTAGAACGGTATTTAATAATTAGGGGTTGTTCTAATGATTGTGAGTATAAAACCTCAAACACATCGTTTTTAATTCTTACATTTTGTCCAAAGGAAACCAAAGAAAGGATTAAAAAACTAATAAGGATAACGATTTTCTTCATATTATAGCATGTTTTTGTATATACTATAAATATGGGTTCTTATAGTTTTCCGTAATCCAAACCCCAACTAGCCTTAACAGGGAAACCACTTCCTTCAATGATTTCCTTCAATCCTCTAATCAATCCCTTATCAATATCAGTCGGAACATCAAAAAGAAACGAGTCATAGGTATATAAACAAAAGTTAATACCACTACCTCTTATATAATCCAATATCTTTCTCATAACCTCAATATTCATTTCAGTCTCAACGGCTTGTAATAGATAGTTGAATACCTTTTGTGCATTTGGTTGTTCTATCCAACTTAATGGAATTTCTCTATGTGGTGTTTGTAAGTATCCGTTCCTTTGTGTTTCAGCCCATAGGTTATCAATGTAATCAGCTACCGCATTAAGATATGGGATTTGTCTGAAGTCATCATCAATACCACCATATAGTAAACGGAACGTAATTCCCTTTCCCTCATTCACATCACATCCATATTGTTCAGCCAACCACTCATGCACATTACCTTCCGGCATATGGAACTTAATCAACTTACCAATCAATCGGGGGTGATATGCGTTATAATCCATTTGTAGGAATATCCCATCCGAAATGAAACATTCTCTACTACCATCCGTTTTGTTTAGGGCTGCGTAATTCACACCACCATGTCTATTGGATGGTCTCCCCGTCACCGTAAATGGATTGTATTCGGTGTAAACAAGGTTATCGGGTGAAAGCTGTTTGGAAGCTTGAGGCCATCTATCAATGAATTTTTCCCTAACGACACGAATTCCGAATTGTTCAATATCTGAAAGGGTGGGTATAAACACTTCGTTGTACCACTTAAGAGTAGTAGTGTAAGGTTCATTATGGAAGTACTTACCGAATTGCGGTTCTATCACTTCTACAATCTTCATTAGAGGAAGGGATTGTATCAAGTCATCTCTATACCCTTTGTGAGTTAGCGTTGAAAGGAGAGGATTTAAAGGGGCTTCATAATCAATTACCTTTGCTTCCTTTCTAAAGTATGCTGAGTCTATATCATATAGATTTACCGAAACATTAAGTGTATGCAATATCTTCTTTTTTTGAAATATCCACTTTTGTCCGTTGGTATTAAGTATGGTCTCTATTTGCTCAATAGATAGTGATAGAGCGTCTGTATGTGTATGTGGTAATATGTATAACTCATCCGAACATCGTACAACTACGAGCGAAAGAGAAGTGTTTAAAGGATGCTTACTATTATCTACCCACATAGGATACCAAATAGATACTTCCGTTTCCAGCTTTTCTTTTAATTGATTAATTTCCTCAATAGACTCAACAATATTCATAAGTACAAAGATACAAAAAAAATCCCAAACTACCAAATTAATGTAGAATGGGATTTTGGTGGAGATGAGGGGAATCGAACCCCTGTCTTACAAAGTAATCATAATACCAGCATATCACACGTTTAGGTAAAGTTTAATCTTATTCACTTTCCAAAATAATTGGGGCCGTATGGTTAGTACAGCTTTCCACCAACCTATCAGTTTTTAAGAGCCGATAGGTAGAGCTCCTTTTTGTTCACTTCTATTTAAATGTTCCACGAGTGATGCGGAATGAACTAAGCAGCGTATGCGTACTCAGAAGCCCCAATGAATTCCATCATAGAATCAAAGGTCATAGTTGACATTTCGTCAGTTATTGTTTTGTACAGATTTAAAGAGCTCTAGCACATCTCTCTACGTGTGGTACTACCATTCTCATTGCAATCAAGTCCATGGCATCCCCATATAATTATGTAAATATACGAATAATAATTCAAACTACCAAATTATTGTGTAGGTTCTATTTTTCTAAATTGTAAAAGATTTGGTAAATACATTTGTATCTTTGGCATTTGCTTTAATATAAATTTAATTGATTTAAAGTTACAATCTTTTATTTCAGCATCATCTCCAGTTATTTTCCAATCCAAAGTAATTGCAGTATAGAATGGTGTGTTTACA
>Ga0102831_1001314_pt1 | contig 10530 bp, 8 predicted proteins | sample ColrivemetaGS747_FD_84508 | JGI IMG/M metagenome (GOLD analysis project Ga0102831, IMG submission 84508) | Estuarine microbial communities from the Columbia River estuary - Freshwater metaG S.747 | ecosystem: Environmental > Aquatic > Marine > Intertidal zone > Estuary | place: USA: Columbia...
GCTGCGCCCCCGGCAGCTGGGACGAGAGCCAGAGCGAGGAAGACGCCGACCGCTGGATCCGCATCGACACCGACGGCGAAAGCGAGATCATCTGGCGCACCGGCTGAGGTCCTGTTGCACCGCAAGGCGCCAGTGGCGAACACGCCGGCGCGCGCACGAAGGCGGACGGACCTGGCCTGCTGAGCCGCCATGAACAACGGAAAACCCCTTCAAGGATGCCCATGTCGGACCTCTCGCAAACATCACCTTGCGTGGTGATCACCGGCAGCACCCGCGGCATCGGCCTGGGCCTGGCCAGGGCGTTCCTCGCGCAGGGCTGCAACGTACTGATCAGCGGCCGCGACCCCGAGTCACTGCAGCGAGCACTGACGCAGCTGGGCACTACCTTCGATGGCGCGCGTCTGCATGGCCTGTGCAGCGACGTCACCTGCCGTGATTCGCTGCAGGCGCTGTGGCACGCCGGCGTCGCCCGCTTCGGCAAGGTCGACGTATGGATCAACAACGCCGGCAGCTGCCACGCCGCCAGGGACCTTGTGGAAATTGCTGGCGATGAACTGGAGAGCGTCGTGCGCACCAACATCATGGGCAGCATATTCGGCTCGCAGGTGGCGCTGAGCGCAATGCTCGAACAGGGCGGCGGGCAGATCTTCAACATGGAAGGCTGGGGCAGCCAAGGCGAGTGGAGCGCCGGCATGACGGTCTACTCGACCAGCAAGCGCGCCGTCAGCCACTTCAGCAAGGGCCTCTACAAGGAAACCAGGAACAGCACCGTCCTGGTCGGCACGCTCAGCCCGGGCATGGTCGCGACCGACCTGCTGGTATCATCCTGGAAGGAAGGCAACGCGCAGAACTGGCAGAAGATGAAGCGCCTGTTCCTCTTCGTGATCGACCCACCGGAAATCGTCTGCGCCTACCTGGCCCGGCGCATCCTCGCCAACCGCAGAAGCAACGCACGGATCGTCTGGATGACCCCGCAGCGCCTGATCGCGCGGTTCTTCCAGCCCTACTACTGGCGCCGCAACCCGGTCGCCGGCACCGCCCTGGAATCGCTGGGCGAGGGCTGACTCTCCCCTCTCCTGCGGGAGAGGATCAGGGAAGCTTCAGGCGACTCGACGTTTGCGACTGGCTCAGGCCTTGCCGGGGCACCCTGCACGCCGACGCATCCCTCATCCGGCGCTGCGCGCCACCTTCTCCCGGAGGGAGAAGGAAAGCTGTACGCCGACAGCGCGGGGTAAGCCACACGGCGCTCGAACACGCCGCGGCTTTTCCCTCTCCACCGGGAGAGGGTGCCGAAGGCGGGTGAGGGGTGTTTCAGGCAACTCGCCGTCTGCGACTGGCTCAGGCCGCGCCAGACACCCTGCACGCCGACGCTTCCCTCATCCGGCGCTGCGCGCCACCTTCTCCCTCCGGGAGAAGGACAGCCCGTAGGGCGCAATAAGCACAGCGCATTGCGCCGCAACTCGACGCCGGGCCACAGCGAAAACCGCAGCGCTCTGCGCTCTTCCGCTGCACCGAAGCGGCCCATGGTGGATTACGCCGCACAGCGGCTAATCCACCCTACGAACAGCACCGAGTTTTTGTAGGGTGGATAAAGGCGCAGCCTTATCCACCGAACCCCGCCAGACCGCCATAAAAAAGCCCGTCACATGGACGGGCTTCTTCATTGCGGGGCGGTACTTACTTTCGAGCGACGTCTTCGGCCTGCAGGCCCTTCTGGCCATCGACCACGGCGAACTCGACCTGCTCACCCTCGGCGAGGGTGCGGTGGCCGTCGCCACGGATCGCGCGAAAATGCACGAACACGTCGGCGCCGTTGGCGCGTTGGATGAAGCCGTACCCCTTGGCGTCGTTGAACCACTTGACGGTTCCAGTCTCACGTTCAGCCATTACTACCATCTCCAGCATTCTTATTAGGATGCCCCTGTCCCGGGGCGTCTGGTCGGGCCGGTAAACCTTCTCGTTGTCCTACCCTCCCGACGGAACCCGCGCATAGCAGGCATCTCGAAGGCATTCTCGGAAGCGACCGCCCGGCGAGTATAAAACAACGATCGGCGCTGCAAAGGGCTTTTTCAGAACAGCTGAAAGGCCCGTCAACCGGGCCTCTCAGGCCTGTACTCAGTTCTCGCCGAGCAGCTCGGGCAGACGCTTGGCGAGCGCCTGATAATGCTGCGTCTCGATGCGGAACGCCCACTGCTCGCGCCCCGGCACCTGCTCCGCCGACAGCCCCTCGCGCACCGGCAGGGTCATCCAGTACTCCTCGCCATGGCGGTAGACCTGCCCTTCCAGACGCCCCTCGTCGAAGGTCTGCAGGGTGAAGCGCAGCGCCGGTTTCTCGCGGTCGAACGACAGCTGCGCCAGGGGCAACGCATCGCTCAGGCGCAGATTGGCGAACAGCGTGGCCATGCCGTTGGCGGCGGCCTCGAACGGCAAGGCACGGTCCTTGGGCAGCTGGCGCACCTTGAGATTGGGCTGGGCCTGCTCGTCGCGGTACACGGTGATCTGCTCGCCGTTGGCGTAACGCACGTCCAGCTCGCGCACGTCGGCAAAGGCGATGCTGGTCACCCGCCGATCCAGCCAGTCAAGCTCGGTTGCCGGCAGCGGAATGTTGCGGCTGATCAGCCAGACCTGCTCCTCACCCGCGCGCCGAACCAGCTGGCCGGCACCCTGGCTGGACGGATTGCCGACGCGCAGGTCGAGCGGCGCACCGGCGCCCGGCGCGTCGGCGCCCGGCGAAGTGTCGACCGCCGCAGCGTCGGCTGCCGCAGCATAGGCTGCCTCAGCATCGGCTGCCGCAGCGCCACCAAACTCGATACGCACCCGGCTGGCTCGCTCGCCGGTCTCGCCTTCCTCGGCCAGGCCAAGGCGCGCATGCAGCTGCGGATTGGCAGTGCGTGCCTCGACCTTCTCCGCCTCCAGCAGCGCCTTGAGCAGATCGGCCAGCGGCTGCGATGCAGCGGCATAACCCTCCTTGGCCGGCAGCACCCAGTGGTCGCCCTCGCGTGCCAGGCGCACGGCCGGCTCATTACCAACCTGCACCTCGATCAGCGCGACCTGTGCCGCCCGTCCTTTCAGCTCGGGCAGCCAGGCCTCGCGGCCATCGTCCTGCGGTTGCCCGTCACGCTGCAGCCAGAGGTAGCTGGCGCCGAGCAGCAGCGCCAGCAGAGCCAGAAATACCAGTGCCTTGCGTCCCATCTGTTACCCCCTGCGACGGCGGCGCCAGAGTGCCAGCGCCAGAACACCCAGGGTCAGCAGCGCCGGCACCAGGGCGATGTTGATCAGTTTCAGCGTGCGACCCAACGCCTCGATGTCGGCGTTGAGCTGGAAGCGCACCTCGCGCAGTTCCTTGCGGATCTTCAGCTTCTCCTGGAGGAACTGCTGCACCGCACCCTGCTGCTCCGGCGTCAGCTCGAGCAGCTTGGTCGGATCCTGGTTCTGCTGCAGTGCGGCGAGCTGCTGCTCGGTCTCGGCCAGGCGCTGCTGCAGTGCTTCCTCCTTCTGCCGGAAGCGCGCTTCGGCCTCGCGCTGCAGCGTCTCGACCACCACGAACGGGCGGCTGTAGCGACCGCGCGAACGCACGCTGATCAGCGCGTCGGAACCGGCCAGGTTGTCCAGCGCGTTGATCGCAAAGCCGGCGTTGTCAGCCCACGGCTGCGGGATGCGTTGGCCGAAGAAGTCCTGCACCTGCACCCACATGCGGTCGGTGAGCATGTCGACGTCAGCCACGGCGATCACGTTGATGTTGGCCGCTTCCTTGAGACCGTCCTTGCGCCCTTCGATACCCTCGGGGAAGGCGGTCTTCGCCGGGCCCTGGATACGCGCGGCCAGGGTGTAGCGCTCGCCGGTCGGCTTGAGCTCGCGGATCAGCTCGCCCGGATTGCTGAGCATGGCGAAACGCTGCGCGCTGTAGGGCATGGCGTTGCTGGAACTCTGGATCAGCGGCAGGAAGCGGGTGCTGGCGCCTTCCAGCGGCTCGAGAATGCCGCCGCTGGCGTAGGTCAGGGTTTCCAGGCCGGCAGTACTGACATCGTCCTGATCCAGCGCGCTGGCATCGAGATTGAGCCAGCCGACATGGCGTACCGGCGCCTGGCCCTGCCCCATGCCGACCGCCATGCCGTACTGGCCGTCACCGACGACCTGATCCGGCACCAGACGCAGGCCCCAGGCCTTGAACAGCGGCTCAAGGTCCGAGGCGCGGTCGAGTCCTTCACCGGGCATGCCCATGCCGGTATCGGCCTCGCTGTAGGGGTCGACGAAAACCAGCAGGTTGCCGCCGCGCATAACGAACTGATCGATGGCGTAGAGCGTCTGCTCAGGCAGGTTCTTCGGGTGGATCAGCAGCAGCACCGAGACGTTCTCGGGAATCAGGTCGACGTCGGTCTTCAGGCTCTCGATCTGGAACAGCTGGCGGACTTCCTCCATCAGCATCCACGGCGGGGTCGGCTGCTGACTGGCGAAGTCGAAACCGCCGTTCACCGCCAGGCCCGAGAGCACACCGATAACCGGGCGCTGCGGATTGGCCAGGCTCTGCACCAGGCGGCTGAGCTCGTATTCGAGCAGCTCTTCCTGGTCGGGCTGGAAGAACGGGATCACCTGGGTGTCATCGACGCCGTTGGTGCCGGCCAGACCGAAGTAGACTTTGTCTCCATTACCCAAAGGCAGCGCCTGCAACCCGAAAGCAGAGGCTCTATCTTCGTCTTCGGAGAAGGGCTCTGGATCGACCAGCCGCAGCTTGATCTTGCCGTCGGCGGCGCGCTCGTAGGTCTTGAGCATCTCCTCGACGCGACGCGCGTAGCTGCGCCACGGAAGATCCTTGGCGGCCTTGTCGGAGAAGTAGAAGTGCAGGTTGATCGGCTCTTCCAGCCCCTCAAGGATCTGCCGGGTGCCGTCGGAGATGGTGTAGAGCTTCTGTTCGGTCAGGTCCAGGCGGGCGTTGGTGAAGGCCAGCCCGGAGACCATGTTGAACACCACGAACGCGGCCGCGATCAGCAGCAGGCCGGCGCCGGAATACATCAGTCGTTTCATCTTCAGTCAGCCTTCTTCAGATCGATCACGATCGCGGTGGCAGCGAGCCAGGCGGCGATCAGGGTGACGAAATAGAGCAGGTCACGCAGGTCGATGACGCCCTTGCTGATGGCTTCGAAACGGGTCAGGAAGCTCAGCGAGGCGATGGCGTCGACCAGTGCCTGCGGCGCCCAGCCGCTGAGACTGTCGAGCAGCATCGGGAAGCCGCTGACGATGAACACGAAGCACATGGTCACCGCCAGGATGAAGGCGATCACCTGGTTCTTCGCCAGCGCCGACATGCACGAACCAATCGCCAGGTAACCGCCGGCCAGCAGCCAGCTGCCGATGTAGCCGGTGACGATGGCGCCGTTATCCGGCTCGCCGAGGTAGTTGACGGTGATCACCATCGGGAAGGTCAGCAGCAGCGTCAGCCCGGCGAAGACCCAGGCCGCGACGAACTTGCCCAGCACGGCTTCGGCGCGGGTGATCGGCAGGGTCATCAGCAGCTCGATGGAGCCGGACTTGCGCTCCTCGGCCCACAGGCGCATGGCGATGGCCGGCACCAAGAACAGGTAGAGCCAGGGGTGGAAGCTGAAGAAGGCGGTCAGATCGGCCTGGCCGCGCTCGTAGAAGGAACCCAGATAAAAGGTGAAGACCCCGGCCAGGACCAGGAAGATCACCATGAACACATAGGCGAGCGGCGTGGCGAAGTAGCTTCCCAGCTCGCGCTTGAATACGACAGGCAACTGTTTCATACCACCTCTCCGCGGGTCAGGGTGCGGAACACTTCATCCAGACGGCCACGCTCGACGTTCAGCTCGCTCACCGCCCAACCACGGCTGGCGATCAGCTCGCCAACCTGCGGGTAGATCACCGCGCCCTGCTGGGCCAGTACGGTCAGGCTGTGCTCGCGCTCGTTGCGCTCGATCCCGGCGACGCCGTTCAGTGCACTCAGCGCGGACTCGTCGAGCCCCTCGCCAACCAGGGTCACTGCCTGGTGGTAGTGCGAGCGCGCCTCCAGCTCCAGCGGCGTGCCGTCGGCCAGCAGCTTGCCGCTGCCGATCACCACGGCACGGCTGCAGATGGCGGTGACTTCTTCGAGGATGTGCGTGGAGATGATCACGATCTTGTCGGCGGCGATGCTCGAAATGAGCTTGCGCACCTGATGCTTCTGGTTCGGGTCGAGGCCATCGGTGGGCTCGTCGAGGATCAGTACGCGCGGATCATGCAGGATCGCCTGGGCCAGGCCGACACGGCGCTTGAAGCCCTTGGACAGGGTCTCGATGGACTGGTCGAGCACCTTCTCCAGCTCGACCTGGGCCACCGCCTGCTCGACCCGCCGCTTGCGCTCGGCCCCGCGGAAGCCGCGCACCTCGGCGATGAACTCGAGGAAGCCGCGCACGCGCATGTCGCCATAGCAGGGCGCACCTTCAGGCAGGTAGCCGATCTGCTGCTGGGCCTTGAGGGTGTCCTTCTGGATGTCGAAACCGAGAATGCTCGCCGTGCCTGAGGTCGGCGCAAGAAAGCCGGTGAGCATCTTCATGGTGGTGGATTTGCCGGCGCCGTTCGGGCCGAGAAAGCCCAGCACTTCCCCCTGCTGGATACGGAAGGACAGATCGTCCACCGCCGTGTGCTGCGCGAAACGCTTCGTTAGATTTCTTATTTCGATCATGGCCTCACCATCGCGGTCAAAGCCTGACCCATCACTCGTTCGGGACGAGTCAGGCCTCCAAATTGCCGGCGGAACTATAAGGACGGAGTCGCGGCGATTGCAACACCACGGACGGGGCACCGCAGCACCACGCGCCCTCGGAAAATCAGGCACTTGCCGGCGCTTTGCCGCTGCTCGGCAGATGCGGCACACTTGTCGCCCCGTGCCGCCCGGCGCACTCGATTGCAACCAGAGATTACATGACCCTCTCGCCGCTCCGCCGCCTTGCCTTCGGCACCCTGCGCCGCCTGATGTCCCTGTGGGTTCGCTCCGAGGCCATCTCGCCCTCCCCGCTCGACGACGCGCTCGACAGCGGCCACCCGCTGTTCTACGTGCTGCAGCAGTCCTCGGCCAGCGATCTGGTGGTGCTCGACAGCGAATGCCGCAAGGCCGGCCTGCCGCGCCCGGTGCTACCGGTACAGATCGGCCGCGGCGACGCCGAGACCGGTTTCTTCTACCTCACGCCGGAACCCGACTGGCTCGGCCGACAGGACAAGCGCGGCATTTCGCCGACCCTCGACCGCCTGGTGACGGCGCTGGAGAACGACGAAATCGAGGATGCCTGCATCGTTCCAGTGATGGTGTTCTGGGGGCAGTCGCCGAACCGCGAGACCAGCCCCTGGAAGCTGATCTTCGCCGACAGCTGGGCGGTCACCGGACGCCTGCGGCGGTTTCTGCGCATCCTGATCCTCGGTCGCAAGACCCGCGTGCAGTTCTCCGCGCCCATCCATCTGCGCGAGCTGGTCGAGCAGGAAAAGGGCCACGAGCGCACCCTGCGCATGGTCCAGCGCATCCTGCGAGTGCACTTTCGCAACCAGAAGGCCGCCGTCATCGGCCCGGACCTTTCCCACCGGCGCAACCTGGTCAAGGGCCTGATCCACGACGCGCAGGTGCGCCAGGCCATCGCCGAAGAAGCCGAACGCGAGAAGATCCCGCTGGAGAAGGCCGAGCGCCGCGCCCTGGCCTACGGCAACGAGGTCGCCTCGGACTACAGCTACATCGCCATCCGCTTCCTCGAACTGGTGCTGTCCTGGTTCTGGAACAAGATCTACGACGGTATCCGCATCAACAACATCGAGGGTGTACGCGAGATCGCCCACGGCCACGAAGTCATCTATGTGCCCTGCCACCGCAGCCACATCGATTACCTGCTGCTGTCCTACCTGCTGTTCACCAACGGCCTGACGCCGCCGCACATCGCCGCCGGCATCAACCTCAACATGCCGGTGATCGGCGGCCTGCTGCGTCGCGGTGGCGCCTTCTTCATGCGCCGCACCTTCAAGGGCAATCCGCTCTACACCGCGGTGTTCAACGAATACCTGCACACCCTGTTCAGCCGTGGTTTTCCGGTCGAGTACTTCGTCGAAGGCGGCCGCTCGCGCACCGGGCGCATGCTCCAGCCCAAGACCGGCATGCTCGCCATCACCCTGCGCAGTTTCCTGCGCTCGCACCGCCTGCCGATCGTTTTCGTGCCGGTCTATATCGGCTACGAGCGCGTGCTCGAAGGCCGCACCTACCTGGGCGAGCTGCGCGGCGCGAGCAAGAAGAAGGAATCGATCTTCGACCTGTTCAAGGTCCTGGGTGCACTCAAGCAGCGCTTCGGTCAGGTCGCAGTCAACTTCGGCGAGCCGATCCGCCTGGCCGAATTCCTCGACCAGCAGCAGCCGGACTGGCGCAGCCAGCAGCTCGCCCCGCAGTTCCGCCCCGAGTGGCTCAACGAAACCACCCATCGCCTGGCCGAGCACATCGCCTGTGGGCTCAACGAGGCCGCCGCGGTCAACCCGGTCAACCTGGTCGCCACCGCCCTGCTCTCCAGCAGCAAGCTGGCGCTGGACGAAGCGGCACTGGTGCGGGTGCTCGACCTGTACCTGGCGCTGCTACGCCAGACGCCCTACTCCCAGCACACCACCCTGCCAGAAGGCGATGGCCGCGCGCTGATCGCCCATGTGCAGGAGATGGAGCTGCTCGCCGAGCAGAAGGACGCCCTAGGCCGCATCTACTATCTGGACGAGCAGAACGCGGTCCTGATGACCTACTACCGCAACAACGTCCTGCACATCTTCGCCCTGCCGGCGCTGCTTGCCAGCTTCTTCCAGAGCAGCGGGCGGATCAGCCGCGAGCAGATCCTGCGCTACACCCGCGCGCTCTACCCCTACCTGCAGGCGGAGCTGTTCATCCGCTGGAACCTCGACGAACTGGACGCAGTCATCGACCAGTGGCTGGCGGCCTTCATCGACCAGGGCCTGCTGACGCTGGACAACGAGCAGTACGTGCGCCCGGCGCCGAGCTCACGCCAGTTCGTCCTGCTGACCCTGCTGGCACGCACCATCACCCCGACCCTGCAGCGCTTCTACATGGCCACCGCGCTGATCCTGCATTGCGGCCAGAACCAGGTCAGCGCCGAGGAGCTGGAAAACCTCTGCACGGTGATGGCCCAGCGCCTGTCGATCCTGCATGGCCTCAACGCCCCGGAGTTCTTCGACAAGACCCTGTTCCGCCACTTCATCCAGACCCTGCTCGACGAGGGCGTGCTGCGCACCGACGCAGCCGGCACCCTCAGCCACCACCCGCAACTCGCAGAACTGGCCGAAGGCGCCGCCAAGCGCGTCCTCACCGCGGAAATCCGCCTGTCCATCCGCCAGGTAGCGCTGGAGCGCGGCGAGGAAGAAACACCGGCCGGCTGAGGTGAACGCCAGCCGGACGCAGCAGCCTCAACGCCGAGCGCTCGCCGCCTGGTGCGGCCCGCGCCGGGACACAGGACACCCGCTGGGGAGCCTCTGAACGGGCACTGCGCTCGGCCTGGCGTCTTGAAATCACCCCAGCCCTGGCATACCGCTCATTTACCCTGCGAAGGCTGCGCGCTTCAGGCGTGATTCGCCTCGCCAAGGCGCCCCGCCAGACCTTCGCTCGCCATTAGTCTCAGATGTCCCTGGCAAAACGACTTGGCCCGCCACCCACTCTGGGTTCTTATGGCGCTGCATAGGTTCTGCAGCCGCGTCGATTCCGCTGCCAGCAGCACCGATTAGCGCGTTTGCCCACGCCGCCCGTCACACCTGCCGTGCGGCCCACACCCAGGGAGTTGAGAGGGAAAATGTTCAATCACATCATGATCGGCAGCAACGACATCGAGCGCTCGAAGCGCTTCTACGACGCGGTCCTCGCCACTCTCGGCGCCGGCGAACCGGCTCGCAACCAGGCGCCGACCGGCCATACCCGCCTGTTCTATCGGCACGACGGCAATGTCTTCGGCATCAGCGAGCCGATCAACGACCAGGAAGCGACCGTCGCCAATGGCGCCACCATCGGCTTCAAGTGCGTCTCGCCTGAACAGGTGCAGCTGTTCCACGACACCGCCGTCGCCCACGGCGGCACATCCATCGAGCAACCACCAGGCTTACGCGAAGGCCATATGGGCGCGCTCTACCTCGCCTACGTGCGCGACCCTGACGGACACAAACTGTGTGCGATTCATCGTCCCCAGCAGGATCGCTGACAGCAACCGACAGACCGAACATGAGCCGAAAAGGGCACGGATTTATTTCCCAAGCAGTTGCATTCTCCGGGAAATAAATCTGTCCCGAATGGCACGCGCCAGACCACGCCACCAGAATGCGCACCCCACCTCACTTTCCACCGTGGACGACCGAACGCGCTTGGAATAAGGTCGGCAAACAGCGCCGCCCGAGGCGAAACAATCCGGCCTGCCATCCGTGGTGCATAACTCCCCGCATCACTGCGGCTCAGACGAAAAGCCGCGATCCAGAGGGGATGAGCCAGGAATGACAAGGAACGTTATCCACCAGATGGTGCGTTTA
>Ga0102831_1001345_pt1 | contig 10424 bp, 6 predicted proteins | sample ColrivemetaGS747_FD_84508 | JGI IMG/M metagenome (GOLD analysis project Ga0102831, IMG submission 84508) | Estuarine microbial communities from the Columbia River estuary - Freshwater metaG S.747 | ecosystem: Environmental > Aquatic > Marine > Intertidal zone > Estuary | place: USA: Columbia...
AGGTCGCGCCTGAAAGTTTGTTCGTAAAAAAAGCAAAAGCGGCAACACAAAGAATTGTCAGGCAACTCGGAGCCACGATCCCCTTACAGAAGGCCGAGCGAAGGTGCTGCGCAGGGGGTAAGCGGCCAGGACGGCCGCGCAAGGCATAGTTGGGCCAGGAATGGCCCGTCTATGCCGGCCCCCGTAGCGGCGCCGTAGGGAGGGGAGTCTGACCGCGCAGCGGTCAGACCCGGATGTCGGGGTGCCCTTCTCTTTGGTTACTTTCTCTTGGGCATGCAAGAGAAAGTGACTCGGCCGGGGGGGGCCGAAAACCAAACCCGCAGCCCCCTCGAAAATTAGCCAGACCAGACGAATAAGATCAGAGCTCAGCCAGAGTCAAAACAACAGCGGAATAAAGCGCCACGTACGCTTCATATAATCCCGATAGGCCTCGCCAAAGGTCGCCAGATTCTCGCGCTCCTCGACCCGGGCCGTGGCCAACATGGCCAGGGTCGCCACACCGGCACCGATCCCGCCGAGCAGGTCCGGGCGCTTCCAGAACAGCCCCCAGGCGAACAGCAGCAGGGCGCTGTACATCGGATGACGAACCCAGCGATAGAGGCCGCTCTCGACCAGCACAGCCGTGTTTTCAAAGGCGAAATTGGCCTCCTGGCCGGGCCGCGAGCCACCCTGACCACCACGGCTGCGCAACAGATACAGGCTGTGCAGCAACAGGTACAGCGCAACGAACAGCAGCCCCCAGGAAATCAGCTGATACCAGGCAAAGCGCGCCGCGAACCAGACCGGCAGCGCGCGCCAGAGCAGCAGCAGCGCGGCTTCGAAGACGAACAGCCGATAGAAGCCATGGCTGCCGGGATCGCGCAGCGAACGCCAAGACACCCCCGCCAGGGCCAGGCCCAGACAGATGAAGAGCAGATCGTAGAGAAGAGTCATCGCGTGCGGCCGGTGATTCGCAAAGGCCGCGCACTATAAGACAAGTGCGCGGCCTTTGCCGCTTCGCTCAGGCAACCGGCAGCGGCTGCTGCAGCGCGGCGTCCAGCGTGCGTAGCTGACCGAACCAGCGCGACAGGCCGACCTCCAGCCCGATCAGCAGCAGCGCTATCAGCAACTGCATCAACACACCCAGGTAGAAGCCCTGCATGAGAGCCGCAACCTGTTTCTTTGCCAGACCAAGCACGAAGTCGGCGCTGAACAGCTCGGAGAAACGCGTCTGGATGATCTTCTCCAGCGTCTTCTCGTCGAGGCGGCTGTAGCCCGCGGCCTTCTTTATCAACTGGTCGCTGGCAAGACTGATCAGCACGCTTTCGCGCAAACCTTCCATCAACTTGTAGCCGGCCATCTCCAGCACCGAGTCCTCACGACCCTCGAAGCCGAGCAACGGGTTCTCGCGCAGATAGTCCCGCACCATGCGCGCCAGCAGTTCGCGTAGCGAGTCCTCGCGCAGATCCACGACGCCCAGCTGCTGGGCGTGCACGTAGGCCTGGAAGTCATCGAGATAGCGATCCGCCTCGGCCTGCAGTTGCGGCTTGAAGGCGTCGATCTGGCGATAGGCTTCCTTCTGCACCGCGTAGAGCACGCCTGCCTGGACGCCCAGGGCGATCCCCAGGCCGGGAAGCGCAAGGAAATACAGTTTCAGCAACCAGTGATGCCATCGATTGCGCCGCCCCAGCCAGCCGGAGCGCTGCAACAGCACCGCGAGGACGACGCCCAGCAGCAGACCGAGCAAAGCGCCGCCCAGGCCGTTGAGGAACAGTCCCCAGGCGCTGAAGGTTTCCCAAAACTGATTTAAAAGCGCTTTGCCACTGTCCATGTAGAGCACTCCACCACGATAAAGACGGGGCCCCTCCCCGCAGGGAGCGGATTGGAGCTCAGGCTGGCGCGCGCCGCCATTAAACCCATCACAACAACTGCCCGACGCCAGTACGCTCGTCGGCGACGACTGGCAAAGAGTCCGCGCAGTTGGCCGAATCGCCCTGACCATTGAGCGTTTTGGCCGCGGACGACAGTCGGAAATTATTTTTCCCTCCCTATACTAAATTGCCACTACGGCCGATACAGCATCACCGGGGTCCAGCGGACGGACCTTGAATATCCCTGCCGAAAACAAAAACCATTGGCAGGCACGAACAGTCCGCGCAGTCCTCGACAGGTTCGCCCCATGAACGACAAGAATCCAAACGTGCAGAAAGCCTCTGGCCCCTCCCCCACAACGCTGAGCTTCATGCTCATGCTGGTACTGCTCCTGCTGGCCGGCGGCGCGCTGCTGCTGGCGCCAGGCGGGTGGAAGGTCGCTCCACTGATCCTCGTTGGCGTCGGCCTCTGGCTGACCTGGCGCATGCGCCGCGGCGACCCGGTCCTGGGCGAGCTGGAGCAGCTGCTCAAGGCGGCCAACGGCGAGCAGATCGACCTCAGCGCGGACCTGCAGGTCGCGCCCGGCAGTCCCTATGCGGGGCTGGCCGCGCAGTACAACGCCTTCGCCACTCGCCTGCGCCAGATCATGGAGCAGTTCCAGCAGCACAATCTGGTCATCGGCCTGTCGTCGGCGCAGGGGCGCCTGCTTGCCGAGCAGTCGGCCAAGGGCGCCAACCGCCAGGAAGAAGTCTCTGCACTGGTGTTCCAGTCCAGCGAGCAGACCGCCACTGCGGTACAGGAAGTCTCCCAGCGCAGCAGCGCCATCGCCTCGATGAACAGCCGCAATCTGGAGGTCGCGCGTAGCTCGCAGCAGGAACTGGCCGAGGTCAGCCGGCAGATCGCCGGGATCAGCGAGATCATGGGCAACTTCCGCAGCACCATCGACCAGTTGCAGGAAAGCTCCGGCAGCATCCGCAACATCCTCGGTACCGTGCTCGACTTCGCCGCGCAGACCAACATGCTCGCGCTCAATGCCGCCATCGAGGCCGCCCGTGCCGGCGAGCAGGGCCGCGGCTTTGCCGTGGTCGCCGACGAAGTGCGTTCGCTGGCGGCCAAGGTCGGCAAGGCCGCCGACCAGATCCAGAGCCTGGTCGGCAACATGGCCAGCGCCGTGGCCGGCGCCGACGAGGGCACCCAGGGCATGATCGAGCGCTCGGCCCTTGCCAGCGACGCGATCGCCGCCTCTTCATCGCAGTTCGCCGCCATGGTCGCCGACTTCGAATCGGCCAACGGCGACCTGCTGATGGTCAGCTCGGCACTGGAGCAGCTGTCCATCACCAACAGCGAGAGCCACGAGCACAGCACCGAGATCCGCAACCTCAGCCTGCAGATCGGCAAGGACATGCAGACCTCCTTCGCCAAGGCCGACGGGCTGCGCGATGCCACCAACCGCGTGCTGCGCCAGCTGGCCAGTTTCCGCCTCGGCCACGGCCGCATGGAGCAGATCACCGACCTGCTCATGCAGCGCCGTACCGCGCTTGAGGAGATCATGGAACGCCTCGCCGACCAGGGTGTGAACCTGCACGACGAACGCTATACGCCAATCCCCAATACCAATCCGCAGAAGCACGACGCCAGCTGGGTCGGCCCGTTCCGCCAGGCCGCCCAGCCGCTGCTCAACGAATGGAACAGCAGCCAGGGCAAGGACGGCATCATCTATTGCCTGCCGACCAACGACATGGGCTACCTGCCCTGCGCGCGCCCCGAGTCGTCCAACCCGCCCACCGGCAACCCGGAGGTGGATGCGATCAAGAGCAACTTCATGCGTTTCCTGGTGACCAACAAGGTCGACCTGCAGAACATCCGCGACTGCACCCACATCGGATTCGGCACCTTCGTGCTGCCCGGCAACATCGTCTGCTTCGTGCTCTTCGTACCGCTCTACGTGCGCGGCCGGCATTGGGGAACGCTGGGCACAGGCATCGTCCCGCAGGCGTTGGGGGTGAGCTGATCGTCTGCCATGACGTGACCTCAGCGGTGGATTACGCCTGCGGCTGATCCACCCTACGGGCCTGAGCCACCGCATCGTTGGGCCTCGCCATGCTCGGCGCCAACCTACAACGCCGCACCGAGCAGGTTGGGCCGAAGGCCCAACAGCAACCTCGGCAAAGCCGCCACACCAACCCCAACCTACGCGTTGGGGTTGGGCCGCAAGGCCCAACCGAGATCACCCCTGCGTCAACCCGCACGCTACAGATCGGCCCCTGGCTGCCCGCCTGCTACACTGCGCGCCGATTTCTTTTGCCGCAGGCTTCCTTCGTGACCACCTCCTTCGCTTCACTGCCACTCTCTGCCGCCATGCTCGCCAATCTCGAGGCGCTGGGTTATGCGCAGATGACGCCGATCCAGGCCAACAGCCTGCCGCTGATGCTGGCCGGCAAGGACGTGATCGCCCAGGCCAAGACCGGCAGCGGCAAGACCGCGGCCTTCGGCATCGCCCTGCTGGCGCCGCTCAATCCACGCTTCTTCGGTTGCCAGGCGCTGGTGCTCTGCCCGACCCGCGAGCTGGCAGACCAGGTCGCCAAGGAGCTGCGCCGACTGGCCCGCGCCGCCGACAACATCAAGATCCTCACGCTCTGCGGTGGCGTCTCGATCGGCCCGCAGATCGGCTCCCTGGAACACGGCGCGCACATCATCGTCGGCACCCCGGGACGCATCCAGGAACACCTGAAGAAGGGCAGCCTGGTACTCGACGGCCTCAACACCCTGGTGCTCGACGAAGCCGATCGCATGCTCGACATGGGTTTCTACGACAGCATCGCCGAGATCATCCAGCAGACCCCGTCGCGCCGGCAGACCCTGCTGTTCTCCGCCACCTACCCGAGCGGCATCCAGCAGTTGGCCGCGAGCTTCATGCGCGAGCCGCAGCAGATCCGCGCCGCCGCCCTGCACGACGATTCGCAGATCGAACAGCGCTTCTACGAGATCGACCCCGAGCAGCGCATGGCCGCCGTGCTGCGCCTGCTGAGCTGCTTTCGCCCGGAATCCTGCGTGGCGTTCTGCTTCACCAAGCAGCAGTGCCAGGAGCTGGTCGACTACCTGACCTCCAAGGGCATCTCGGCCGCTGCCCTGAATGGCGACCTGGAACAACGCGACCGCGACCAGGTGCTGGCGATGTTCGCCAACCGCAGCCTCTCGGTGCTGGTCGCCACCGACGTGGCCGCCCGCGGCCTGGATGTCGACGCGCTGGACATGGTGATCAACGTCGAGCTGGCGCGTGACGCCGAGATCCACATCCATCGCGTCGGTCGTACCGGCCGCGCCGGCAAGTCCGGCAAGGCCCTGAGCCTGGTGGCGCCGGCCGAAGCACATCGCGCCCAGGCCATCGAGACCCTGCAAAAGAGCCCGCTCAACTGGCACCCGCTGGACGAGGCCAAGCCCCAGGCCGGTGAACCGCTGCAGCCGCCGATGGTGACCCTGTGCATCGCCGCCGGCCGCAAGGACAAGCTGCGCCCAGGCGATATCCTCGGCGCCCTGACCGGTGACGCCGGGCTGGCCGGCAGCCAGGTCGGCAAGATCGCCCTGTTCGACTTCCAGGCCCTGGTCGCGGTCGAGCGCGGTGTCGCTCGCCAGGCGCTCAAGCGCCTGTCCGAAGGCAAGATCAAGGGCCGCTCGCTACGAGTCCGCCAGCTGTGAACTGCGATGTGGTGATCATCGGCGCCGGCGCCGCCGGCCTGATGTGCGCCGCACAGAGCGCCGCACGCGGGCGCAGCGTGCTGCTGATCGACCATGCCAACAAGGCCGGCAAGAAGATCCTGATGTCCGGCGGCGGGCGCTGCAACTTCACCAACCTGTATGTCGAGCCGGGCAATTTTCTTTCCGGTAACGCGCACTTCTGCAAGTCGGCGCTGGCGCGCTACACCCAGTGGGACTTCATCGAACTGGTCGGCAAACACGGCGTGGCCTGGCACGAGAAGAAGCTCGGCCAGCTGTTCTGCGACAACAAGTCCAGCGACATCCTCGAGCTGCTGCTGGCCGAATGCGCAGAGCATGGCGTCGACCTCCGCCTGGATACCTCGGTGCAGGCGGTGGAAAAAAGCTCCGATGGTTACCACCTACAGACCAGCCTCGGCGTGGTCGACTGCCGTGCCCTGGTGATCGCCACCGGCGGGCTTTCGATCCCGACCCTGGGCGCGACCGGCTTCGGCTACCAGATCGCCCGCCAGTTCGGCCACAGCCTGCTGCCGACCCGCGCCGGCCTGGTGCCCTTTACCCTCACCGATCCGGCGCTCAAGCAACTGTGCACCGAGCTGTCCGGCACCTCGGTGGAGGACTGCCGGGTGAGCTGCAACGGCCAGAGCTTCGTCGAGAACATCCTCTTTACCCACCGCGGCCTCTCCGGCCCGGCGATCCTGCAGATCTCCTCCTACTGGCAGCCCGGTGACGCGGTACATATCGACCTGCTGCCCAGCGTCGACCTGCCGGCCTGGCTCGCCGAGCAGCAACGCGACAGACCCAACAGCGAGCTCAAGACCCTGCTCGGCGAGCTGTTCACCAAGAAGATGGCCGGGCTGCTCTGCGAGCTGTGGTTCGCCAGCAAGCCGATCAAGCAGTACGGCATCCGCGAGCTTGAACAGATCGCCGCGCAACTCGCCGACTGGACCCTGGTGCCGGCCGGCACCGAGGGCTATCGCACCGCCGAAGTGACCCTGGGCGGCGTCGATACCCGCGAAGTGTCCTCCAAGACCATGGAGTCGCAGAAGTCGCCGGGCCTGTACTTCATCGGCGAGGTGCTGGATGTCACCGGGCACCTGGGCGGCTTCAACTTTCAGTGGGCCTGGGCCTCGGCGCACGCGGCTGCGCAGAGCCTTTGATCCACCCAACGCAGGCGCCGGTCAGCCACTGCACGGGGCCCGGATACTGATCTTGCGGTCCGTCGACAGCTCCTGCCTGAGTCGCTGCGAAGCGCTTTGACAGCCTTGCCAATCAACAGGTTAGAATCCGAACGGCACGCACCCTGCATTTCAGGGCCCCTTTGCGCCAGTCTCGGAGAGCCCCTCGCTTGGATGCATCGTCCATCAACAGCCTGTTTCTGATCGGTGCACTCCTGGTGGGAGCGAGCATTCTGGTCAGTTCGCTGTCGTCGCGACTGGGCATTCCGATTCTGGTGATCTTCCTTGCGGTCGGTATGCTCGCCGGTGTTGACGGGCTGGGCGGCATCGTCTTCAACGACTATTCACTGGCTTATCTGGTCTCCAACCTGGCGCTGGCGGTCATCCTGCTCGACGGCGGCATGCGCACGCGCACCGCGACCTTCCGCGTGGCACTCTGGCCAGCCTTGTCGCTGGCTACCTGCGGGGTGGTGATCACCTCCGGGCTGACCGGCATAGCCGCGGCCTGGCTGTTCGATCTACCCCTGCTGCAGGGCCTGCTGATCGGCGCCATCGTAGGCTCCACAGACGCCGCGGCGGTGTTCAACATGCTCAACGGCCGGGGTCTCAATGAGCGGGTCGGCTCGACACTGGAGATCGAATCGGGCAGCAACGATCCGATGGCCATGTTCCTTACCGTGGCGCTGATCGGCATGCTCGCCAGCGGTGAGACCAACTTCGGCCTGGCGTTCTTCGGCGACCTGCTGCAGCAGTTCTTCATCGGTACGCTGCTCGGCCTGGGCGGCGGCTGGCTGCTGCTGCACCTGATCAACCGCCTGACCGTCGCCGACGGGCTCTATCCGCTGCTCGCGGTCAGTGGCGGGATCATGATCTACGCGCTGTCGGCCAGCATCGGCGGCAGCGGCATCCTCGCGGTATACGTCTGTGGTCTGCTGCTGGGCAACCGGCCGATCCGCAACCGCCACGGCATCCTGCACATGTTCGACGGCCTGGCCTGGCTCAGTCAGATCGGCATGTTCCTGGTACTCGGCCTGCTGCTGACGCCGACCGACCTGCTGCCGATCGCCCTGCCGGCACTGTTGTTGTCGCTGTGGATGATCTTCTTCGCCCGACCGCTGGCGGTATTCGTCGGGTTGCTGCCGTTCCGCGCCTTCCATCTGCGCGAGCGGCTGTTCATTTCCTGGGTCGGGTTGCGCGGCGCGGTGCCAGTTATCCTGGCGGTGTTCCCGCTGATGGCCGGACTGGAGAATGCCCAGCTGTTCTTCAACGTCGCCTTCTTCATCGTTCTGGTGTCGCTGTTGTTGCAAGGCAGCACCCTGTCCTGGGCGGCGCGCAAGGCGAAGGTGGAAGTCCCACCGGTGCCCTCGCCGATCTCCCGTGCCGGACTGGAAATCCACCCCACCAGTCAGTGGGAGATGTTCGTCTATCGCCTGGGGGCGGAAAAATGGTGCATCGGCGCGCAGCTGCGCGAGCTGAAGATGCCTGCCGGCACACGTATCGCTGCGCTGTTTCGCGGCAAGGAGCTACGCCACCCCTCCGGCAGCACCCGCCTGGAGGCCGGCGACATCCTCTGCGTGATCGGTCATGACGCCGACCTGCCGGCACTCGGCAAGCTGTTCAGCCAGGCGCCACAACGCGGCAAGGATCTGCGCTTCTTCGGTGACTTCGTTCTCGAGGGCGACGCCGAACTGGCTGCAGTGGCCGCTTTTTTTGGACATGAGCCGGCGGCCACCGAGAGCGGCATGAAACTTGGCCGTTTCATGGCACACAAGATCGGCGGCCAGCCAGCGGTCGGCGACCAGATCGAGTGGAACGGCCTGACCTGGACAGTCGCACAAATGGAAGGCGAGCGGGTCAGCAAGGTCGGCCTCAGATTTCCTGACGGATCTCGCCCCGGACCGGGACTGTTCCTCTAGAATCGTCGGCTCACTTCATCGCGACAGTCCGCCATGCCCTCCATCCGCACGTTTGCCTGCGCCGCCCTGCTTGCCCTCGCCGTCTTCAGTACGCCGGAGAGCTTCGCCGCCCCACCTGCCCACGAAGATGTGCAGCGCGACCTCGACGCATTGGCCGACCGCAAACTGCCCGAAACCGAGCACAAGGCCCTGCAGCAGGTGCTGGAGCAGACCCTCGGCTTTCTCAGCGACCGCGACAACAGCGAGGTGCGCGCCGAGGCGCTGCAGAAGCAGCTGGAACAGGCGCCCAAGCTCACCACACAAGCTCATCGCGAGCTGGAGCAGCTCAAGGGCACCGTCACCCTGGAGGCCAACCGACGCTATGCCGGCCTTAGCGTGGCTCAGCTCGAGCAGCGCCTGAACGAGCGCAGCCAGCAACTGGCGGAGTGGCAGAAGGCCCTGACCGAAGCCAACAGCCTGATCATCACCGCGCAGACCCGCCCGGAGCGCGCACAGACCGAAATTGCGCAGAACCAGGCGCGCCTGCAGCAGATCGGCAGCATCCTCAAGAGCGGACGTGAAGCCGGCAAGGCCCTGAGCAGCGAGGCGCGAGACCGTCTCGCGGCGGAGCAGGTGGCGCTCGAGGCGCGCACCCGGCTGCGCCGCGCCGAACTCAGCGGCAACAGCACCCTGCTCGATCTGGGCGCCAGCCAGCGCGCGCTGCTCAACGAGCGCATCAGCCGCGCCGAACAGGAGTTTCTCGAGCTGCAGTCACTGATCAACGACCGCCGCCGTACGCTGTCCGAGCAAACCGTCGAGGAGCTCTCACGCGAAGCCGAGAAAGCCGGCTCCGATCGACTGCTGATACGCGAGAGCCAGGCCAACCTGAAACTCTCCGACACCCTGCTCAAGTACACCGAGCAGCTCAACGAGGTGACTCAGCAGAACCTCCAGGTGCGCCGCCAACTGGATAGCCTGACCCAGAGCGAGCGCGCTCTCGAGGAGCAGGTCAACGTGCTGCAGGGCAGCCTGTTGCTGGCGAAGATCCTCTACCAGCAGAAGCAGGCCCTGCCACAGGTCAGCCTCGATGGTCGCCTGTCGAACCAGATCGCCGACCTGCGCCTGTACCAGTTCGAGATCAACCAGCAGCGCGAACAGCTGAGCAACCCTGCCAGCTACGTCGAACAACGACTCGCCGACAGCAAGGACGATCAGCTCACCGCCGAAGAGCGTCGCACCCTGCTGGATCTGGCGCGAACCCGCAGCGAGCTGCTCGAGCGCCTCAACCGCGAACTCAATACGCTGCTCAACGAAAGCATCACGCTGCAACTGAACCAGAAACAGCTGCAGAGCATGATCGAGATGGTCAGCAACACGCTCGATGAGCAGATCTTCTGGATTCCCAGCAATCGACCGCTGGATCTGGACTGGCTCAAGGAACTGCCCCAGCGCCTGCAGAACCAGCTGGTCAGCCTGCCCTGGGGCGTCGGCCTGCGCGAGTTCGCCGCCGGGCTGAGCGAACGGCCGCTGGTATTCCTGCCTCTGCTGCTGGTGATCGGCGTACTGATCTGGCGCCGCGGAGACTTCTATCGGCGGTTGCGCGCGGTGCATGCCGATATCGGCCACTACAAGCGCGACAGCCAGCTGCACACACCGCTGGCGCTGCTGTTCAACCTGCTGCTGGCCCTGCCGGGCAGCCTGTTCCTGGCGCTATGCGGCTATGCCCTGCAACTCGACGCGCGCGGCCAGAACGCCAGCCTGGCGGCAGCCTGCTTCGAAATGGCAC
>Ga0102831_1001346_pt1 | contig 10414 bp, 11 predicted proteins | sample ColrivemetaGS747_FD_84508 | JGI IMG/M metagenome (GOLD analysis project Ga0102831, IMG submission 84508) | Estuarine microbial communities from the Columbia River estuary - Freshwater metaG S.747 | ecosystem: Environmental > Aquatic > Marine > Intertidal zone > Estuary | place: USA: Columbia...
ATATTTTTATCCAAATTCTCAGCGATATACTCAGAATAAGCGATATTTTTATCCAAATTCTCAGCGATATACTCAGAATAAGAAATATTCTTATCTAAGTTCTCAGCTAAATACTCAGAATAAGAGATGTTTTTATCTAAGTTTTCAGCTACATATTCAGAATAAGCAATATTCTTATCTAAATTTTCAGCTAAATACTCAGAATAATTAACAGCTTTTTCTAGATTTTCAGCTAAATAGTCATTGTGTTTAATAAGTTTGTCTGTTGTTTCTTTCAAAGACTTATTCTCATTAACCATAATTTGAACTTTCTCAGCTAAATAATCTAAATACTTAACAACTTGTGTATTAGTAGTATTTAACTCATCATAATACTCAAGTAGTTGCTCTAATTTCTTAGGTGTTAAATTACCTTTAGAAATTGCACTTTTAACTTCTTTTTTAGTAGAAGCTAATTCATTAACTAAATACTTCGAATAGTCAGTTAATTGTTGCTTAGTAACAAATTCATTTTTATTCATGTTAAATAGATCATTTATTTTTGACTCATCGGACATTTCATATATCCTAAAGTTAGATTGTGGATTATTGTAACCTAATGACTCATTTAAGACCTTAACACTCATCTTTGCAGATGCGAATCCTGGGTCAGCTACGATATCATAAGTAAATAATTTTTTAAGAGATACTGTTCCATCAGATTCAGTAATACCTGCGGCTCTAGAAGAAACAAAAACAGGACATCCGTCATCGACCAATGCCTTAGCTTCTCTACCCCAATAGGTACTTAATAATCTGATTTCACCAGCAACGTGATTAGATTCCGCAACATAATTAGCTTTTGTAATTATGTGAGAAGCTCTTGATAATGAGGTGTCGAAAACATCTGGATGATCAAATTCACCGTAAACGGCTCCTAATCCAGACATTCTCTCATTCATCTCCTGCAAAGCGGGAAGAAATTTATTAGCTGTGTAAATTCTTTCATTTCGGTTTTTAACTCCGAATTCAGTGAAAATACCACCTAATATATAATCGTTCTTAGCTGCAGATTCCTTAATTAAGGAATTAGTTGAGTTTTCTACAATTAAAACTGGTTTCATTTAATTAAATTTATTTTTTAGATAATCTATGGGTATATATTGCAAATCAAAGCTCTCTTTTTCTAATAGTGGATTTTTTATATAAATGGAGAACAAAAGAGAAAATATAATATATAGTATATGGTGAGTTTGATAAAAAATAATAATTGAAATGATAAAATCGGATATAAGTGGAATAGGTAAATGGTCAAAAACTATAATAGAGTTGATTTGTGATAAATGTGAAATTGAAAAATCTATGTCATATAAACTCTACACTTCATATGGATATGAAAATGGTGAATATCTTTGTAAAAAGTGTAAATTAAAGAAAAACAATTTAGAAAAATGGGGAGTTGAGAATCCATTTCAATTAGATAGTGTAAAGGAAAAAATTAAAAAAACAAATTTAGAAAAATGGGGAGTTGAGAATCCATCTCAAAATGAACAAATAAATAAGAAGATTAAAGAATCAATGTCTAAATTAGACAAAGATCTAATTAATAGTAAAAGAGAAATGACTAATTTTGAAAAATGGGGTGTTAAAAATGTTTCTCAATCCAAAGAGATTAAAAATAAAAAAGATGAAACAAATCTTAGAAATTGGGGGAAAAACTATTTAGAAACTGATGAATTTAGAGAATACGTTAAAAAAAATAATTTAGAAAAATGGGGTAATGAAATCTATTTTAAAACTGAAGATTTTTTAAATAAAAGTAAAAAAACTAGTTTAGAAAAATGGGGTGTAGATAATCCATCAAAAAACAAAGAAGTTATTGATAAAATAAAAAAATCATTAAATAAATCATTAAATAATAAGACAATAAATAAATTTGATAATATAGTAAATATAAGTGGAGATACTTTTGAAATATTTTGCAATTATTGTAAAGATAATTTTACTATAAATAAAATTCTTTTTTATAAAAGAAGAGAAACCAAAACAACAATTTGTACAAATTGCAATCATGTAGATAAACATCAATCAGGAAAAGAAATATTGCTTTTAAATTTCATAAAATCAATCTATAATGGCCATGTTATTCAAAATTTTAGAAAAGAAAGAACAGAAGTAGATATTTACTTACCAGATTTAAATTTGGGGTTTGAGTTTAATGGAGTTTGGTGGCATTCCGATGAGTATAAAGAAAAAAACTTCCATTTAAACAAAACAAAATTTCTTAAAGAAATGGGAATTCAATTGATTCATATATGGGAAGATGATTGGGATTTAAAATGTGATATAATCAAAAGTCAAATTAAGAACTGGCTAGGATTAAGTAATAGGATATGGGCTAGAAATTGCTATGTTAAAGAAGTTAACACAGAAGAATCAATTAATTTTTTAAATAAAAATCATATACAAGGTGCAATTGGTTCAAATTTAAAACTAGGGCTTTACCAAAGGGATGAATTAGTTAGTTTAATGACATTTGACAATTTAGAAGGTCGTAAAAGAATGCCTACTGGAAATTGGAACATAAACAGATTTTGTAACAAATTAAATACAACAGTCGTAGGTGGAGCATCTAAAATATTTAAACATTTTATAAAAAATTATATAGTTAATAGAGTTATAAGCTACTCAGATAAAGACTGGAGTACAGGTGGTCTTTACAATAAACTAAATTTTACTAAAATAAGTGAAAGCAGAGTCGATTATAAATATGTAGTTAGTGGTAAAAGAGTACACAAATCAAACTTCAAAGGAGTTGAAAAAGAAATATCATATCCTAAGATATGGGATTGTGGTAAAATAAAATGGGAATTTTTAAACATTTAGAATTTAGTTTTAAAAAATAAAAAACCCAACTTAAAAAAGTTGGGTTTAAATTTTTATATTTTTAAAATATTAAAAGTCTCCAAAGAAGTCATCTTCTTCTGTCTCAACTGAAGTAGTTGTTGTTTTTGATGTAAAACTATCTTCAAAATCAAAATCGTCAGATGATGGTTTTGCTTCAGTTTTAGCAAAAGACTGAGAAGATTTACCAGTTAAGAAATTAATAATCTCAGTAATTTTACCATTTTGCTCATCATTTAATTTCTTAGGCGCAAACTCTTCTAAATCATGCTCTCTATCTAATAAGAAATCTTTAACTTTTGATTGAGCTTCAGCTGTAACTCTTAATTTACCATCAGTTTCAGTTGTAGGTACATTTTTGAATGCTCCTTTTTCTTTAAAATAAATTGGTAAAGAAGTTGTCTCACTTCTAAAAGTGGACATTTTATAATCTGGATATTTTTCATCTCCAGTTTGAATTTCTTTAACAATCATTACGAAATCTTTACCCTCTGCTAAATCAAAAACATTACAAGGAACTCCTGAGATTTCACCATTTTTCTCTTGTGAGATTTTATCTTTAATTGTTTTACCGTATTGGAAGATCATAATTTTACCAACTAATTCTGGTTGTTGCTCATCTTCAATTACAAGTACATAAGAGTAATATTTTTTAGAATACTTTAATTGTTTTGATTTTTCAATTAAAACTGCGTTTTTAGAGTTTTGCATTGTATAATACAAATCTGTTAATGCACATTTTTCATTGAAGTTTTTTGGACTATCAAACCATCCACTTAATTCTTTAGGGTTTTTGATATCAACATAGTGAGTAATTTTCTCAACTGCTAATTCACCAACTTTACCTTCTTTAGTTAAGTTAGGTAAAAATCTTACTACTGATCTCCAACCTCTCTTTTTGTCTTTAACTTTTGATAAATCTACTCTGTAGATTCCATCATTGTTTTTAGTACTTCCTTTTTGCTCGTTTAAAAAATCCATTTTGCTGTCTAGTCCGCCATTAAATAGATCATCCATTTCATTTGTTGCCATAATTTGCTTTTTATTTTTTATTATTCAGTTATTAACTGATACATATTATATTATTTTTAATATAAAAGTTTGTTTTTGTTAAATTTTTTTCTTAATTTAATAGTTTGTTTAATTAATATCTATAATAGATGTATTAGATATATCTATTTTATATTAGATATAAAATAAGTTTAACCTCTAATAACCTTAATTCTTTCAACTTGATATTTCATTATATCAACTGATTGATTTTCTTTTAAAAAATCAACAATTTTAGAATACATATTCAGTGCTAGTCTACAATCTGTTAACGCATCGTGATAACCACTCATATTCAATCCTAAAGCAGGTCCAATTTTAGAAAGTGATGAGGATATAAGACCATTATCTCTACTAGATGTTCCAATAAAATTAATTAACTCTTTGTATTTAATATCGGTCTCAGCTAACTTTTGAATAAGTGGTAAGTAATATAATTGAATTAACATTTTAGTATCAAACACTTCATTAGTTATTTTGTGTCCAAATCTACCAGATAGCATATTCATATCAAAACTGGCATTTTGTGCTACAAATAAACATGGTTCATATCTTTCTAACCAATTAAAAAACTCATTAACTACCTCCTCTTCATTTCTCCATTTATATTGACCGGATCCATAATGATTAAAACTCAATATTCTTCTACTTGTATCACCAGGTGAATTATATCTAGATTTTATATCATCTGTTAATTTTATTTTTTGATCATAAGTATCTAATTCGGTAAAAGAATTAGAATTAAAATCATACTGAGTTGCAATTGCTGAAACTTGAGTGAGTTGTTGTTTTTTTGGTCCACCAAGTCCGCTAGTCTCTGTATCAATCCAGATCCATGATGTGGTTGATTTACTTTCTAACCAATTTAATATTTCAGGTATGGTTTTATACCACATTTTATTTTCATTAATCATTTAGTATATATTAAAAAAGTTTTACTACTAAAGTTGTTTATTTACCAATAAACACTATATTTGTAGAAACAATTAAACATTATCAGTTATGGAAAGATTTTCAATGAAAGAGGTTATCAAACAAAAGTATGGTGAAGTAGAGAAATCTAAATCTGGTAAAGTTGCTACTAAAAGAGCATCTAAAAATGTAGAGAAAAAAGAGACTGGTAAATATGTTACCAAAATTGTTGATGGTGTTAAATATATGGTTCTAAAATAATTATTATGAGTAAAAACCCACTCATATTACATAATTTTTGGTTGGTTCTTCCGTTTCTACGTTTCTGATCGCAATTTTTTGGGCATCTTTTTTTTGAATTTAAAATGTAATGTTCCATTTGAATCAATTGATTCGACAACCATCCCACAAACACCAATTGGTAGTTCTTTATTTTTTATTATTTATTTTGTTTATTATCTTCACCTTTGAATGGTCCTAACATACCTTTTAAGTTCCAAGAAGAAACAAATTTCTTATTATGTTTTTGCCAATCTTCAAATGATTCCACACCATTATCAATAGGATTTTGAATATATTGTATATTAGCACCCTGTTTATTCATATCAGAAATTCTATTCCCAATATCTGTTCTAGCTGATTGTTTCATAACACGTTTCAACTGATCAACAGATTGTTGACGTGGTATCGATTCATTTATAAAATCTAAATATTTTAATATTTTCATAATTTTAATCTCTTTTGTAATGTTATTTCTATATATTAATTTTTTAATATATAATTAATGAAAAAAATATGCCAATTTTATCACTATAATTCAAATGAGTATAATTTGGAGATTAACGAACCTGATTATTTCTCTAAGAGTTTTAATTACGATCAAATTTGTGATAAAAGTGTAAATTGGCTAAACTTTCATAATATTGAAGATGTTGATAACATAAAAAAACTATGTGATAATTTTAATATTGATAAAATAACAACTGAAGATATATTCAAAGATTTAAAACCTAAATTAGAAGAGTATTCATATTATATATTCTTTACTATAAAATCTGGAAGAATGGAGAAATCCGAAATAAAAAAGAACAAAATAACTTTTATACTGGGTAGCAATTTCTTAATATCATTCCAAAGTAAAAAATTAGATCATTTTGATGATGTTAGAGACCGAATAATAAATGATAGAGGTAGAATAAGACAAAAATCAAGCGACTATCTATTATATAGACTATTAAGTTGTTTAATTGATAATTATTTTGATATTCTATACACTATTAACAAAGAAGTTAATTCAATCGAAAAGGATATAAATGATGATAAAGTTAAATTTGATTTTAATAAAATAGAACAACAGAAAAGAAAGTTATTAGAATTGAAAAAATTAGTAACTCCTTTTAAAAATATATTAACTCATTTAGAAAACATGAATACAAACCTAATCGAATCTGATAATAGAAGATTCTTTCATGAACTCTATGACAATATAGTTGATATTCTAGATGAAATTGATGATACTAAACAAATACTAGATGGATTATCAAATTTATATTACTCTATTCAAGGTCAAAAAATGAACCAAATAATGAAACTATTAACAATAATAAGTACAATATTTATTCCATTAACTTTTTTAGCCGGTATATATGGTATGAACTTTGAATATCTACCAGAATTAAAATGGAAGTGGGGGTATTTTATATTTTGGGGAGTTATAATAACTATAGCAACATCATTAATAATTTTCTTTAAGAAAAAGAAATGGCTTTAATATATAAAATAAAAAATATATTATGCCTAGATATCCCGAATATCAAATACATTCCTTAGACACACACGGATATGGTAGAATTATACAAACCATTGATGGTAAATTCTACGATGGGTGGGGAAATACAGTCACATTTACTCTATTTGGAAAAGAAGTCTCTATTAATGTAGAAGGTGCTGGAACAGATTCAACGGATGGTGGTAATATAAATGTAACAAATAATAATACAACAGATTTATTTAAAGATTTACAAGATCAAATAAATAATCTTACTAAAATTATAAATGATCAAAAAACAACTATAGATAATCAAAATACGGTACCAACTGGAACAATTATTATGTGGGGTGGATCAGCAAATTCTATACCATCTGGGTGGAAGTTATGTGATGGATCAATATTATCCGATGTGAATGCTAAGTTGAGAAAGCAGTTAATAGATCAGGTATACCCCTTTGGTAAATCGGGTGAAAGTCCACTATTGCCAGATCTTAGAGAAAGATTTGTTGTAGGAGCAGGAGGAGATAACACAACAGTCATTGGAAATGCTTATAGTGTTGGTGATAAAGGTGGTTTAGTAAGTATTAAACTAAAGGGTAAACAAATACCTCAACATGATCACAATTTTGATGTATTCAACACAGATCCAAATGTTTCATACGCATTTAAATATAAAGGTTCCGAGGGAGTTGGTTCACTAAACCCTGGAATTGCTAGTTATGTGGGAATAGGTAATAACTTAGCTGGTGATAATATTGGCACAACTAATCCAAAACCAAAACATAAAACCGGGACAGCAAAAGGATATACAACTGATAATCCACCAACTACAATAACTATGAACGGAGATTCACAATATGATGGTGAAACAACAGCTAGTGTACCTGTTGAAAACAGACCACCATATTTTGCACTTTGTTATATCATAAAGTTATAAAAATGAAAAAGAGGAGTAGCGAATTCCTCTTTTTCTATTAGCATAACTAACACCGGTCCTAAAGATGGGACTTACGTCCGCCGGTTATATTTTATATATTAAAAAATTATCCTTATGTTTGCTATTATGAAAAGATTATTCTTAGATGATTGGAGAATCCCCAGAGATTGCGCAACCTATATGTGGCAACGAAAAGTCAATTGTACAATTTTTCACGAAGAATGGGATATAGTTCGTTCATATAGACAATTTATTAAATGGATTGAAACTAATGGTATTCCCAATTTAGTATCATTTGATTATGATTTGGCTGACGTTGATGAACTAAAAGAAGAATTAGATATTGAAGAATGGTTTAATTTAGATGAAAATAGAGTATGGACTGGATTAGATTGTGCTAAATACCTATTAAACTATTGTAAAGAAGAAAATATAAAATTTCCCGATTATATTATACACTCTGTAAATCCAGATGGAGTTGAAGAAATTAAAAAACTTTTATCAATATAAAACATAAAATAATTATGAAAGCCTTTTTAGTTATAGACACTGAAGATAATAGAGAAAAAATTGAAGTAACAAATACTCAAATAAACTCTTTGACACCAATTATTAAAAAAATAAATAAAAATGGAGATTATAGAGATCTACCAGATAGTTTAAAACTTCTTAAAGAAATTTTAACCAAAAATAAAACATATCTAAATATTGAAGATATAACCTCCGTTAATATAGTATATCATAATTAAGTAATAACTAAAACAAACATAAATGGTAAAGTATGAAGTAAAAATGGAATTAGATAATTCCGATTTATTAAAATCATTAATCGAAAAAACATATTTCGAAAATGGTAACCTAGGTAAAATAAATGGTAATAAAAATTTTATAACTATTGATGATACCTTTGAGATTTATAATGAGTTGAAAGAATTAACTAACTCTTCTATTAAAATCTCAAACCAAGAAATAATTGACGGTACAATTAGATTTATGGTTACCGAAGATGGTAATAATATTAAGTTAGAACCAATATCAATTTATTGTGTTAAAGAAGAAGATAAATATTCTTTTTATTAATTAAAAAAACCAGTCATTAGACTGGTTTTTTTTATATCAAATTTTTTATGTCAGATTTATATCTCCATATGTAACCACCAGATGATTTATATTTTCCTTTACAACAATTTCTTATACCCTGTGTTGATATACTCAAATCAATAGAAGCCTCTTTTATATTTCTATATTCTTTTATAAAATTACCTTTTAAATCATATTGATAAATAGGTTCGAATTTATCAACACCTTTCTCAAAAATAGTTGGTGTTAAATCACCTTCAAATCTCCATATATAACCACCAACCATTTTAACTTTATATTTACAACATTTTGATATATTACCATGTGATAAATTATTTATTTTAGATGCGTTATTTATTGACGGATAAATTCTTATTAAATTCATATCAATATCATATTGATAAACTGATTTACAATCTTGCATCAGTATGTCTTTTAATTTTTGTTCTTCTGTTTTAGAATCTTCATATCGCTTATTGGATATTCTCAGCTTATCTCTCTCATTCTCATCCTCAAATCTTTTTTTTGATTTTTCACTTAAAATTTTTTTAGTACTCTCCGATAAATAAGTTTTAATCCTTCTATTCTTTGCGGACTCAGACATTAACATTCTGGTTTCATCACTCATCTTTTTGTTCTTATTACCACCAGATGCCATATTTGTTAGTGGATGACCATCATTTTTTAATTTGTCTATCCAATATATCTCACGATTACATACCTCATCATAAGAAGAAATGTTTTCTTCAATAGTTTCAATTATTGGTTTTAGACCAAAAGATTTTAATTTTTTAATCCAATTTGATTTATGTGATGATGATTTTTCAGAGCAATGAGATTTTAATCTTTGTTTTAAATCATTAAATGTCAAACCAACATATCTAATTTCGTCGGATATTGGATCTATAAGCTTGTATATAGTATATTTTATTTCTTCCATATACTATATATAATTTATTATAACCTCCCTCCGTTAAAATCACTTCTTAACCATTATAAAAAATGAACTATTACTCTGACCCTTGATTTCCTCTTCCACTTCTTTAATTTCTTCTTTACCCTGTGTAACCAAATCCGAAGCATTCATAGTGACACCACCTGGTAAAGTGAACGTATACCTTCCAACCATATTACCTAACATAACTTTAGCTTGACCCACACAATATTTATAAAAAAGGTCATCCATAAACAATTTTTCTCTAGGTATATTAGCATAAGCTTCCATTATAACATCATATTTAACATTTGTTAAGATATGTATTCTATGATTTAATTGGTTAAAATGATGTTTAAGAGTATATTTATTTAACTGGTTTAACATATCACTCATGTTGTCAAGAAGTGTCTTATAAACACCCAATTCCGATATCGTTGTAACATATGATGATAAGAATGGTTGGTTTGTAACACCTAAATTAACGGATAAATTAGGTGTGTTTATACCTAATTGAAAAAGGCTTTGATCTCTAACTTCATATAACCATGTAACACTTTGAATATCACAAGGAACTTCAACATATCTAAATTTTGTAAATTCATCAGTATAAAAAGCTTCTTTTCTAATTAGATAATAAATTTTTTGAACAGAATATTGATACCATCTATAAAACCATGGAAGTGCTCTATTCTCAATAATTTGCCTAACGCTTGCATCTGGTAAAGTTTTTGGGAGAGAACATGATATTGTTAATTCTGTTTGTACTAGATCTACCATTTCTTCGATTGTATATCCACCACCACCAGGTACATATTCATCGCCATATCCATTTACATCACTCATA
>Ga0102831_1001347_pt1 | contig 10414 bp, 12 predicted proteins | sample ColrivemetaGS747_FD_84508 | JGI IMG/M metagenome (GOLD analysis project Ga0102831, IMG submission 84508) | Estuarine microbial communities from the Columbia River estuary - Freshwater metaG S.747 | ecosystem: Environmental > Aquatic > Marine > Intertidal zone > Estuary | place: USA: Columbia...
GGCACGTTCAGCGGCACTAGCTCTGGTACAAACACCGGCGATCAGACGATCACGCTGACCGGTGACGTAACAGGCTCCGGCACCGGATCATTCGCGGCCACGATCGCCAGCGGCGCTGTCGTTGAGGCCAAGCTCGGCACCGGCGCCGTCACCACCGGAAAGGTGGCCGACGATGCCATCACGGCCGCCAAGCTGGCGGATCAGTCCGCTGCCGTGGTGGCCGCCTCCACACCGTCCGGCTCTGGCGCCTTCATTGGCCAGCAGTGGCTGAACACCAACACCGGCATCGAATACACCTGGGACGGCACCAGCTGGGTGCGCCAGGCATCGCTCGGCACGATCAGCTTCAGCGACAGCACGCCGCTGTCGTTCTCGGTTGCCTACCCCGACAACTACAGCGCCACGATCACCACCACGCTCGACACGCAGAGCGCAGCGCGGGTGTTCGCTGGTCCGACCACAGGATCTGACGCAGCGCCGACCTTCCGTGCGCTGGTACCTAGCGACCTGCCGGACGCCACCGGCAGCACTAAGGGCATCATCCAGCCCGGCACTGGCCTGTCGGTCACCAGCGGCACGCTGAACCACAGCAACAGCGCCACCGCTGGCACCTATCCCAAGGTGACGGTGGATGCGCAGGGGCACGTCACGGCTGGCACCACGCTGGCGGATACCGACATTCCTGCGCTGCCTGCCAGCAAGATCACCAGCGGCACATTCAACACAGCCCTGATTGCAGATGATGCCGTCACCGGTCAGAAGCTGGCTAACTATTCCACCGCGAAGTTCGGCGAGGCGCTGCCCACAGCCGACTTCATCGGCCAGATCTTCTTCAATCCGCTCGACGAGGCGTTCTTTCTGTGGGACGGCAACGTCTGGCAGCCGCTTGGTATCTCGGCCGGTTCGGTGATCTTCGCCGGCACCTATGACGCCACACTGAACCAGATCGCCACCGTCACCACCGAGGGCTCAGCCATCGGCCTGACGGTTGGTAACGCGCTTCCCTCCGCCAGTTCGAGCAATAACGGCTATTACGTGGTTGTGTCTGTCGGCGGCACCGGCACCGCACCGGCACCGACCGTTGCACTGGCACCACCTGACCTGCTGCTGAGCAACGGCTCCAGCTGGACCGTGATCGACGTGTCGTCCACGTTCGTAGCGCAAACGGCCAACAACGTCAGCTTCTCGCCTGCCGCCAACCTCGGCAGCACCAACGTGCAAGCGGCGATCGAGGAGGTATCCAACGAGTGCCGCAACGCCGACAACATCACCAGCGGCACGCTGCTGGCCACCAAGGGCGGCACCGGCGCCACCAGCTACACGAAGGGTGATCTGCTGGCGGCATCCAGCAGCACCGCGCTCAGCAAGCTGGGTGTGGGCACCAATGGGCAGGTGCTGCGCGCCAACAGCGCCACCGCCACCGGCCTTGAGTGGGGAGCCGACTACGTGGGCACCGTCACCAGCGTGACGGGCTCCGGCGCTATCTCGGTCAGCAACGGCACCACTACGCCTGCGGTCAGCGTGGCATCGGCAAGCACCAGCGTGGCCGGTGTGGTGCAGCTGAGCGACAGCACGGGCACCACCAGCTCGGTGCTGGCTGCCACACCCACAGCGGTAAAAGCGGCCTACGACCTGGCGGCTGCGGCAGTGCCTGCAGCTGGCGGCACCTTCACGGGCGACCTGGCGCTCGGCGCCAACGTGGGGCTGGTGTTCGAGGGCAGCACCGACGACGCGAACGAAACCAAGCTGCTGGCTGCTGATCCGACCGCAGACCGGCTGATCTATCTGCCGAACGCAGACGGCACGCTCGTGCTCTCCGGCGCCATCGTGAACGCCGACATCGCCAGCGGCGCTGCGATCAGCGGCAGCAAGATCGTGGCCGGCACCACCAGCGTGGTGGGCGTGGTGCAGCTGACCGATTCGACCAGCAGCACCAGCACCTCAACGGCAGCAACACCGAACGCGGTCAAGTCGGCCTACGACCTGGCGAACGCTGCCCTGCCGAAGGCGGGTGGCGCACTGACCGGCGACGTAACACTTAATGCCCAATCCGACCTGCGTTTTGCTGATAGCGATAGCAGCAACTGGGTTGCATTCCAAGGTCCAGCCACAGTCAGCAGCAATGTCACCTGGACCCTGCCGAGTGCTGATGGCACGGCCAACCAAGTCCTGAGCACCAACGGTTCCGGGACACTTTCTTGGGCCACTGCTGCAGCAGGCGGTGCATCCGTTACCACGAGTGATACCGCACCTAGTACACCTGCTGATGGCGACCTTTGGTACGACTCAGTTGGTGGCCGGCTTTACGTCTACTACCAAGACCCGAACACCAGCCAGTGGGTTGACGCTGCACCACAAGGTGGCGGAAGTAGCACACCGACAAAGATAGAAGTCGGTAACACTAAGGCGGAGGTTACGGATACTGGTAGCAATGGCACGTTTGTTGTAACGACAGAAGGTACGCAGAGGCTGACGGTTGATTCAAGTGGTCGGACTCTGATTGGTACATCTACTGCGCGCAGCAACATCTATATGGGCGACGCAAGTGATATACCTAGGTTTCAACTTGAAGCATCGGGTGACAACTATTCTGGCCAACTAAGCCTGATTCAATACACTTCCCTTGGCACAGCACCTACTTATACGCTTGGTATTTCCAAGAGCAATACTGCTGGCACAAATGCAGTAGTCGCCTCTGGAGACACCTTAGGCACACTCAACTTTGTAGGTAATGACGGCACTAATTTCAGAAGTGCCGCGCAGATTCAAGCACTGGTTGATGCCACGCCTGGATCGGGTGACATGCCGGGCAGGCTCAGCTTCCTCACAACCCCAGACGGCTCCGCAAGCTCGGTCGAGCGGGTGAGGATTACAAATGGTGGATACCTTAAGGCGACTTCTTCAGGGAGCTACACCTACAGCGCATCCGCTACCCACGAGCTTGTCAATAGTGATTCCGGGAGCCAGCCAGTTCTACGCGCAAGCCACACGCACGCTTCCGCACCGTTTGGCATTTATGTCAACTACACAGGTGGCGCTCCAAATAACACCTCTAACCCGTTTTACTTCGGCGGTGACACAGGTGGAATAAGATTCGCGGTCAACTCCAATGGAGGTATCGCTAACTACAGCGCGAATAATACAAACCTATCTGACAGAAATGCCAAGAAGGATATCAGCCCCGCTGCCGATACTTGGGATTGCCTGAAGGAATGGCAGATCGTCAACTTCCGCTACAAAGATCAACCAGACGATTCCGACCTGAACATGGGTGTCATCGCCCAACAGGTTGCTGAGAGTTGCCCCGAAGTCATCACTGTCTTCCAAGACGCCACGGAGGATCAACCAGCGAAACTCGGCGTCCAAGATCAGCAAATGATGTGGATAGCTATCAAGGCTCTCCAGGAGGCACAGCTCCGCATCGAAACTCTTGAGGCAGCCAACACTGACCTCGCTGCACGCATCACCGCCCTGGAGGCTAACTAATCATGGCAATCGACTTTCCCGGATCACCCACCAACGGTCAGACCTTTACGTCTGGCAGTGTCACCTACACCTACGACGGTACAAAGTGGACCGCACTAGCGAGTGGGGGTGGTGCAACAGACAAGATTGAAGAAGGTAACACCAGCGCTGAGGTTATTGATACCGGCAGCGATGGTCGGTTTGTTGTTACGACGGAGGGGACAGAGAGACTGCGTGTTGATTCGAGTGGGCGCCTACTGGTGGGCACGTCTAGTGCGCGTACCAGTATTGCTGGCATCGCGCCTCAATCCCAAATTGAAGGAACAACATACGACACGTCTTCATTTTCGCTAACCCTAAACAGTAACGATGCTCAATCCCCTTATCTAGAGTTCGCAAAAACAAGAGCAACCTTAATTGGCGGTGCCACTGTTGTTCAAAGTGGTGATCAGTTGGGATACATTGGATTTGCTGGAGCAGATGGAAGTGATGTAGGACAAAACGCAGCCGCTATTGCCGCTTATGTAGACGGCACCCCCGGCGCTAATGACATGCCGGGCAGATTAGTGTTTTCCACTACCGCCGACGGAGCGAGCAGTCCGACGGAGCGGATGAGGATTAGTCAAAACGGAGATGTACTTCTCGGCACATCAAATCCATCTGCAACCGCTGGATCTGGCTTTAAGTACGTTCACTCAGCCACAAACCCTGAAATAAGAGCCGTCCTCTCTGTCGCAGATAATAGTGTCGCCACTTATCAAGTGTATTCGACCACGGCTAGCGCCTACCGTTTCTACGTTGGCCTTGCTGGCACGGTTTACGCCACGAATACATCAATCAGTGGCATTTCTGATGTTAGGCTGAAAGAAAACATCAGGGATATAGACGCCGGATTGAGCGAGATCCTGGCGCTTAAACCACGCACTTACGACTGGAAGCCAGGCAAAGGTAAGGATACAAAAGGAGACAGAGGGTTTATTGCACAAGAATTCGAACAAGTATTCCCTGAGTTAATTGATGAATGGCGTGATCCCGCACCGGAAGGAGAGGAGCCGTACAAATCGGTTCGTCAGGATCTGATTCCGGTTTTGGTTAAGGCAATTCAGGAGCAACAAGCCATGATTGCCGAGCTGCAAAACAAAGTTGCAGCCCTTGAAGGCGTGTAGTCCTACTCTCTAGTCAACTTCTAATTTGATTCAAGTTTGAAGTTGGCCAGTCCACGTCACTAGGCGGGCAACCGGCCTACTCAACTGGTTGCAACCCTACTAACCTGCTGCTGCAGGTGTGCCCTGGTAAAAGGGTGGCAGGTGGCCGGTCCTCACGCGGTGCCGGCCTCGCCGCAGCCTGCCACTGCGGATCGCCTAAACGCCTCAAAAGGGTTTAGGGGTCAAGCTTAGCAGGTAGCTAAGCTAATTGCATGATCGAGCTGATCGCTGCTATCGCCGGGGCGTCGATCTCCGTTGCCGCGATGGGCGCAATGGGATTTAGCCGCCGCAATGATGAAGCACGTGATGCGGTCATTCGGTTGACGAGCGCAGTCGAGCACATAGCCACGCAGCTAGAAGTGCTGCACACCGACATCAAAGAAGACCGCAAGGAAACTTTTACGCGGCTGAATACGGTTGAGCAAAGGGTATCTAAACTAGAGGCACGGCCGCCTGCTTAGCCATGGAGTTTCTTTCGCATCCTGCCTTCTGGATCTGCGTCGCTGCTGCCAGTGAGTTGATTGCGCTGTCGCCTCTGCGCGATAACAGCATCATTCAACTGGTGTTTCATGCGCTGCGCGCGCTGAAAGGAAAAAAGCTCTGATCAGCTTTGGCAAGCTCGGTTGGCAGCGTCGACTAGAGCAAGCTATCCGTCAGTGGTGGTTTGAGCTGACGTTACCGGCCAAGCTGGATCAAGCCGAAGCGGAGTGGCACGCAGCGCAACCTGCGGAGCCAGAGCCGGTGATCACTCATCACGCGGTTGACGATAACCTGCAGACAGGCGAAAGCCGCAAACTTGGCGGCGCGATGGAGATCAAGTCACCATGGTCAAACTGACCGACCTATTCAAGTACTACAAACACGGCACGCCGCATCAAATGGCGGCCATCTCTGAATTAGAGGCTGAGCTATTAAAGGTTGCGCCTGAAGTCTTTAACAGGGATCAGCCGTGGTACAAGACCTGGCAGGCTGGCGGCAGGCTGCATAATTATAGCCCAGCCATAAATCTTATTAAAGAGTTCGAGGGCGTGCATCTCAGCGCTTATCCAGATCCGCTGCATGGATGGGATGTGGCAACCATCGGCTATGGCACCACGCGCTACCCAGATGGCCGCAAGGTGCAACGCGGCGACAAGATCACCGTGATTGATGCCGATCAGCTACTAGCGCTTGAAGTGGAGCGCATCGCCGCAAAACTGCGCAACAGCGTGCCGTTTTGGAATGAGATGACGGGCAACAAGCAATGCGCGTTGATCTCCTTCGCTTACAACCTTGGCGCCGGCTTCTACGGCAGCACTGGTTTTGAGACTATCAGTAAATGCCTTGTCGGCAAGGATTGGGCGGCGGTGCCAGCGGCAATGGAGTTGTACCGCAACCCAGGCAGTGCCGTAGAGGCAGGCTTGCTGCGTCGTCGCCGCGCAGAAGGCAGGCTATGGGCTGGTGAGCAGCAGCAGGATCCAGCCAAGCTGTCGCCCAATAGTGCATTTACAGCTCGCATCACGCCGCACGTGCAGCTTGGTGAGTTTGCGCTATTTCAAGAAGCACGGCGCTTTGATCATCAATACCAGCTTGACACGGCAGCAGAGCTAGCAGCATTCCTTGAGCGTGCACGTGTCAAGTTTGGCGGCAAGCCTGTGGTCATCACCAGCGGCTATCGCCCGCATGCCATCAATGCAGCGGTAGGTGGTTCCAGTGGTAGCGAGCATCTATACGATGCGCCTGACGTTGGCGCGGTTGATTTCTACGTCCGTGAAGTCAACATCAACCACGTGCAAGAGTGGTGTGATCAGAACTGGCCGTATTCGCTCGGCTACGGCGCACCTAAAGGATTTGTGCACTTAGGAATGCGTCGCGGCAAGCCAAAGGTACGATGGGATTATTGAAGCCACTGCGTGGATCACTGCATTGATGGCGCAAACCTCATCCCAAAACGCAGTGCAAAACATAGATTCAGGCAGCAAATCTTTGAGGCATGGCAGCATCAATGCGCTTACTGCGGAGATGCAGCTGACACGTTAGATCATGTCAAGCCACGCCACAAAGGTGGCGCTACTGTGACGACCAACCTTGTACCAGCTTGCAGGCCATGCAATCGAAAGAAGGGCAGCGAAGAATGGCAGCAGTGGTTCAATCAGCAGGATTCTTATCTGCTAGATCGTGAGCTTGCTGTGCTGCATTGGATTCAAGCATCTGATGATAGAACACCCTAGCTTGCCATTCTTGCTGGTGATCTTTACACATTCCCGCTAGGCAGACCCTCCAGATGTTCCCGACCTTCTGTATTGTTGGCTCCAAGTGGGGTGCCTGCCAGCGGGTTGCCTATCAGCATACGAAGGCGGCTGATACCACGCCTTTGTATTTCGCACATGCGCGCACGTGATAGGCCCATGCGCTTTTCTAGGTCATTCCATGGCACTGGATTGCGACTGTTGCGTGCGTAGATGATTTCACGAGTGCGATCATCTAAATGCTCATCGCAATAATCACGTACGGTTTCAAGCTGCCAATCATACTCAACGTCGTATTGTCTTTTATCGGCAATGATGTCAAGAATGTTAGATGATTCATCTTGCGCAGGTTTATCGAGGCTCGTGACTCGATACGACTGCTGCAATGTGTCAGATATCACCTTAGGGGTCACATCAAGCACTGCAGCAAGCTCCGCCATGGTCGCTGTGCGTCCATGCTCTTGCGCAAATGTCTGCGCTGTCTTGTTGAGCTTGATCAGCATTTCATGGACGCCAAGCGGCAGCCTGATGATTGGGTCGTATTGAATCAATGCACGCCCGATGGATTGGCGAATCCACCAGTAGGCGTAGGTGCTGAATTTGTATCCGCGAGTGTAGTCAAACAGTTCAACAGCGCGCGCAAGACCGATGTTGCCTTCCTGGATCAGATCCAGCATGTCAAGCGTTTGCGTGTTGCGCCTGCTGTACTTGCGTGCAACATGCACTACCAGTTGCAGATTAGATTGCATGAACTTTTGCCGCGCGCGCTCACCGCTGCGTAGTTCACGGCGTTCTTGTGTCGTTAAAGGTCTTTCAAGATCCTTTAGTTCTCTCCACTTTGAAACTCGGCGGCCAAGTTGTATCTCTTGTTGCGGTGTGAGCAATGGATACCGCGCGATACTGTTCAAGTAGTCGCCAATAGCGTCAGACATGGAGAATCCGTTAGTACATACAATGGAAGCACAATTCCACGGTGCTGCCAATGCCGCGCAGCTACGTGCGTTACATGCTGCAGCAGATTGGGGCGGACTGCTGGAATATGCACTGTTGATAGCCGAGCAAGAAGCAAGCCAGCGGTCTCAAATCCACTGGCTTGCGCAAGAGGCGTCGGCAGCGTTGCGGACTGGTCTAGAGCAGTGGCACCTAGATGCCGCTGAGGAACTGCTTCGAGGCCGTCGCCGTGATGTCTGAGTTGTAATGGCCTGTGACGCTGTAGCTGGTCACCGGCTGCTGACTCATGCGGAAGAACACCATCTGCCCAATCTTTAAGCCAGGCCAAAGCGGCAGTGGCAGGATCTGGCGTGAGTTCTTCAGCTCCAAGGTCAGCACACTGCCATGCCAGCCGGGATCTGCGTAACCGGCGTGCAGATTTTCGTAGCCTTCGCGTGCGCGGCTTGACTTGAGGAAGAACAGTCCGGCGATGTTCTCCGGCATGTTGAACACTTCAATCGTCTGCGCAAGGATGAACTGCCCAGGCTTCAGCTCGTAAGGGTTCTCTGCCGTGCGTCCTGCAATGCTGAGCGGACGCATGTTGAGGTTTTCGGCGGACTCGATCATGATCGTGTCACCAAGCCGTAGGTCAAGGCTGGCGGGATTGATCAATGCCTCGTCGTGATTCGGCACCATGCCGTCGGTGCATAGCGCTTTGATCTCGTAGTCGCAGAGGATGGTCATTGGTTGAGTGGGTAGTTGGTCTGATTATTCGGGCAGCGCCTCCAGTGCGCGGCGGATGGGTTCAACAATGTTTGGATCCGTTGTCCGATGTTGCAACGACTCCAGAGCTATAAGCGCCTGCTCCTTCAAGCTCGGGGGCTTGGGGCGGCGGGCGGCGCGAAGTTTGTCCGCTGTTTCAATGTCAGTCCAATCGCGCACAAACCACTCACAGCACGCCTCCAGCTCTTGGTCTGCGCCCCATTGGGCGGCGCGGGTGGCGAGCGGCAGCGATTGGCCGGGGTTTTCGTTGATCCACTGCTGCACCAACTCAGGCGGTGGGGTGATGGGATAGTCAGTCATTCAAGCCAGCTCCATGCAATGCGTTGGCAGATGCGCCATGCGTGTTTTTTGTCGATGCCGTAGCGTTCTGCCAGTTGTCTGTAGCTGTTGCCAGCAACACGCAACTGGCGTAGTTCACGCACGTGATCTTCTGTAAGAAACGCGGCGTAGTTTGCCTCGCCGCGCTTAAACGGATCACTCATCTACATGCAGCAGCAACCTGCGCATGTACCAATCGGCTTTGCCGTAATCTTCATCGGCTTTGCCCTTATGCTCAGCACGCCATAGGTATTTGATGACGTTGCCTTTGCAGTAAGCGCGGAAGCCGTCATCACCGAGTGCTGCCTTGATAGCTTGGATGCACTCAATGTCGCCGTGCTTGTAATGCGGCGGATGGTTGACGAGATCACTCATCACCTAAAGCCTCTGCCATATCGCGGCGGATCAGATCAGCAATGCGCTGTTGATACAAACCGGTGTAGGTGCAGCAGGTCCGGCCGCTTTGCTCATAGAGCCACTGCAGGTAGTCATCACGGCGCTGCTCAGTCTTGTGGTTGATCATCTTGCATCAGCTCCAGAAGTTCAAGAATATGCGCGGCAAATGCCACGTGTGTCATTACTGCATGGGTGCCGGGAGGGCGCCCGTAGGACGCCTCCCACCACTCCTTGAATGCGATATCAAGCGTGGTTTGATTCATCAGAACACCGCCTCCTCTGCGGGGCTGCTGGTACGTGGCATGAATTCAAAGCGCTGGATGCTGAGCACATGCTTGCTGCGCTTAGCGCCGGTTTCCTTGTCGTTCCACTCTTGCCGGCGTACGGCACCGGTTACAAGGATGCTGTCGCCTTTTTTGAGCTTATCAACAATCAGCTCAGCAGACTTACCCCAAATCTCGCAGTCGATTGCGTTATTGATCCAGTTGCCATCTTTGTCTTTACCCTCCTGGATGCCGCCAGCGAAGTTGGCAACCATGGTGCCGGATTCAAAGGCACGCAGTTGCGGGTCGGTGATGATGCGAACGATGCCGGTTGCGTAAAGGCTCATGTCAGTTCAGTGGTGTGATGCCATTGGCTTCTTCAAAAGCCAAGACTTGTGCAAGGGGATAGCGGACACGTGGCGTACCAGCCGGTAGGCCAATGCGTGGCGCAGTGACGTAGGCAGGGCCAATGCCGCGTGCACGTTGGTTTTTGATGGCTGCTGGCTTCAGCCCCCAACGTGCTGCCAGCTCATCAGTGGTGAGGAATGGTTCAGTCATCAGCGAAGGGATCCTCTGAAGGGGTATCAGACAGAACCGCTTCGCGCTCTACAGCAAGGCGCAGCAACTCATCGTTCTGCTCATCGCTGAGATCAGGCTTGCGCTTATCCATGCGCGCTACCACCTCTTGCAGCTTGTCCAGTGTGTCGGCCTTGGCAATCGCAGCCTTGCCGGCCTGGAACAGCTTGACGTCGCCTGCGGGTGCAGGTGCCGCGGTAACGGTCACCGGCTCCACCTCTGCCTGCTGCATCTCATCGGTGCTGTAGCC
>Ga0102831_1001348_pt1 | contig 10413 bp, 7 predicted proteins | sample ColrivemetaGS747_FD_84508 | JGI IMG/M metagenome (GOLD analysis project Ga0102831, IMG submission 84508) | Estuarine microbial communities from the Columbia River estuary - Freshwater metaG S.747 | ecosystem: Environmental > Aquatic > Marine > Intertidal zone > Estuary | place: USA: Columbia...
CAGTCACTGCGGATCCGCGCCAGCAAGGCGCTGGCACCCGCTTCCTGCTCGGCCAGGCTGACGGCCATCTCGATCCGCGTCAGCGGCGTGCGCAGTTCATGCGACATGTCGGCCAGACGCTGACGCTGATCGGTAATCAGGCGTCCGGTACGCGCGGCCATGGCGTCGAAGGTTTCCGCCAGACGGGCCAGCTCGTCATTGCGCGAACCAAGCAGAGCGCGCACACGCACATCCAGACGACCGTCACTGAACTGCCGGGCAGCCTGCTCCAGGCGCGCCAGCGGTTGCATCAGATGGCGATAGAGCAGCAGGCAGACGATCAGCAGCAGGACCAGCGGCAGCGCCAGTTGCAGCAGCAGCTTGGCGTAGTGCCAGTACAGCCCCGGACGCATGCGTGGCGGCAACTGGATGAGAAAGCGCATCCGCGCATCGCTGAGCGGGATATCCATGATCGGGTTTTCATCGAAGTACAGATGGATCTTCCAGCTGACGTCGCGGCCCAGCCCGAAACTCTCGACAAAGCGTGGCGAGAGCGCGCTGCCGGACAGTGGCAGGACCTCGGTCTCGACCAGGGCGGCCCAGGTCTGCTCCTGCTGCTGCAGGGTGGCCAGCCAGCGCTGGAAAGCGGCCGCATCCCCGGCCAGATGCAGCGCTTCGGCCTGCTCGGCGTAATGGCGCAGGGTGCGCTGGTGTTCGGGGTCGATGAAACTCATGCGCTCCTCGGTCTGCCAGGCGAGACGGGCAATGCCCCAGAACAGCAGCACGCTGCCAAGGGCGATGACCAGACAGAGCTTCCAGAACAGACGCCGAGTCATACGAACACGTAGCCGCGGCCGTGCAGCGTCTGCAGACGATCAGCACCCAGCCCGGCATCGGCGAGGCGTCGGCGAATCCGGCTGACATGCATGTCGAGACTGCGATCGTACTGGCTGTATTCGCGCTCGAGCGCCATACGGTAGAGGTAGGGTTTGCTCAGTGCCTCGCCACGATGCGCCAGCAACAGCCAGAGCAGGCGGAACTGCAGGGGAGTCAGCGCCAGGTCATGATCGGCCACCAGCGCCTGCTGCGAATGTCGGTCCAGACGCAACCGGTCGACCTGCAATTGCTGAGCGTCACGCGCCGGCTCAAGGGGCCGACTGCGTCGCAGTACCGCATCGATGCGCAACTGCAGCTCGGTGATATTAAAGGGCTTGGGCAGGTAATCATCGGCACCGTGACGCAACCCGCGGATGCGCTCCTCTTCGGCACCGCAGGCGGTCAGCATGATCACCGGCGTCTGCTGCTGCTCACGCAGGCGGCGCAGCACCGCAAAGCCATTCAGATCGGGCAGCAACACATCGAGCAGCAGCAGGTCCGGCGGCTCGGCCAGTGCCATGCCGAGCCCGGCCTCGCCCAGATGGCTGGTCGAGGTCGCATAGCCCTGCCCCTGCAGCAACGCGCCCAACTGCGCAGCCAGGGTGCGATCGTCCTCGATGATCAGGATGCGGGCCAGACTGGCCATCGCCGTCGTCCTCTAGTGTCGGAGCACCAAAAGATAACGATTCTCACCTAGATCGAGAGCTTTGCCCAGCGCTACCCTGCAACGAGGACACAGTCCTGATCGGCCGCTGCTTTGCCGCTATAATCGCGCGCTTTCCCAGAGCGCGCGGCCGAAGCCGTTTCGCCGCCCCTCCACGCATCCAGTCAGGCACACCGATCATGACCACCCAGGCCGCCGAAGTCGCCAAGCGCCGTACCTTCGCCATCATTTCCCACCCGGACGCCGGCAAGACCACCATCACCGAGAAGCTGCTGCTGATGGGCAAGGCGATTGCGGTCGCCGGCACGGTGAAGTCGCGCAAGTCCGACCGGCATGCCACCTCCGACTGGATGGAGATGGAGAAGCAGCGCGGCATCTCCATCACCACCTCGGTGATGCAGTTCCCCTACCGCGAGCACATGATCAATCTGCTCGATACCCCTGGCCACGAAGACTTCTCGGAAGACACCTACCGCACCCTGACCGCGGTGGACAGCGCGCTGATGGTGCTCGACGGCGGCAAGGGCGTGGAGCCGCGGACCATCGCCCTGATGGACGTCTGCCGCCTGCGCGATACACCCATCGTCAGCTTCATCAACAAGCTCGACCGCGACATCCGCGACCCGATCGAACTGCTCGACGAGATCGAGGCGGTACTCAAGATCAAGGCAGCGCCCATTACCTGGCCGATCGGCTGCTATCGCGACTTCAAGGGCGTCTACCACCTCGCCGACGACTACATCATCGTCTACACCCCCGGTCACGGCCACGAGCGCACCGAGGTGAAGATCATCGAGAAGCTCGACTCGGACGAGGCGCGCGCGCACCTGGGTGATGAGTACGAGCGCTTCCTCGAACAGCTGGAACTGGTCCAGGGCGCCTGCCACACCTTCGATCAGGAGGAGTTCCTCGCCGGCCAGCTGACCCCGGTGTTCTTCGGTACCGCGCTGGGCAACTTCGGCGTCGACCACGTACTCGACGCGGTGGTCGACTGGGCGCCCAAGCCGCTGGCGCGGGTGGCCAACGAGCGCACGGTGGAGCCAAGCGAGGAGAAGTTTTCCGGCTTCGTGTTCAAGATCCAGGCGAACATGGACCCCAAGCACCGCGACCGCATCGCCTTCATGCGCATCTGCTCGGGCAAGTACGAGAAGGGCATGAAGATGCGTCACGTGCGGATCAAGAAGGATCTGAAGATCGCCGACGCCCTGACCTTCTTCTCCAGCGAGCGCGAGATGCTCGAAGAAGCCTATGCCGGCGACATCATCGGCCTGCACAACCACGGCACCATCCAGATCGGCGATACCTTCAGCGAGGGCGAGGTGCTGGGCTTCATCGGCATCCCGCACTTCGCCCCCGAGCTGTTCCGCCGCGTGCGGTTGAAGGACCCGCTGAAATCCAAGCAACTGCGCCAGGGCCTGCAGGAGCTGGCCGAGGAAGGCGCGACCCAGGTGTTCTTCCCCGAGCGCAACAACGACATCATCCTCGGCGCAGTAGGCGTGCTGCAGTTCGACGTGGTCGCCAGCCGCCTCAAGGAGGAATACAAGGTCGAGTGCGCGTACGAGGCGATCAACGTCTGGTCGGCGCGCTGGATCGAGTGCGACGACAAGAAGAAGCTCGAGGAATTCAAGGAGAAGGCCTTCGAGAACCTGGCCCTGGACGGCGGCGGCCACCTCACCTACTTGGCGCCGACCCGGGTCAATCTGAGCGTGATGGAAGAGCGCTGGCCTGACATCCGCTTCCGTGCCACCCGCGAGCACCATTAAACGCATGCCCCTGGCCGCAAGCGGAGATCCGGCTTGCGGCCTGAGGCTTATGGCGTGAAGCTTGGCGCATGCGCCTGATCGACACCCACACCCACCTCGACTTTCCCGACTTCGACGCCGATCGTGACGCCGTCCTGGAACGCAGTCGCGCGCTGGGGGTCGAGCACATGGTCGTGCTCGGCGTACACCAGGCCAATTGGCAGCGCGTCTGGGAGCTGGTCGAACGCAGCGACGGCCTGTACGCAGCCTTCGGCCTGCATCCGGTCTATCTCGAGGAACATCGCCCCGAGCATCTGCAGGAATTGCGTGACTGGCTAGAACGCCTCGGCAGTCATCCGCGCTGCTGTGCGGTGGGCGAGTTCGGCCTGGACTACTTCATCGAATCGCTGGACAGAAATGCCCAACAGAAGCTGTTCGAAGCCCAACTGGCGCTCGCTGCAGAATTCGACAAGCCAGTCCTGCTGCACGTGCGTCGCGCCCACGCCGCGACCATCGCCACGCTCAAGCGCTTTCGCTTGCCGCGCGCCGGCATCGTCCACGCCTTTGCCGGCAGCACGGAAGAAGCACGGGAGTACCTGAAGCTGGGCTTTCGTCTCGGCCTCGGGGGCGCGCCCACCTGGCCGCAGGCACAGCGCCTGCGCAGCGTGGTTGCCGGTCTGCCGCTGGACGCCGTGGTGCTGGAAACCGATTCGCCGGACATGGCGCCGGCAATGCAGCCGCAGCAACGCAACAGCCCGGAGTACCTGCCACAGATCTGCGGCGAACTGGCGACACTGATGGGCGTTGACGCCGACACCCTGGCCGCTGCCAGCAGTGCCAACGCCTGCGCGCTGTTCGGCTGGTACTGATTCGGCGAGACCTGTCCTGCGGCGCCACAGGCAGCTCTAGCGCGTGGCTGCCGTGAACGGGCAGACAAGAAAAAGGCGAGCCTCAGCTCGCCTTTTCAATACCACCGACGCCTCAGACGCGAAACGCGCTGATCAGTTGCTTGAGCTGCGCGACCAGCTGGGTCAGCTCGCGGCTGGCCTGCTCGGTCTGGCTGGCGCCCTGCGCGGTGCGCTCACCGGCCCGACTGATCTCGACGATGTTCTGGTCGATGTCGTGGGCAACCGCGGTCTGCTCCTCGGCGGCGGCGGCGATCTGCTGGTTCTGATCGACGATCATGCCCGCCGCGCCAAGGATGTTCTCCAGCGCCTGCTGCACCTTGGTCGACTCGCTGACGGTGGCGTCGGCCATCTGGTGACTGCCCCCCATCGCCTTGACCGCAGCGCCAACCCCGCCCTGCAGCTTGGCGATCATTTTCTCGATTTCCTCGGTGGACTGCTGGGTGCGCTTGGCCAAATTGCGTACCTCGTCAGCCACCACGGCAAAGCCACGTCCCTGCTCACCGGCACGCGCCGCCTCGATGGCCGCGTTGAGCGCCAGCAGGTTGGTCTGCTCGGCGATGCCCTTGATCACGTCGAGCACCTGACTGATCGAAGAGCTGTCGCTGGCCAGCTGGTTGATCACCGCGACCGAGGCGTCTATTTCGCCAGCCAGTCGCTGGATGCTGCCCACTTGGGTCTCCACCAGTTGCCGGCCGTTGAGCGTTTCATCGTTCACGCTCTGCGCGCTCCCTACCGCGCCGGCGGCGCTGCGCGCGACCTCCTGGGCGGTTGCCGACATCTCGTTCATCGCGGTCGCGACCTGATCGATCTGGCTCATCTGGCTGGCTACCGCCTGATTGCTCTCGCCGGAGACCGTCTCGACGCGACCGGCCTGACGCTCCACCTCGACCACGGTGTGCCCGACGCGCTCGATCAGGTGGCGAATCTTGGCCACGGTATCGTTGAAGACCTGGCCCAGTTCGCCCAGCTCGTCATTGCTACGCGCATCGAAGCTCACGGTCATGTCACCGGCGGCGACCTTGTTCATGGTCTGCCCCAGGCCCTTGAGGCTGGCCCGCGTGGCGACGTAGAAGCCGCTGTAGAGGTAGACGATGAGCAGGAACACCGCCAGCAGCGCGACGATCAGCAACACCATTTGCGTACGATTGCTGTCGAGCCGCTAAGCCAGGCGCTGTTCGAGAAACACCAGGGCGCCGTCGTTGACCGCGTAGGTAGGCTCCATGATCCGGGTCGTCTGCTGATAGAACTCGGTCCAGGGCATATCCAGCGAATCGGAGATGATGACCTGCTCCTCGAATAGCGCCGCCGCCTCCTTGAGACTCTCACGGCTGGTAGTGGTCAGATCGCCAAGCGCACGAGTCGCCGCGGGATGCCCGTCCAGCGCCTCGGAGATACGCAGGCCGTATTCTCCCTGGACCTTCTCCAGATTGAGCAGCAGATCATCCATCTTGGTGCTGTCGCCGGAGTTGAGGAAGCCCTGACCAAGCGAATAGGAACCGACCGCACGCCCGATGCCGAGCGTCGCGGTGACCTGCGGCGTCATCGAGGTGACCAGCTCCGCCACCTGACGAACCTCGGCGTCCAGGTCGGTACTGATGCCCGACTGCGAGGTAACGAACTTGAGGAATACCTGGGACTGTCCTAGCACCTTCTCTGCCAGCCCCACCTTGGTCTGCAGGTTGGCTTCGCCGCGCGCCGCCTGCAGGCTGGCGAGCAATTCGCCGCGCTTGGCATCGAAGGCTGCCACCACAGCTGCATCGCTGACCGCAGGCTGCAGATGCTGGATGGTCGCCGTCAGTTCCTGCTCCAGGCTCTGAATCCGCGCCTCGACATCGCCGGCTTTGCCCGACTGCCCCAGCATGCCGTTGATCTGCACCTGGTCGTAATAGCTTTCCAGATCGCGCCTGACGCCCAGCGCAGAGCGCAACAGATCGAGGCTTTGCAGCTCGACCCGGATGGCGACGAACTCGACGTAGGAGTCGCGGACGATGAAGAAATTGGTGACCAGCATCGGGACGAAGAACAAGACGCTGATGAGGCTGAATTTCATGCCGAAGCTCAGCCGATTCATAAGTGCTATGGCCGGATACAACACGGTTTTCAATTGCACTCTCCTGTAACCATTTTGTTTTGTAATGGGTTAGCTCGAGAAAGGCGCCTGATGCCGCGCCCCGATGCAGTAGCCACTCCTGGCCTGATGACTCGATTACGCGCCGGCCAGCGGTGCTGTCCCGGCATGCGACTTCGCCCTAGTATCGGAGATATCGGCGATTCGCTCTGTAACTTAAGGTTAAACATGAACTCCTCGCTGCGCCTCGGCATTGATCTGGGCGGTACCAAGATAGAGATAGTCGCATTGCTTGACGGACAGGAATGCCTACGCAGACGCGTGCCCACACCAAAAGGCGATTATGACGGCACGTTGCTGGCCATTTGCAGTCTAGTCGAAGTCGCCGAGCGCGAGCTTGGCCAAAATGGCAGCGTCGGCGTCGGCATCCCTGGAACGCGCTCGCCCGATCACGGGCGGATCAAGAATTCCAACTCGGTATGCCTGATCGGCGAGGACCTGCAGGGAGATCTGCAGAAGCGCCTTGCGCGCCCGGTACGGCTGGCGAACGACGCCGACTGCTTCGCCCTTTCCGAGGCCAGCGACGGCGCCGGTCGCGGCGCGAGCAGTGTGTTCGGGGTCATTCTGGGCACCGGCGTCGGCGGAGGCCTGGTCATCAACGGTCGTCTGGTCGGCGGGCCGAACGGCATCGCCGGCGAATGGGGGCACAATCCGCTGCCCTGGCGCGGACCGGATGATGGCGAGATACGTCGCTGCTATTGCGGGCTGGACGACTGCATCGAGACCTTCGTGTCCGGAACCGGTTGGGCAGCCCGGGCCGGTCTTGGCCTGAGCGCTGCGGAGCTGGCCGGATCCAACAGCCCACCCGCGCGACAGGCCCTTGAGCGCTACTGCGATCAGCTCGCTCGCGCACTCGCCAGTGTGATCAACATCGTCGACCCGGAAGTGATAGTGCTCGGCGGCGGCATGTCGAATACCCCGCTGCTCTATGAGCGTGTGCCGGCGCTGCTCGTCCGCCACGTGTTCTCTGACATCGTCAACACCCGACTGGTGAAGGCGCTGCACGGCGACTCCAGCGGAGTGCGCGGCGCCGCCTGGCTGTGGGACTGAGCAGAGCCACCTTCGCGCACAAGCGGCCAGTGCGTACGCCCTGACGCCCGGAACGACCAGCGCAAGGCGTGCACGCGCCCTAGATCAGGATCGTCCAGACCGCGAAGATCACGTACCAGGCGATGGCGGCGCGCACCAACAGCTGCCAAAGCGAATCCAGCGAGGCGACACCGGTCTGCGCGCTGGCAAGCAGAGGAACGTCGGCGGCCGCACGCGATGCCGAGGCGAGCAGCTCACGCGCACCGATTCCCCAGTTCAGCAGATGCTCCAGCAAAACCCGGCTGACCGCTTCGAAGTGCCCAACCAGCCCCAGCGTGGCGGCAAGGCAACGTGCTGGCAGCCAGTCCAGAGCGTGCCTGAGCTGCAGCGCCTGCTCGCGCAATGCCGTGCCGGTCGCGTGCTCGCAGGTCAATGCCAGCAGGCGATACAGCAGAACCGGAACGGGGCCGAGAAGGGCGTACCAGAAAATCACCGAGAAAAACCCCTGATAGGCCTGCCAGACCAGATAGGCCTGCGCCTCCGGCAACAGCTCGCTGCCCTCCTCCACGTCTATCCCCAGGTCGCGCTGGGCTGCCAGATAGGCAGCCTCCGCATCCTCTCGGCGCCAGGCGTCGCGAAACGGACCCAGTGCGACCAGAACATCGCCCCGCCCCAGCCCGTAGAGCATCACCAGCAAATGCAACGGCAACGCCAACCAGCCGTAGGCAACCGATTCGAGAACTCCCAGTAGCAGCCAGAGCACCAGCGCGGGCAGCAGCACCAGCAGGACAAGTGGCCACCAGGCCGACCCGGCCATGCGCTCACTGCTCTCGCAGCGCCGCAATAGCTCGAGCCAGCCTGCATCACGCTGGACCAGAGCGCGCACCGCGGAAAACTTCTCCAGCAGCAGAACCAGCAACAGCACCAGAAAACTCATGACTCCTCCCTCTGTTGCCGGTCTTCCAGCAACGCATGCAGGCGTGCCCAATCGAAGGACGGCCCAGGGTCCGTCTTCCGTTCGGGAGCAATGTCGCAATGACCGCAGATTCGCTCCGCAACGAGCGCCGGATAGGCGTGCCGCAACGCCAGGATCAGCTCTGCAAGCGCTTCATACTGAGCATTCTCGTAGGGCAGATCGTCGGTTCCCTCAAGCTCGATGCCGATGGAAAAGTCATTGCAACCCTCGCGGCCCGCGAAGCTTGAAATTCCGGCATGCCAGGCGCGTCTGTTGCAATCGACAAACTGGGTTATCGCACCATCTCGCTCGATCAGAAAATGTGCCGAGACACGCAGCTCGGCGATGCCCTGGTAATAGGGATGCGCATCGACCGGCAGACGATTCTGGAAGAACAGCTGCACTTGCCCAGTCCCGAACTGGCCGGGCGGCAGACTGATGTTGTGGATGACCAGCAGGGACACTTGCTCGTCCTGCGGGCGCTCGTTGTAGTTGGGTGACGGGCACTGCAGCACGCCTTCGACCCAGCCACTGTTCCGTTGCAGACGCATAGGCCGTTCCCGATCCAGAGCGGGTCACTGTAGCAGGCCGGCCAGACGGCTGGCGAGGTGTCCGAAGCCAGACAGAGCCTATCGTTGACGTGCCGCTGCGGCAGCCCGTCGACCTGCCGTCGATCCGCGCTGGTCTGAAAATGAAAACGCCCGGCAAGCCGGGCGTTGTGCACATGATCAATCAGGCGTTCTTCAATCGGCGCAAGTTGCCGATCACCGACTCCAGCGCCCGATCAAACAGCAGGGCGTCGTCGAGCAAACGCACCGCACCACGGCGGAATTCGACCGCCAACCCCATGCGCGTCTTCTCCATCACCTTCATGCCGGTGCGGTTGACGAAGATGAACTTGCCGGTGGGCTTGATGATCGCCGCCAGCTTGCAGCGCAGCTTGTGCTCTTCGTCTTCCTGGATCTCGACCCAGCTCCCGACACGTAACTCATCGACCTTGAGTACCGCCTCGTCATCGTCGGGCAGCGCAGCCTCCGGCTCCGCTGAGCGAGTCTCGCCAGGCGCCAGCAAAACGATCTCCTCGACCACCTCGACCATCAAGGGAACATCGATCGGCTCGGGCTCGATCACTTCCGGCTCTTCAGGCTCCTCCTCGATCGGCGGCAGCTCCAGCAGCGGCAAGGCAAGCTCTTCCTCTACCGACTGATTGTTCCGCTCAGCCTCGGCAAGCCTTTCGGCGCGCTCCCGTGCCGCCAGCTCGGCCTGAGCAGCCTGCTCGGCACGCAGACGCGCACGCTCTTCACGCTCGCGCTGACGGCGAGCAGCACGCTCCGCGTCCTCCATCTGCCGCTTGAAGCGCTGGAAAGCCTGCACGTGCAGCGCCTCCAGCTGACTGAAGAATTCCCCCGTGGCAAACGGATCAAAGGCCGCGCTGGACATCCCCTCACGCAGCGCCTTGAGCATGCCGGGCACCATTTCCAGCAGGCGCAGACGCGCCTCCGGCTCTTCGTGCGGCTCGACGCTCCAGATCAGATCATCCATGGTCGTCAGCACGGCCTGCCACTCTTCCGACTCGTTGCCATGCTTGAGACAGGTGAGCATCATCACCTTGCTCCAGGCCTCGCGCAGCAAGCGCACCACCACCTCCGGCAGCACCTTGCCGAGCAGGCGCTCATTCAGCGCGTGCTCGACTTCACGACGCGCCAGTTCGGCCTTGGCACTACCTTCCTCGGCATCACGGGTGCGCTGTTCGAGCAACTCGCTACGACGCCGCTCGTCACCGGTAAAGGCGAGGAAGTCGGCGAGCAGTTCCGAGAAGATCGACGAATCGTCGACGAAATCGTTCAGCAGACGCTGCACGATCTGCTCGATCTTCTGATAGAGGCTGTCGCGCTGGGCATCGTCATGAGCGCTCCAGCCGAGCGCGGCAGAAGCAATCTCGTTGAGGAGCCGGCGCGCCGGGTGGCTGCCACGACTGAAGAAAGTCTTGTCGACCACCGCCACCTTGAGCATGGGAATCTGCAGGCGGGCGATCAGCGCCTTGAGCGAGTCGGGCAGACTGCGGTCATCGAGAATGAACTCGAACAGCATCGACACCAGGTTGATGACGTCTTCATCAACCTCGCCGACCA
>Ga0102831_1001361_pt1 | contig 10356 bp, 5 predicted proteins | sample ColrivemetaGS747_FD_84508 | JGI IMG/M metagenome (GOLD analysis project Ga0102831, IMG submission 84508) | Estuarine microbial communities from the Columbia River estuary - Freshwater metaG S.747 | ecosystem: Environmental > Aquatic > Marine > Intertidal zone > Estuary | place: USA: Columbia...
CAAACTTGTAATTTAAATGCCAAATTTAAGTATTCTAAGGCTGCTTCGTAGGATATGTGTGTAAATTTCAATTAAGGTTACTTTAAGGATGAAAGGAAATGTTCAAATATTATATAGTGGAATTGATGTATTCAGCGGAATATGTCCAACTCCGTTCTTGTATTTTGATAAAGAATATATAGAGCATGGATCGTTTTGGGGTTCTAAATATAAGTTTTCGATGCAGGGTCAAATTACTGGAAGCTTGGGTCCAACTTCTTTTTATGATATAGAGAATAAAAAAAATAAAGTGACTAATGCTTTTCTATCTGATAATCTTCCGATAAATATAATTGAAGATGGCGCAAGCGTTTTCTCCTCTGATATTTGTTCCATAGACTCTATTTCATTTGATAAATCTTCTTATTATGCTCTGCTTCCGTTTACAATTACCGCGTCGTGTTATGATAGCGGTACTTTTGTTGCCAATTATGGAGTTTTAGACCCTAAGGATTCTTGGAGTTTTACCGAGCAAAAAGATGGGACTGTCTCTTTGAGTCATTCGATTTCTGCCGCTGGATTTAATTCTTCTGGAAATATTGGGATTAGCAATGCGAAAAAATGGGTGAATATGAGGACTGGTATCAGTGGGAAGTTAGACTCGGCAAATATAGCTAATCTTCCTACTTCTTGTTTTGTATTGGATTCTATTTCTCAGAAGGTCGATAGGTTCAATGGTACATATTCAGTAGAAGAAGCGTATAGGGGAGACTTATTTACTGGGATATCATGTGACGCTGGTATTTTAAGGTATAATATTGATGTTTCAAAAAATGCTGAAGATGGACTAACGGTTGTTTCCATCAATGGATCAGTAGTCGGTAAAAATAATATAGGTGTTGCCGATATGGGCGCTTTGAGAAATAGAATTACCTCATTTGATTTTTTCAGTGTTGCTAGTAGTTCAGCTGAAAAATCTACTGCGTCTAAGGCTTTGAATTCTACTCCATTTTCTAGAAGTGTTGGGGAGGGCGAAAACTCTTCAGAGATTAATTTTTCAATGATTTATGATGATAATCCAATCCCGCCTGGAGTTGCTAAATGCGTATATACTGTCACTATGTCGGACAATTTAATAAAAAATATAGTTGATGTTAAAATTGATGCTAAAATATCCTGTGAAAGGGGGGACTTATCTTTGAAGTGGGGTGCGGTAACTGATTATTATAAAAATAAATTTAATGGTTATTTATTGTCTCTTAATCAGTATAATTTGGCTGGTTATTCTAAGGGGTTTGGCGCTACTCCAATTACTGAGTCAATTGGTTTTGATAAATTTAATGCTTCTATTTCTTATGGCGCTTCTTGGAGTGATAGATATTTGCCTTATTCGGATATACTTACATCTATATCTGAAACTGTTTCTATCAATCCATCGATTTTGATACATACCGCGCAGCCGTCTTTTCAGTTTAATGGGCAGCACAACGTGCAAAATATAGGTTGTGCAAATAGAAAGAGCGTATCGATATCGGTAGATGCTTCCGCCAGACCTGATAAAACAGTTTCCGAATTGAAGACGTGCGTGTATGATGAATTAAAGAGATTGACCGATATTTATGTTGGTAGTTTAAATTTATTCGTGGATGAAAAATCTGAAAATATAAATGAAAAATATAAAAAAATGTCGGTAACATATTCCTATTCTTTCGATGGTGAGGAAATAATTACATTATAAAGTATGTTTATTTAATATGTCTAATATAAGCTCATCTGGTTTTAAATATAGAATGGACGCATTGGGAATGAGTAGTAATTCACTTCTTTGCGCCTATGATTTTACAAATGATCCATCTCTTAATGGTGGATATGTCAATCCAACTTATTGGTCAAGCGGTTGTTATACTGGTAGATTGAATGGATCAAGCTCTTCTTTTTTTCAAAATTCTGGAAGTGGTTATTTATTGTCTTCAAACTCTATAGATATACTTGGAAATATTCCAGACGATAATTTTTCATTTTTATTTTGTTATGAGAAGGTTACGACTGGGTCGCAGATATTATTGTCTTCGGCGGGGGGGTCAACTTTTTCATCTTCGTCAGGGTTGGTTTTTGGGATTAATGACGCAAATAATTTATATTTGGAGTATTGGAATAATATTGATGGTAAGTTTTCAACTACATATCCATATCAAATTGGATCTAAGAATATTGTTTACTTGAATAAAGGTTTCAATACTTTTAATATTGGTGTTTTGAATGCTGAGTTGTCAGCTGTTAATATTCAACATTTTTCAATATTAAATTCAAATTATTCTCACTCTAACCGATTCAAGATAGGAGGAAATATTAATTCTTACTGGTCTTCTGGGGCTGGTTTCAATGGGTTTTTAGATGATTTTTATTGCTTGAGTGGGAGTTTTCCTCAAGATTATATTCCTGTGCTTTCTAGTGGGTTTTATTCTACAATGCTGCCGCCTTCGGTTAGCGGTACGGGTTATTTGTGTAATACGGTTTCTGTTTTGACCGGGAGTGGAATAATTATTGGAACTGGCATTACGGGTTATAGAGTTGACACAACATTCTCTACCGGATATTTCCCGATTGGTCTTTACCAAAGTGGATACACATACAGTCTTGGAAGCGGCGTGACGGGTTATGAGAATAGATACATTGGTGATCTGCAAGATGCATATGGATTTTATAATCCAATTTATGTTATGACGCCACTGAGTGGTGAGAGATTTGCACATGGAGTTAGAGGGATTTATACTGGAATTGCAACAGTTGTTACTCCAACATATCAAAAGATAGCACTAACTGGATTTTTAACTGGGAATACGTTTGTGCCAGTTAATATTTCTTTATGCTCTGGTTTTACTGGATATTATCCTGCTAGATTGCATATAGATTCTGGTTTTATTAATTCGCTTGGTTTCGATGGTGTTTACGCGCTTAAATCTTGCTCTACTAATTCAACTGGAGAAGTATATTTTTATCCTAGCGGTATTAATGGTGCCATTAATTTAACCCCAAAATATGATTCTGCTATTTCTGAGTATTTCATTGGCGACGCTTACTCTGTGGCAAATTCTAATTTAGTTTTTAGAAATGGATACCTTCTTCTTGAGAGCGGTTACTCTTTGTATATGAATGGATACGTTCAAAAGTATAGCTTGCAGGGTGATATATTTTTAAGTGGTCATAATATTATGTCTAGTGGGAAAAATAAAAAAACTGACATTTTAGCTTATGACTATTCTACTGGCTTGAATAAGTCTGCAAAATTTATATCTAGTTATGTATCCGCTGGGTCCGCTTTGTCTAATTATTTTAGTGCCCCTTATACTAATGTGTCTATATTCTTAAATGGAAGAAAATTACTTTACGGATTTGAATATAATAATTCGTCTATAAATATTGATATACCAGCTTCTTCTGTATTAATAAAGATATCTGACGATTATGTGTCTTCGGTGAAGATTAAAAATACTGGATTATCAAATTTATTTGTAAGTACCAGTCGTTTTCCAGCTGGCACATCTCAGTTTTACAGTTCTGGTGTTAAGCTTGGGATTGATAATGGATATTTAGAGGTTTCTAAATTGAATTTACTTTCGGGCTGTCAAACCCCACAATATGGAAACTTGCTATATTCATCTTCTAGTAATAGTATGTTTTGGAGCGGTTAGTGTAATTCTAATTAGATTTTTAAAGTAAAAAAGGATAAAATAAGGTTTTATGGCTATAAAAAGTATACCACAAATAGTAGCTCCGTCTTTTGGAGGGTTCGTTTTCGCGTTGGATTTTTCAATGGGATACGCTGACTCACCTTCTAAGTTGACATATAAGGTGGTATCTTCATCTGGAACATATACAACACCAAGTATTGGATCGTCTTGTAGTGTTGGTTTTGGGGATTTTTCATTTGATGGTAGAGTGTTTTCTTATGAAATAGAGGAAAGCACGTCTGGAAAGATTCTTTCAATTACATTGGTTGACAATAGCGTAATATTGGATAAGTTGTACGTTGTTGTTTTTAGACCTGGGCTATTTGGCAAAAACGGCGTGTCTTCAACTGCCAGTCTTCCTGTTGTTTTTACCGCCGATGATAGTTACTATGATCTTCAAGATAATGGATCAGGCTTTAGTTTAGTAAAAGTAACATTTAATAATGGAAGCGTTAATAGGACGGTTAGATCGCACAATGGTATGGTTGGCGACTTGATAATAGTTGGATCCGAGGAGCCTCCGGATACTAAGTGCGAAGTTGCATCCACGTCATATACGTTTAATGACTTGAAAGGCGTAGTGAATGTTTCTGGGTTTTCTAGTTGTCCTATAACAAATTCAGAAGTGAGAAAAACATATGAGGGAACGTTAAGGTCTGTTCTAAACAGTTGGTGTCAGGATTTTGGTTATTCTTTTTATTGGGATTATCGTAATAATAAAATTGTTTTTTTTGATTTGAAAAATTCTATTTTCTCAATTCCGGACTCTGTTGTGGATAAGAGTATAATTTCTAAAAAAACGCTCAGATCAGCAGAAGGAAAATACAATCAACTGTCTGCCAATTACTTTATTAAGCCTTATACTCCAAAAAGCACCAATCTTTCTAAATCTTCGAGCAAGTGGAGCGGTATGTCGCTTAGCGCAATTCCATGGACTTATTTTATTGATAAGAGTTTGGCTTCTGGTGGTACAACTAAATTTGGCAGCGGAAGGTCTCAATCTGAGTTTATAGAGTCTGCTGTTTGTGGGTATTTGACTCCTGCGCTGAGGGCAATTTATAATTATTCTGTTAAGAAAAAATGGGGTCCTGCTTGCGGATTTGTTGGATCTAATTATCACCCTATTGATGCTGGTCAGGCTGCCTCAGCTTTAACTGTTGGATCTTATGCCGAAAAGATGTATAATATGTCTGCTTTTTCAGGCGATGATATAGAAGATTTAAGTAGTTCTTACGACTGTATCTTGGTAAACTATGATGTCGGGATTGAGGAGGCTTGGGCAACGACCGAACAGGATATTTTTACCAGTAAAATAGGAGCGTATTATTATGGTCCAGGCACTCGCTCCAGCGATAGTACATTTTGTTCAGCGACTTCGATTGTTAGCATGAGTGTATCTGTAGATCCTGAAGGAACGCAGTATGAGGATGGAGACGCTAAATTAGATGCGTCAATCGCTGGTAGAAAAATATTCCAGCGTGGAGGAGCTGGTCCAAGTATCCCATCTCAAGGCGCATTAAAACAATTGGGCATAGATGAGGGTCAGGAATATATAAGTAATCTTTTACCATCAAGACACGACATTTCAAGTCAATCAAGCGTTGGTGATATTCTATTGTCATACGCTATTGCATCGAAATCAAATATTTCAAAATACAATTCAATTGTTTTTATACCTAAAAAGAAACTGGTTGACTCTTATTTGAATAATTTTTCTGTGAGTTATACTACTGGTCCTAATGATAGAGAACAAACCGCAAATGAGATAGCTGCTGCTCAAAAGCCAGCAAATCAATGTACTCTTAAGGATTTAAATGAAAAAAAGTGTTTGAGCGCTAAGCAAGAATTGCAGGAGGCTCAGAGAGGGGCTGCGGAAGATCAGTCTTCGACTAGCGGTGGTGGGGTTACGGGCTTGAGTAACAAATACGGAATAGGAGCTAGCGTTCGAGCCAATGGTGCGGCTGTTACGGTAATATCATCTTCCGTTGCTTCTTATGCTGGCGTTATTACCACTTCTTACTCTACCGAGGTTTTAATTGATGAGACTAAGGGAGAATCTATTACATTTGAATCTGATGGTGTTACTTCCACTTCTGATCCATTGATTGGTACTAGGTTCATTTTAGAAAATAGATCTATAGCTGATAACTTGGTAAAGGACAAGCCTACGCCGTCTGATTTGTTTTCTAGAGTTGGGTATGTTCAAGACGAGGACCTGCGCACTGTGACATATACTTGCTCCGATTTCGTAGTCGGTCTTCCTATTGGTCAAGATTCTGGAATAACTAATTTAGATATAAGTATATCTGACGCTGGATTTTCAGCTACGTATTCTTATTCTACTAGACCTCCGGTTTTTGGCGGACAGGACTTGTCTCGCGTATATAATGGATCTAATCCGTCTAATCCCGCAATTCAAATAAGATAGATAAATATATTATGATACTAGAAAGTGGAATAAAATTTAGAGACTTTTCAGAACAGCCGGCTTTTTCTTTTAATTTAGATTTAAGTCTTTCTTCCTCATCCGGAAACTCTTCATTTGGAATTTCTGGATCTAACGGTGGTTATGATTTATTTAAATTTAATAATGGAAGAGTGTTTGATCCGCTTAATAGATTCGTCTACTCATACTCTAAGTCTGATGCTGTGAGTCTATCTGGCAACTTTCGCAGCGGGGTTTTTGGATATTATATTAATAATAATCCAATTGCATTGAATGTTAATGTTTGTAATCCGTCATATACATTTAAAAATATATATCTTTCAACTAAAGATTCAACCATGGATTTTAATGTGAATATGTATGGTTATAAGGTTCCATCTTATGATTTCGCATTTTCAAATACGTCTTTTTTAACTGGAAATAGTATTACTGGGGCTATACTTAACACATCTAATGATAGTTGGTCGTCGTTTAAAGTTTTTTCTGGTAACGCATCTTTTAGTTATAGTGGTTATAAGTTTCAATCGGTTCCAGCTAGTTCGGAAATCCCTCACGGTCAGTCTGGATTATTTTCTTTTAATTACTCTGGCGCTGGATCTGAATATACTATCTCCGCATCTACTGGCGTAGAACCACTTTCGTATAATATAAATCTATATACTAATTTTGGATTAGTTAATAAAACTGGATTATTAAATCTTCGTTACTCTCCGTTCTATTTTATTGATTTTTATAGGTATTCTACTGGATATATAAATAATACTTATTCTTGGGGGTACTATTTAGATGGTATTACGTGTAATCAGCTTCCTTTTACATTTAAACTTGAAAAAGTTTCTGGTTTTAATTATACAAATACAACTACTGGAAATTTAAATTTTACTGGCAGCGCGACTGGAAATATTTCTAATTATATTTATGGTACTGGTTTTTTAAATGGCTTGGTTACGTCTCAATATCTTGCTTCTGATCAATATGATTACTATGGAAATTTATTAACTTTTACAGGTTTTACAGGTATCCATTCTGGTGATTTAATATATAAAAGCGGATTTATTGATGCAAACGTGTATTCGTTTCGCCAGTCGGTGTCTGGGTCAGTTTTCGGGAGTGGATATATTGGTGATATTACCACTAAAGTATATGACTCTGTGTCGCAGGATGCACTAACTCATAATTTTTATTCATGGTCGGGATCTTCCCGTTCTGGAATTTTAACGGGGATTACTGGTTCTAAAACAATTGGAGAAACTTATGAGTACTTTGTGCCTGGAAATTTTTATGTTACTGGCTTAGGTCCAAACGATTTATCTGTTCCTGCTGTTTATAGGCAAACTGGATATTTATCTTCTTCTACGTTTTCTGGAGTTATAAATGATGGAAAATATAAGTCTAGTTTGAAGTTTGGCACTGTTAATATAACACCGTCTTCTGGAAGTGCTATAATTGATAATATAAAAATTAATACGATAACTGGACTTAAAAAAGCCAGCGCCTCGTTTAAACTAATTAATGGATTTGATAATTATTTGACAGACAGTGTTGATCGTTTAATATTTAATACTGGATCTTTTAATTCTTTGAATCAAGATATTTATTCTTTTTATTATGTGAGGGCTTTATACAATCCTTTAAGTAGTAATCAATTTAGTGGAGCACAGGACCTTGTTAATAAAATAAATACTTATCATTCTAATTGGCTATCGGGAGATTACAATCAAGCAGATAGGGTTTTGACTTTTAGCTCTCCAAGCAGTATTGGACATTCTGGAAATTACATGTATTTGCAACCAGTAATTAAGAGCGGAATAGATAAGTTTTTAGATCCGTCTTTTAATTTTTCAACAAGTGGATTTTATTTTACTGGTGGAGCGACCCATTTTTTAAACATGAATACTGGAATTTCTGGATTTCATTCTGGTGAATTTATGGTAGGCATATCAAATCCGGATGTTTATTTTCATAAAACAGAATACGGCTCTTTTTTAAATAATTTTAGTCCTACTGTTTCTAACAAATCTTATGTTTCTCACTTTTTTACTGGATATACTGGTGTGATTTATAGTGGATATAATTCTTATTCAAATCCATACTACGCAACTGGAAATGTTGATTACGTGTATAATGTTAATTTAACAGGATTGGCGTCTGGATATAATTCTTCTACTAATTCTTCTGGGATTGTTAAGGCCATAATAAATAAAACAGGATTGATATCTTCTCTGGCGGTTTCTGGTTTTGCAAGTTGGAAGGATTTCGCCATAACTGGGACCGGATCACTTGGAAATGTTTATGTTATTCCTAGCGGCGGTACAAGTTATACTGAAATTTCTAAATATTGGTACGGTAACTTTACTGGCGCATTTAACTTTCAAGCGGTTAAGAGTGGCTTTTATTCATTATCTACGGGTATTCCAGTGTCGGCTTATACGGGTGCAAGTTGGGTTGATTACGAGTGTAGATTTGACCGTAATTTTAATATTAAAACTGGAGCATTTTCAAATAATGGTTCGATTCTTTATTCTGGAGTCGGTGTTTATTATGATAGTGGTAATAATGTTTATACTGGATCTGGTGTTCTTAATTCTACTTCTTGTTTGCCATTTAATGTGTCTCCCACTCAATATGTAAATTTTGAAATTGCGCACTATAATCCATATAATAGTGGAAATAATGTTATGAAATATACAATAAGTGGAATTACTGGTTCGTATTTATTTACTGGACTCATTACAGAATAAGTCATGGCTTCTTTAATTAGAGATTTTGAACCTAATCCATTACCTCAAGGTTGTCCATTTTCTTTTATTAGTCAATTAAAAAAAAATAATAGTACTAAAGCGACAGAGCTTGCAACACTTGGGGCTTTACAGTATAAGGCATGTGGACTACCGGATGATCCCACCAGTCAAACGTCTAGAGATATTAAAGATTGGTTTGCATTCACGGTTGATCCACTTACCGCCGGTCTTTGGGGTTATGAAAATGAGGGAAAGTACAACTTTAAAGTTACCGCTGGTGGAAAAATCGAGGGTAAGGGAGGTGGCTCGACAGGAAAAGATCAAAGTCTTATTGAATTGTGGAACGATACTTGGTTTGGGCAAACTTTATATGTCAAAGATGAGTCTGGTGAAAAGGTTGGTACTTACATGTATAGCGCTGGATCTAGTGATAGTTACGCTACTTTTGTAAAGCAGGGAGAAGGTAGTGTTTGGGTATTTAATGATCAAGATTGGCAGTATAAGATGGAAGCTAAGGGAGCTTATGCGGGCATACAGATGTGGAATGGCGGTGCGGCTAGTCCTCAAGCTCAGGGATTTGCTAGAATGTACGTTTATGAGACCGATGCTGGCTTTAGTTGTTCTAAGTCTGATGATATATCTTCAACGCTACAACCGTCAACTCTTTATACGATAGATAAAAGTAGTGGAAGCACCAAGCTTGGTACTTATTATGCGGGTGGAGCGTGGATCGAAGCGGGCGAAGGTCCGTACACGTATTTAGAGAGCTGGAGAATAACCGTGGCGGATGGAAAGGGGAGTGAGACTTTGTCTAAAATGGATACAACTTCTGTTACTGTTCAAAATGGGACCACTGTATATAGTCGCGTGGATGCATCTGCTATTTATACGGTTGATGGCGATAATGAGGGAAATTATTACGCTGGTGGGGCGTATATTACGTCTGATAATGGGGGAGAAATCGACTTGACTCCCGTTGATAGTGAGAAAGCATATTTTCAATCTGTTGAACTATGCGTTGGTGGAACAAAGAAGACTGCGTACATACTAATGACTGACCCGGCATAGTATATTATATGGCTATAACATTACTTTGTCCAGATCCAAATGGTGATTGTCCGGCGGATGATCCGAATGATCCTTCTAAGTGCTCTAATACTTGTGACGTTTCCTGTGATTGTCCCGATGACTACGAATATAGATTTCTTACATATGGTCCAAATTATGATTTAAGTCCGTCCGACCAAGCCACCCTAGAGAGTGATTGTGGCGGACCTGGTTCTTATGACCGTTTGGCTCCGGTAGATAGTAATGGTAATCCAATTGGTATGGCAGATTGCTATGACGTTAACGATCCGGCTGCGAGAGTTGTTTGTTATAAGTGTAACGGGTATGGTTGGGGTGCCTCCATGGGGGGGTTCGCTGCCGTAGGAGTTGGTGGATCGAGTGTTTATATAGG
>Ga0102831_1001371_pt1 | contig 10310 bp, 9 predicted proteins | sample ColrivemetaGS747_FD_84508 | JGI IMG/M metagenome (GOLD analysis project Ga0102831, IMG submission 84508) | Estuarine microbial communities from the Columbia River estuary - Freshwater metaG S.747 | ecosystem: Environmental > Aquatic > Marine > Intertidal zone > Estuary | place: USA: Columbia...
ATTGCCACCATAAGCTAATGGATTTATAAATCCAGTGGCATTATGATCAACAGCAGGAGTCATTCCATCGGCTTTAGCACCACCACTTGTTGCATAAGACAATACATCATTAGCACCAATCCAATTGGTAAAGAATGTTGGATTTTTAGTCATAGCATCACCTATTACTGTAGCTGTGGTGGTTGTAGCATGTCTTACAAAATAAGGATTTGCTTGACCTAAAGCTAATCCTGCAGGGTTTCCATAACCCGGAAGTCTCAAGTGAAAAGATTTTGCACCAGGTACACCCATGTTGTTATAGGCCATAGCTTGTGGCGCTAAGGTAATAGTTGGTGAACCAGCAATCGGCTGAACCCCACCCACAGAGGCATTAATCACTAATCTGGTTCCTGTTAATCCTTGAATTCCTCCTAAATTATTCACATCATCTGCATAAGAAGGTTGTGTAAAAGCACCGCCACCTACTAAGGCAAATTGCTGCGCTAATAAATTGGGGAATGAGTAGGTTTGACCAACTCTTGAAACGGTTCCATCCATGTAACCAGCCGTTAATGAATTTCCGATTGCTACATAAGAAGTAAAATCTGCTTCTCCGGAAGAATAATTTGCGTCTACAGCGTTATCAAATTCTGGCTCACATGAAGCAAAACCAACAGCTATAATAGCTAAATATATAAATTTATTTTTCATTTTTATTTAAGTTTAAATTAGAAACCGTAAGTTATTCCAATCCCTGGAGAAAATACAGAACTTTTGTATGTTCCACCAAAAGGCAAAACATTTCCATTTTCTGAATAATGGTCATAAGAATTTTCTATTTCATCAAAATGTAAATATAAGAATGAAAAATCAATTCCAAATTTACTATTTACTTGATACGTTAAACCACCTGTATATCCTGTAGAATCGTTTCTTGGTGTTTCTGGTGCAAAATAACCATCTTGAACAGGGCTTTCATCAAAATACCAACCTGCTCTAAATGTAAATTTATCGTTCGCTTTATATTGAGTTCCAAATCTGTATGTACTTGCGTTTTGATAATTTCTTGCGTTTATAGAAGTAGTACCGTTAGCAATTTCAACCTTTAACTCTTTGTAGGCACTCCATAAAGCATAATTGTAATCAAATGCCACCAACCATTTGTTTGTAACTTGGTAAGAAATACCAGTGGTTACCTCAGCAGGTAATGGTAAATCTGCATTAAAAGTACTGTTTTGTAATGCTGGATTCACAGCTGCAAAAGCTGGAACGTCTGCGTAAGTTGCATCTCCATCTCTAGCTTCCATTGTTATTTCTGAACGGTAATTGAATCCTAATCTTACTTTTTTAGAAGGATTAAACATAAATCCTGCGGTATAACCCCAAGCTGTAATTCCTTTAGCATCTAATGTAACATCTGATCCGCTTCCATTATCAGATAAAAGTGGATTAGTTGCTAAATTTTTATTAAAATTAATAGATCCTGTTGCATAAATTGGACCACCACCTACACTGAAATGCTCACCAACTCTGATAGAAATAGTAGGCTGAACAAAAATAGCTTGTAAATTAATATTGTTTACTAAATGTGCTCCTTGCCAATCTTGATCCCATTCTACAGAACTTCCGTATGGAGTGTATATTGCCAAACCAGCAGTAAGCCAATTGTTTAATTTATACGTAGCATATACACTAAATGGAGTTCCCAAATTTTCTGAAGATGCCTCCCAGTTGTACTGTGAATTTTGAAATTTTGTATTGGCGAACAAGGCATTTCCACCAACAGATAAATTGAATTTTTTATCTAAATAAGCCATACCTGCTGGATTAAAAAAAGCGACTTCAGCACTGTTTACTATTGCAACACCCGTGTGCCCCATAGCTAATTGTTTTTGACCTTGAATACTAACTCGATATCCACCTGCAAATGCAGTAGAGCCAGCCAAAGCCAATAATGTTAAAGAAAGTAATTTTCTCATAATGTAAAATTTGTTAGTTTTTTCTGAATTTGTAATAATCAATTTGTCAAAATTAGAACAAATTATGAATTTTACAATTATTTTAACTAAAAAATGATGCTAGCATCATTATTTAGTTATTTATTTTATGAAGTTCATGGTATATTGATAAAAATCTTTTGGATTTTCTGCATGAAGCCAATGTCCGGAATTATTGATTGTTTTTATGATGGCTTTAGGAAAATGATGATAAATGGTTTCGAAATCGGCATCTAAAATATAATCCGATTTATCGCCCCTTAAAAACAAAGTATCTTTAGAAAAAGAATTGTTGAAGGGTAAAACAGTTCCTATTGTTTCAATCTTTTTATTAAAAACGGCTAAATTAAATCGGAAAGCAAGTTGCTCTGGTGTTTTCCAATATAAATTTTTTAGTAAAAACTGCCGTGTTCCAATATCTTTAATATAATTTGAAATAATTTCTTCTACATTACTTCTTGTTGGTTTTAAAGAAAAATCTACAGCATTTAATGCGGCTAAAATAGTTTGGTGATGTGGTGCATAATATTTTGGACCGATATCGGCTACAATTAATTTTGAAACCAATTCTGGATAAGTTGACGCTAACAACATCGCAACTTTTCCTCCCATAGAATGGCCTATAATTATTATTTTTTTTAAATGATGAAATTCACAATAATGCTTAACATCTTCGACCATTACTTCGTAAGAGAAATCATCTGAATGAAAACTTTTTCCATGATTTCTTAGATCTAAAGCATGCACTTGATATCCTTCCATAGCAAATTGAGAGCCCAATGTTTTCCAATTATCAGACATGCCCAAAAAACCATGAATAATGATCATTGGCGTTCCTTCGCCTTCAATTCTTGAATGCAACAACATCTTATTTTAATTTTTGAAGATACATATTTACTACATTTTCTAATCCTAAATATAAAGACTCTGAAATTAAAGCATGGCCAATAGATACTTCTAGCAGACCCGGAATAGAATCTTTAAAAAACTTAATGTTATCCAAACTCAAGTCGTGTCCGGCGTTTATTCCTAATCCTAATTCATTTGCTTTAAGAGCCGATTTGACAAAAGCAGCTATTGCGGTTTTATTTCCCAAACCATATTCATAAGCAAAAGATTCTGTGTACAACTCTATTCTTTCAGTTCCTGTTGCTTTTGCGCCTTCAATCATTCGCTCATCTGCATCTACAAAAATTGAAGTGCGAATATTATTTCTTTGAAACTCTTGAATAACTTCTGTTAAATAAGATTGATGTTGTATTGTATCCCAACCCGCATTAGAGGTTAAAGCGCCAATAGCGTCTGGCACGAGTGTAACTTGCGTTGGTTTACATTCTAAAACTAAATCAATAAAATTGTGTTGTGGATTTCCTTCAATATTATATTCTGTATACACTACCGATTTTAAATCGCGAGCATCTTGATAGCGAATATGTCTTTCATCGGGTCTTGGATGTATTGTTATTCCTTGTGCTCCAAATTGCTGAATGGATGTAGCCACTTTTAATAAATCTGGCACATTACCACCTCTAGCATTGCGAAGCGTGGCTATTTTATTAATATTTACAGATAATTTTGTCATGATGAATTTTTATTTGCACAAAAATACAAAGTATAAATTAGCAATCATGTGGTATTTTTTGATTATTTTGCGATATATTTTTATTAAATTTAAAATGAATAATCTTACAAGCTACATAAACAAAGAGATAAAACCACTAAAACACAGTAGTTTAATAGCAGATGCTCAGGATTTGTTTATGGATTTTCCTTATTCTCACTTTCCTGTAACAGAAAATGATACCTATATAGGTTGTGTAAGTAAAGAGAATACAGAACTTGTAAATAGCAATTCGGTTATTAATGAAACTCGTTTTTATTTTGAGCGATTTTTTGTTCGCTCCACAACTATTTGGTTGGATGTTTTAGAGATTTTTGCAAAAAACGAAAGCAATTTAGTTCCTGTTTTAGACGAGAAAAACAACTATTTAGGATATTATGAACTTGAAGATGTCATCCGTTTTTTTTATGAAACTCCGTTTTTAAAAGAAGAAGGAGCTATTTTTGTTGTAGAAAAAAAAACAGAGCAATTTTCTATGAGCCAAGTAGCTCAAATTATTGAAAGTAATAATGCTAAAATTTTAGGGTTTTTTATTTCTAATGTTGTAGATGGAAAAGTTGAAATTACAGTAAAAATTGATCAAAGTGGGGTAAACGATATCATACAAACTTTTAGACGATATGAATATGAAATTATTTCAGAACATCAAGATGATTCTTATTTAAATAGTTTAAAAGAACGTTCCGATTATTTAGACAAATACTTGAATATTTAAAATTATACTAATGAAAATAGCTCTTTTCGGTCAATACTATCAAAACAATACAGCTGAAATTGTTGAAAAAGTGGTTTCTTTTTTAGAGGCGAAAGATATTGCAATTGCATTTGAAACTTGTTTTTTAGCAACTCTAAAAGAAAAAAATATTATTTTGAAAGAGTACGATACGTATTCTGACTATAGTGACTTGGATTTGAATTTCAACGCCTTAATAAGTGTCGGTGGAGATGGTACTATCTTAAAAGCTGCCACATTTGTTAGAGATAAAAACATTCCAATTATAGGAATAAATGCAGGAAGATTGGGGTTTTTAGCAACAATTCAATTTGAAAATATTGAATCATTACTTCAAAAATTACTCAATAACGACTATGCTATTTCAAAAAGAACATTACTTAGCATAGAAACTACTCCAAACTATGAAAATTTTACTGAATTAGATTTTGCCCTAAACGAAGTAACAGTAGCGAGAAAAGACACCACTTCTATGATAACTATAATAACTTATTTAAATGGAGAGTATTTAACTTCCTATTGGGCAGACGGACTAATTGTTTCAACCCCCACCGGATCAACTGGATATTCTTTAAGTTGTGGAGGCCCCGTGCTTACTCCGAATGTAGAAAGTTTAGTAATAACTCCAATGGCTCCTCATAATCTAAATGCAAGGCCGCTAGTAATTATGGATGATATGGAAATTGAACTTAGAATATCTGGAAGAGAAGAACAATTTTTAATTTCTTTAGATTCCAGAATTTCTGCTGTATCAAAAGACACCATAGTAAAAATAAAAAAATCCCCTTTTACCATTTCAATAATAGAATTTAAAGAAGAATCTTTTTTAAATACCATTCGAAAAAAACTTCTTTGGGGTGAGGATAAAAGAAATTAATAGGCTCCATATATCATTTTTTATTTTTTGACGTTTTAAATCTATCAAATGCCTACAAAAAAAAACTTTAAAATAGGGATAAGTAGTCATTATTGTTATATTTGCAAACTATTTTAAAAAATGAAGTACTTTTTATTATATATTTCACTGATTTTCTGCGGGTTCAGTACAAATGCACAAATTAATGAACTTGGTTTGTTTATAGGTGGCGTTAATTATATTGGTGATATTGGACCAACAGCATACGTTGCCCCAAATGAACCAGCAATAGGAATAATTTACAAGTGGAATAGAAGTCCTAGACATTCGTATCGTTTTTCATATACACAAGGAAGTTTAAAATCCAATGATATTGATAGCGATGTGCCAAGTAGAAATTTAAGAGGGTTTTCATTCAAAAATAGTGTAAAAGAATTTTCAGCTGGGCTAGAATTTAATTTCCTAGATTTTGATTTACATGATTCTAAGACAATGGTAACTCCGTATGTTTACAGCGGTATTAATTACTTTATTTACAATGAAATTTATATTTCAAATAAAACAAGTCAAATAGACTATAGAAGTAGTGCTTTTTCTATTCCAATGATTATTGGTGTAAAAGCAAGATTTTTGGAAAATTTTATAATTGGGGCCGAAGTAGGTTTTAGGTATACTTTTACTGATAATTTAGATGCAAGCAACCCAAAAATTGATAATTTTGAACCCATACGTTTTGGTAATTTAAACAGCAACGACTGGTATGTATTTACTGGTGTAACATTAACCTATACATTTGGCATGAACCCTTGTTTTTGCGCAGAATAAATAAATGAATTTAGCACAACAGATAAATACAGCAACCTTACCTATACATTTAGCCATTATTATGGATGGAAATGGCAGATGGGCAAAGCAAAAAGGTTTAATAAGAGCTTTGGGTCACGAAAGTGGTACAAAATCAGTTAAAGTTACTGTAGAAACCTGTGCAAAATTAGGAATTCAAAACCTTACACTTTACGCTTTTTCAACCGAAAACTGGAACCGACCTAAATTAGAAGTTGAAACCTTAATGAAGTTATTAATTTCTTCTCTAAAGAAAGAAATTAATACGTTACAATCCAATAATATCAAATTAAATGCCATTGGAAATTTAACAAATTTACCAACAAAAGTTCAAAAAGAATTACAAGAAGTAATTGAAAAAACTTCTGAAAACACTAGGATGACTCTTACTTTAGCGCTTAGTTATGGCGCTAGAGAAGAGCTTGTTCAAGCTGTTAAAAAAATATCCAATAAAGTTAAAAATAATATAATTTCTGAACAGGCTATTGACGAATCAATTATAAATCAGCATCTTTACACGCAAAATTTACCTGATGTAGATTTAGTAATCAGAACTAGTGGCGAACACAGAATAAGTAATTTTCTATTGTGGCAAATTGCTTATGCCGAATTTTATTTCACTGATGTGCTTTGGCCTGATTTTACAGAAAACCATTTGTATGAAGCAATTATTAGTTATCAAAAAAGAGAACGCCGATTTGGAAAAACAAGCGAACAAATTATACCCGAAAAAAATGTTTAAAAAAGCAATACAATTACTTGCAATATCTATAGTATTAAATAGTTCTTCACTATTTGCACAAGACACAAAACTTGAGAGTGGCAAAGAATACATATTGGCAAAGATTGATGTTACTGGAAAAATAACCTACAACGAACAAACTGTAACTACTTTTACTGGCTTAGAAAAAGGACAACAAATAATTGTTCCAGGACAAGATATTAGTAATGCAATTAAAAAATTATGGAAATTAGGATTGTTTTCTGATGTAAATTTTTATGTTAACAAAATAGAGGGCGATAGCATTTTTTTAGAACTTAATATTAATGAGTTGCCTAAATTATCCGATGTAAAAATGCAAGGGGTAAAAAAGGGAAAAATAGAAGAATTAATTAAAGAAACTGATTTAAAGAAAGGTAAAATAGTTAATGAAAATTTAATTACTACGACCAAAAATTATATAGAAAATAAATATAAAAAAGACGGCTATTACCAAGCAAAAGTAGTTATTAATACTATTCCTGACAGTTTAGATACTGAGGTTAAAATGGTAGTTAATATAGATAAAGGCAATAAAGTAAAAGTAAAAAGTATCGTATTTGAGGGTAACAATCAAATTAGCAATGCAAAGCTCAAAAAAGCATTTAAGAATACCAAACAACGTAATCCTATCCGTATTTTTAAAAAATCTAAATTTATTAAAGAAAAATACAAAGAAGATTTAGCTGCTGTTATAGATAAATATAAAGAAAAAGGAAATAGAGATGCTCGAATTATTTCTGATTCTGTTTCCTACGACAAAAAATCGAATACAATTGCAATTAAAGTAAAATTAGAAGAAGGAAAAAAATATTACTTTGGAGCTATTCGATACCTTGGAAATACAATTTACACAGAACGCCAACTCAATTCGATTTTAGGAATTAAAAAAGGAGATGTGTACAATGGAACTATTTTACAGAAAAGAATTGCAGATCAAACCAAACCGGATGGTGAAGATTTAACCAACTTATATCAAAACAATGGTTATTTATTTTCAAGCATCAACCCCGTTGAAGTAAGAACAGCGAATGACACCATTGACTTTGAAATTAGAATTACCGAAGGACCTGTTGCTTATTTTAATAAAATTACTGTCGTAGGAAACGACAAAACAAATGACCATGTAATTTATAGAGAACTTAAAACAAAACCAGGTCAAAAATATAGTAAAGAAGATTTAATTCGTTCAATTCGTGAGATTGGACAACTTGGATTTTTTGACCCAGAAGCCATTAAACCCGATTTCAAAAACGTAGACCCGCAAGCAGGAACAGTTGATATAGAATATAATGTAGTAGAAAAAGGATCCAGTCAAATAGAACTTCAAGGCGGTTATGGTGGCGGAGGTTTTATTGGAACTTTAGGGCTGTCATTTAACAATTTCTCAGCAAGAAATATATTTAAAAAAGGAGCCTACAAACCACTTCCTATGGGAGACGGACAAAAAATGGCGTTGCGTTTACAAGGTAGTACATTCTTTCAAACCTATAGTTTGTCTTTTTCTGAGCCATGGTTTGGAGGAAAAAAACCAGTTAGTTTTTCAACCTCATTATCGCATAGTAAACAATTTTTATTAAATCAAAGAACTAGAAATGTAAATAGAAGTCAAAGTTTTAACATTACATCATTATCTGTTGGAATAGCAAAAAGACTTAGAGTACCCGATGATTATTTTGTATTATCACAATCCATTTCTTTCCAATATTACGACTTAAACAACTATAATACTGGATTGTTTACTTTTGGAGACGGAGCATCTAGAAACCTTGCTTATACAATTGGTTTAGCAAGAAATAGTAAAGCGGTAAATCCAATTTTTCCAACAATGGGATCTGAGTTTAGTGTATCTGGTAAATTTACACTACCCTATTCCTTATTTAACGGAATTGATTATGCAAATTTAGAAAATTTGGCCGAAAATAAAGTAAAAGCTACTATTGCAGGAGAGGCTCCAGATGGCACTAATTATCCAGCAGGAAGTTATTTAAATAATGAGGGATATCCGGTTACCGATCCAGCAGATGCTGCTGTTGATAGAAGCAAAGTAGATCAAGAAAAATTTAATTGGCTTGAATATTATAAAATTAAATTTAAAGCAGATAATTACAATAGAATATACGAGAAATTGATTTTAAGAACCAATGCAGAATTTGGCTTCATGGGGGCTTATAATGCTGATAGAGGTTTAGTACCGTTTGAACGATTCTTCTTAGGAGGAGATGGTTTAGCTAACTTTTCATTAGATGGAAGAGAAGTAATTCAATTAAGAGGATATCCAAATAACTCCTTGTCATCACAAGATGGAGGAACGATTTACAACAAGTTTTCATTAGAACTTCGTTATCCAATCACATTAAATCAGTCGGCTTCAATATATGCATTAAGTTTCTTAGAGGCAGGTGCAGCTTTTGATACCTTTAAACAATACAATCCTTTTAAATTACAGCGTTCAGCAGGAGTTGGAATTAGGGTTTTCATGCCTGCATTTGGTCTATTAGGAATCGATTTTGCACATGGTTTTGATGCTGTGCCAGGAGACACTGTAAAAAGTGGTTGGCAAACGCACTTTATTATTGGTCAACAATTTTAATGAATGTTAAGAGTTTTTTGTTAAATTCGTAAAAATATTTTATTGTTTATTGCGTTTATACATTTGAAAAGATTCAAAAAAATGCGCCAACGAAACTAAATAAAAATGAAAAAATTACTATTTATAATTGCTTTATTATCCTTTACTGCCTATGCACAAACTGCAAGAGGTGTTAAGATTGGATATATAGACATGGAATACATCTTAGAAAAAGTTCCAGATTATGCGGAAGCAAACAATCAATTAGAGCAAAAAGCACAAAAATGGAAGCAAGAAATAGAAGTAAAAAAAGCAGAAATATCAAAAATTAAAGAAAGTTTAAAAACAGAACGCGTTTTATTAACCAAAGAATTAATAGAGGAAAGAGAAGAAGAGATTGCTTATTTAGAAAAAGAACTTCTCGAATATCAGGAAAAACGTTTTGGACCAAATGGTGATTTAATTATTCAAAAATCGGTATTAATTAAACCGATACAAGATCAAATATTTACTATTGTACAAGATGTAGCAGAACAAAGAAAGTATGACTTTATATTTGACAAGTCTTCTGATTTAACAATGCTATTTGCTGCTCAAAAATATGATATTAGCGATTTTGTTGTAAAAAAACTAACCACTTCTCAAAAAAGAGAAGAAATGAGTAAAAAACAACTAAAAGTACTAGAAGCAAAAGAGGCACTAGAAGAAGCGGTAGCGGATAATCCTGCTCTTACAGAAAGACAACGCCTTTTGGATGAAAAAAAAGCGGCTAGAGAAAAATTAATTGAAGAGCGCAAACAAGCTAACGAACAAAAGAAAGTAATGATAAAGAAGCGGCTAAGGAAGTTGATAAAAAACCTACACCTTCAGAATTAAGACAAAAAGCTATTGAAGAAAAAAATAAAAAATTGGATGAACGTAAAAAAGCATTAGAAGAAAAAAAGAAAAA